>Ga0209062_1005594_pt1 | contig 12101 bp, 8 predicted proteins | sample Coa_R2_2_FD_187158 | JGI IMG/M metagenome (GOLD analysis project Ga0209062, IMG submission 187158) | Surface soil microbial communities from Centralia Pennsylvania, which are recovering from an underground coalmine fire - Coalmine... | ecosystem: Environmental > Terrestrial > Soil > Unclassified ... | reverse complement strand
AGCCGAGGAGAGCCGCGGTCAGCGGGAGCCAGCGAGTAATCGGCGATCGAGTGGATCCCCCAAGCCAGCAGAGCCATGGGATAGGAGTCGCGGCCAGTAGATAGCAATCCGGCATGCGAATTTCAATCACAATTCTCCTCCAGGGGTAAGCGCTTTAGCACAGCATTGGGTTGATATCGGTGGTCGTAGAAGCGACAAATCTGGAGAGTCACGATCGACAGACGTGCAACTGGGACTGGATCAGCACGAAGCGGCGATCGTGACTTCGACCATCGAGCCAGCCGCAGACTCCTTTTCCCAAACATCAGATTTTCGCACACCTGTTATAGAATCATGACGTTGCCACCGACTTCAAGATTAGCTGAGTGATACTGGAGTTAGTATCGTTTTCAGCCTGATGACCCTGCTCGCTGGGCAGACGCAGTCAGTTCTTTGCTAGGAGTTAGCATGCAGCAATTCTAATTTTGAATTGTGTTCGGCATCACGGCTAAAAGTAGCCCTTAGTAAGCCGTTAGAACGGGCCGAATGCTGAAGCTGACCGTTGGCGATCGACACCTTCGTACCGCATCGTTTTGGGATTTCTCACAGGTGATTTTTGCGACAAGCGATCGCCTGGTATTGCTTGTGCGCCTTCATGGATGAACGACATTTATCTCTCTGGTAGCCGTTGTCTCCTGGACATGTGCAACCATTCAGGGATTGTCAGGGCAAAGTATTTTTTATAATATCTTTATTCCATACTGTTCGGTCTTATGCAGTTGGATTGCGTGACAGCAAATGCCCCATTGCTGTTGTGTCGAGGAAGACAGGTTTTTTGCCATAAGTGTTTGATGCTTAAAGCAGAACCGCTTCATCTTTGACCGCATGACAGCCTGTAGTGATGATGATGGAGGGTTCCTCATTTGAGTTTGCCGTCCTGAGATGTGTGGCGCGACAGGTTAACTCTCTGAGGAAGGCGTCGCCCCCGGCCATTTAGATTCACTTATGTCGGCATCGGTCAGGCTAGCCAAACCTGCTGGAGCGACGACACTCGCAGCGCTCCCCTGAAACTGGTCTTTGGATTAGCAGCTCTGCAGTTGTAGCCTCGGCGCTTGCAGTACGGTTTCTACCTCTTCCCAGGCGTCCTAGAAAGTTGGCACGATCGCCCCCCAACATAGCTTTCACTAACGGCTACTGCACCGTCAACTGTGAACCAGCGCTGCTTAACGAGAATTAAATTTCAACGGATCAACTTTAAAAAACGAACTGAGCCATCTCATGGGTAGAGCAACTGTGAATCAAGATCAACACCAGAATCCAAGCTCAACGGTTGGGTACGCGGGACCACGTTGGCTAGTAGAAGAGCGCGATGCCTGTGGTGTCGGGTTCATTGCCGACCAGCAAGGCCGGAGTAGTCATGACTTAATCGAGAAAGCCCTCGACGCGCTCACCTGCCTGGAGCATCGGGGTGGGTGTAGCGCGGATCAGGATTCAGGGGATGGCGCTGGCCTGATGACCGCAGTTCCGTGGGAATTGTTGCACCAATGGTTAGCCAATGAAGGGATTCAAGTCTCGACCCCAGCCCAAATTGGCGTGGGCATGGTGTTCTTGCCCGCGAATCAGGAAGCAGCGATCGTGGCTCGTCGTGTGTTTGAGCGAATTGCTACAGAAGAAGGGCTAACGGTTTTGGGGTGGCGAGTCGTGCCAACGCGCCCTCACCGCCTCGGTCGGCAAGCCCGCGAAAATTTGCCTCAAATCGAGCAAGTGCTGGTGCAATCGTCGCAGCAGGGAGAAGCACTGGAACGGCAGCTCTACATTACTCGTAAACGGTCCCATGCAGCGGCACCTGCCGAAGTTCAAGGCTCAGCACTGCAAAATGAAGTGGCTGACTTCTATATCTGCTCGTTTTCCAACCGCACGATCGTCTATAAGGGGATGGTGCGATCAGCCGTTTTGGGCGACTTCTACATCGACCTAAAGCAGCCGGAGTATAAGAGTGCGTTTGCGGTCTACCATCGCCGCTTTAGTACAAACACGATGCCCCGCTGGCCGCTAGCCCAGCCCATGCGTCTCCTGGGTCATAACGGCGAGATCAACACGCTCCTGGGTAACGTCAACTGGATGATGGCCCGGGAAGCCGATCTGGAGCACTCCAGTTGGGGCGATCGACTGGTAGAGCTAAAGCCTACGGTCAACCTTGAAAACAGCGACTCCGCCAACCTTGACAATGTGTTTGAGTTGCTAGTGCGTTCCGGTCGCAGTCCGCAAGAGGCATTGATGATCATGGTGCCCGAAGCGTACCAGAACCAACCGGACTTGGCCGACTACCCCGAGATTACCGACTTCTACGAATACTACAGCGGTATCCAGGAACCCTGGGACGGCCCAGCCCTGCTGGTGTTTAGCGACGGTAAAGTAGTCGGTGCCACGCTCGATCGCAATGGCCTGCGTCCCGCCCGTTACAGCATTACGCGGGATGGCTACATTGTCGTGGCCTCAGAAGCGGGCGTGATCAACCTGCCCGAAGCTGAGATTGTCGAGAAAGGGCGACTGGGGCCTGGCCAAATGATTGCCGTGGATCTAGAGCACGGCGAAGTGCAAAAGAACTGGCAGATCAAGCAGCGCATTGCTAGCGCGAAGCCTTATGGTCAATGGCTCCAGCAAAACCGCTACGAACTCAAGCACGAGCCATTTGCAGAAACGACACCCTCGATCGCGCCGGAGAACTTGCTGCGCTACCAAATGGCCTTTGGCTATACTGCCGAGGACGTGGAAATGATCATCCAGGAGATGGGCGCACAGGGCAAAGAACCGACCTTCTGCATGGGTGATGATGTGCCGCTGGCGATCCTGTCAACCAAGCCACGACTACTGTACGACTACTTTAAGCAGCGGTTTGCTCAGGTAACCAACCCTCCCATCGACCCGTTGCGCGAAAAGCTCGTCATGTCGCTGACGATCCAGCTTGGCGAACGGGGCAATCTGCTAGAGGTCAGTCCCCAGTACGCTCATTTACTGAAGCTAGAATCGCCAGTTCTGAACGATGCCGAACTCAAGCAGATTCGTCAGTCTGGGTTTGAGACCGCCGACCTTTCTACCCTGTTCGAGCTGTCACACGGCCCAACAGGGCTACAACGAGCCGTCACTGACCTGTGCCAAAAAGCAGCGGCTGCCGTTCGCGCTGGGAAGAAGATTTTGATCTTGAGCGATCGCGTGGGCATCAGCACCTCTAGCATCGGGACAGACTACACCTACATCCCACCGCTGTTGGCGATCGGTGCCGTGCATCACCACCTGATTCGGCAGGGACTGCGCATGAAAACGTCCTTGATTACGGATACCGCTCAGTGCTGGAGCACCCATCACTTCGCCTGCCTGATCGGGTATGGGGCCAGTGCCGTCTGCCCTTATCTGGCATTAGAAACGGTGCGGCAATGGTGGACTGACCCCAAAACGCAGAGCTTTATGGAGCGGGGCAAGCTCAAAGCCATCACGCTAGCCACCGCACAGAGCAACTATCGCAAAGCGATCGAAGAGGGACTGCTCAAAATCCTCTCGAAGATGGGCATCTCCCTGTTAGCGAGCTACCATGGCGCTCAGATTTTTGAAGCCATCGGCATTGGCGCTGATTTACTCCACCTCGGTTTTGCGGGCACCGCTTCACGGTTGGGCGGACTTAGCGTTGCGGATCTGGCGCAGGAAGTTGTGTCATTCCATCAACGGGCGTTTCCTGAACTAACCGCCAAGAAGCTCGAAAACTACGGCTTTGTGAACTATCGCCCGGGTGGCGAGTATCACATGAATAGCCCAGAAATGGCGAAGCACCTGCATCGAGCCGTGGCCGACAAGGCATACAACCATTACGAGCTATATCAAAAGTACCTGGAAGAACGCCCACTCACAGCCCTGCGTGACTTGCTCGATATCTGGAGCGATCGCCCTTCCATTCCACTGGAGGAGGTTGAACCAGCCAGCGAGATTGTCCAACGCTTTTGTACGGGCGGTATGTCCCTCGGCGCTTTGTCCCGCGAGGCGCACGAGACGTTGGCGATCGCCATGAACCGCATCGGCGGCAAATCCAACTCGGGCGAAGGGGGGGAAGATCCGACCCGCTACCGTGTTTTGGACGATGTGGACAATCAAGGGCTCTCATCGTTGTTTCCGCACTTAAAAGGGCTGCGCAATGGGGATACAGCCAACTCTGCTATTAAGCAAGTTGCATCGGGTCGTTTTGGAGTGACGCCAGAGTATTTGATCAGCGCCAAGCAGCTTGAAATCAAGATGGCGCAGGGTGCAAAGCCCGGTGAAGGTGGGCAGTTGCCAGGGCCAAAAGTCAGTTCGTACATTGCGATGCTGCGGCGATCGAAGCCCGGTGTGACGCTGATTTCGCCACCACCGCACCACGACATCTACTCGATCGAAGACTTAGCGCAACTCATCTTCGACCTGCACCAGATCAACCCAGAGGCGCAGGTGTCAGTCAAGCTCGTTGCCGAAGTGGGTATCGGCACAATCGCAGCGGGAGTAGCGAAAGCCAACGCCGACATCATTCAGATTTCCGGCCATGATGGCGGTACAGGCGCATCGCCACTCAGCTCGATCAAACACGCCGGTAGCCCCTGGGAATTGGGCCTGACTGAGGTTCATCGGGTGTTGATCGAGAACCAACTGCGCGATCGCGTCCTGCTGCGGGTGGATGGCGGCATCAAAACGGGTTGGGATGTGGTGATGGCGGCGCTCATGGGCGGCGAAGAGTTTGGCTTTGGGTCGATCGCGATGATTGCCGAGGGCTGCATCATGGCGCGCATCTGCCATACCAACAATTGCCCGGTTGGCGTCGCCAGCCAGCGTGAAGATCTGCGCAAGCGCTTTCCTGGTCTGCCAGAACATGTGGTCAACTTCTTCCTCTTCATTGCGGAGGAAGCGCGATCGCTGCTGGCAAAACTGGGCTACCGCTCCCTGAACGACATTATTGGTCGCGCAGACCTCCTGAAAGTCCGCGAAGGGGTCACGATCGCCAAAACCCAAAGCCTGAACCTGGAATGCTTGACCCAGTTGCCGAATACACAAGACGATCGCACCTGGCTGATACATGAGCCAGTCCACAGCAACGGCTACGTTTTGGACGACCAGATTTTAAGTGATCCAGAGATCCAGGCAGCGATCGAGCATCAAACCACAGCCGACAAAACGATCGCGGTGATCAATACCGATCGCACGATTGGGACGCGGTTAGCCGGCGCGATTGCCCGTAAATACGGCAACAGTGGCTTCGGTGGGCACATTACGCTCAACTTTAAGGGCAGCGTCGGTCAAAGCTTCGGTGCCTTCAACCTCCCCGGCATCACGCTTAACCTGGAAGGCGAAGCCAACGATTACGTCGGTAAAGGGCTACACGGTGGCGAAATTGTCATTGTGCCCCCCTCCAGTGCAACCTACAATCCCTCCAACAATGTGATCATTGGCAATACCTGCCTTTATGGCGCAACGGGAGGCACGCTCTTTGCCTATGGTCAGGCAGGCGAACGCTTTGCTGTTCGTAACTCTAAAGCACAAGCTGTCGTTGAAGGAACCGGCGACCACTGCTGCGAGTACATGACCGGCGGCATTATTGTGGTGCTGGGTCACGCTGGACGCAACGTTGGCGCTGGCATGACGGGAGGTTTGGCTTACTTCCTGGATGAGGACGGCAGCTTCCCCACCAAGGTCAACCCAGAGATTGTCAAAGTCCAGCGGGTCATTGCCCCAGCCGGAGAACAACAATTGAAGGACTTGATCGAAGCCCACGCCGATCGCACAGGTAGCCAAAAAGCCCAGACAATTCTGGCCAACTGGTCTGACTACCTGCCCCAGTTCTGGCAACTCGTCCCTCCATCCGAGAAAGACTCTCCCGAAGCCAACCCCGAAGCCACGACTGAAAAAGTGCTGACCCCAGCGCAGTAGGTAAGTAGCTGTATTTAAGTTCCTGAGCCATCGAACAGAGGTGGCTCAGGAATTTTCCTATAATGCAAGCTGCGTGTTGAAGCGATCCAGCCAAAACACAATGACATAGTAGCGATCTAGGTATTGGATTTAGTAACATGGGCAGTTATAGTAACGGAGTTTTCGCATGACTATAGAACCTGAAGACAGTCGCCAGCAAGAGGAATCTTCAGAAGAAACACTAGATGAAGATTTAGAATAACAAGAAGATTCCGACAGTCAGCAGGATTCTAGCGAAAGAAGAAAGAGAAAAAGAACGAAAGGCAATCGCCCTTTTCCTATTAACACTTTGGAAGACTCCATTAAAATTGCTCAGGTCATTAGAGAGTTTAATGGTGGAAATCCGTGGCATCCGGACGATGTAGCTAAAGCTTGAGAGTTAAGCAGCAAAGGTAATACCTTCTACTATTTGACGGCATCCTCTCGTGATTACGGCTTTACGGAGGGTTACTCAAAAGCCGAAAAAATTGCACTCGCCTTAACAGGTCAAAATATAGTGTTCGCCAGATCAAAAGAGGAAGAGGAAAATGGCTACAGACAAGGATTATTCAATATTCTTCTCTTTAAGAGAGTGCACGACTACTACAGTGGCGGACTCCTACCAGAAATTAAATACCTTAAGAATACTCTCGTAACAGATTTCGGTCTCAACGAAGATTTCCATAATGATTTTTATCAAGTATATCAATCTAATCTCAAGTTCATTTCTAAATTTAGCAAGACTGAATTAGATACAGTTGATGTAGCAGCAAATCCCGTTTCTATTGAAAAACAAAAACCACAATTCCTACCCAGCCAAAAGCTTCCGATAATGCTGTTATTCTTGGAGAGCCAGAGGAAAAAACGACCTTAGTTGCATTTGTTGCTCTTCCTTTTTCCGAGAAAACTGGAGAATACCCAATAGATTTTTTTCGGGAAGTACTAACTCAATTAATTGTTCCTGCCGCAGTAAAAGCTGGCTTTAAAGCCGAGACAGCTAGAAAATCAGGCAGCGATATTATTCAACGCACAATAATCAGTGATTTAAGCAAAGCTGACTTGATGATAGTAGACCTGACGGAACATAATCCCAACGTCCTATTTGAATTGGGATGGAGAATAGCTTTAGAAAAACCAGTCGCTTTGATTAGAGCTTTAGGAACAAAACCAATATTTGATGTAGATAGTATGCTTAGAGTTTATGATTACAATCCAAGACTTTGGAAATCGACTCTAGAGGAAGATCTTCCAGCTCTTGTAGAGCATATCAAACCAACTTGGCGTAATAAAGATAGCGATAAATCTTACGCAAAAATATTGAGTGAGAATTAGTCGAAAACAGTCTGCTATTTGTGAGAAAGAAAAGACATTATCTGAGTTGTGCCACCGCTCTCAACCACAAAAATATCATTTGTGAATTGAATCGCTTTCTTATTCTTCATCTACGTTTCTTTGTAGCATGTGAAATTAAGTTGCTACAAGTCTTTCATAGATTTATTATTTAAGTGAAGTAGCCGTATTAATAAAAAAGTGTATGAATCTAACAATTGAGTTGGAACAAGAAGACGATGGACGCTGGATTGCTGAAGTTGTAGATTTACCAGGCGTCCTTGCTTATGGGCAGAGTCGTGAAGACGCTATGGCGCGGGTCAAAGCATTAGCACTTCGTGTTCTGGCTGATCGTCTTGAACAGGGTGAGAACGCAACAGAACTTGATCACGTTGCGTTTTTGGCAGCATGAGTCAGTGGAGATCGACCAAGGCAAAGCAAGTGTTAGCGGCTTTGTTACGGATTGGTTGGAGCGTTGAACGGAAAGCAGGCGGCTCGCACAAAATCCTGTCGCGCTCTGGTTGGGAAAATGTGGTTTTTGCCTTTCATGATGGACAGGAAATTGGTCCCAAAATGCTGGCGCGCATTGCTAAGCGAACAGGACTGAAGCCAGAGGATTTGTAGTTTAGTACTTCTGCGGGCGCGATCGCGGTTCATGTCCGCGATCGTCACTTGCCAATCAACCCTGAATTAGCTGGCCGTTGGTTGCTAGAACCGCACAGCGATCGTGGTAAAGCTGCATCACGCGGTCGACCACTTCAGCAATACTGAGCGCGTCCGTTTGGATTTCAATCGCGTCTTCTGCCTGACGGAGGGGAGCCAGGGCACGGGTGCTATCTTTGCGATCGCGCTCATAAATCGCTTGCTCTAACGCATCCAAACTGATGGTTTCCTTGCCTTGATGCTTCAGATCTTGCTGGCGACGACGAGCACGCTCCTGTACCGAAGCCGTGAGAAATATTTTGAGTTCGGCATCGGGAAAAACATAGGTGCCAATATCACGACCATCGATCACAATGCCACCATTCCTGCCGTAGCGTCGCTGCTGTCGCACAAGCTCATTCCGCACCGTTGGCTGTGCCGCGATCGCAGACACGTTCGAGGTCACTTCCAGACTGCGAATCGCTTGCGTCACGTCCTGACCATCAATGCAAACGCTAATGGCGGTTGGTTCGCCGCTAATCGCAATTTCACACTGGCTCACAAGTTCTGCAATGCTGGGCTCATCATCAATGGCGATACCAGACTGCAAGACCAACCACGTCAGAGCGCGGTACATTGCCCCTGTATCGAGATACAGCAGATCGAGTACCTGTGCGACTTGACGCGCAACGGTTGATTTTCCAGCGCCAGCGGGGCCGTCAATTGCCACAATTGGCTTGCGGCTGTGCAACAGCAAATTATCGATCAGGCGTGTCGAACCCACCCGAGCAGCAACGGCCAACAATCCTGCATCCTCAATCATTTCCAACGGCTCCAACGTCAATGGATGAACTAACTCAACATATTCGCGGACAATCACTGGTTCACGCTCTAATTCGGCTGAGACGGCCCCACACAATACCCCAGCTACCCGTTCCCCGTTCCAAAACATTCGTTCTGCCTGACTTAGCCCTCGGTAAAGGGCAATCGCCTGTTCTTTTTGCGCTGCGGTCAAGTACTGATTGCGAGAGCTAAACGCCAGCCCACTGGACTCACGAACCGTCGGACAACCAATAATCGTCACGGGCAAATTCAGGTCTTGCACCAAACGGCGGATAATCGCCAACTGCTGCGCATCCTTTTGCCCAAAATAGGCACGATGGGGCTGCACAATGTTAAGCAACTTCGTCACAATCGTCGCAACCCCTTGAAAGTGTCCGAGGCGCGATCGCCCACACAGCACAGACATCATTGCTGCCGGTGGAATGACTTGAGTTGGTGATTGGGAACCGTCTGTGGTCTGGTCCCCTACACTCAATTGCCCACGCGCAACGCCCATCTCTACAGCACTCGGCGCAAAAATTGCATCGACCCCTGCGGCTTCACACAATGCGCGATCGTGCTCCAGTGTCCGGGGATACTGCTGAAAATCTTCGGTAGGACCAAACTGGAGTGGGTTCACGAAGATACTAACGACGACGAGTTTATTCTCACGTCGCGCCCTTTGAATCAAGCTGAGGTGCCCTATATGAAGCGCTCCCATCGTCGGCACCAGACCAATTTCAGAGGCAGTACTGACAGGAACGATGTCATCTGAACGATCAAGAAGAGGTTGACCGGAGCGGTATCGGTTGAGATAACAGCGTAATCCGGCAACGGTTTTAAACAAATGCACCGCAACCCCCAAAAGTAACTGGTGTTTCGTTACCTGAAATTTCCCCTGTTAAGCCTACCAACAAGACTGCTGCTGCTGCCACTCAAAACGGAATTGCGTTCACCATCTATTCTGACAAAGAACGTTAGGATGTCGTCTAGAAGTCCGTTCTCTCACCGTTATGAACTTTCTCACACAAGTGTTACATCTGGCCGGCTCGGGGGCGGCAGCCTATATCACCGCCCGCAACATGCGCGATCCGCTGACTCGCCCCAACACCCTGGCAAGCCTGCAATTGGCAGAGTCTGGCTCCGTTCCCTACCTGGAGGCACTGGGCGATCGCGCAGCCTCAGAAGGCGATACCTGGCTGGCTGAAAGGCTGACCCGACACGCGAACGATGAGCGCCGTCACGGTCAAGTGTTTGCCCATGGACTCAAGCAATTAAACAAACAGGTCATTGATTTCAAATCGTCTCCCCGACCAACCCAACCGGCAGCAAACACTGAAGCACGTAAACGCAACCCGTTTTTTGAAGCGTACTTTGAAGGCTACACTCAAGCCGACCTCAAGCCCGAGGCGATCGACTGGGTAGTGTTTTTGGCCAGCACCTACATTCTGGAACTGGATGCCAGCAAGGACTTTGTGCGAATGGCAAATGCATTACCGGACGATCCCATCAGTATCAATCTCAAAAAGGGCATTCTGAGCGTTGCCAACGACGAAACCAGACACGCGGCTTATTTACGAGAAGCGCTGGAACGGCGATTGTCTCTCGTTGAGGTGAATGCCGTCATCGACAGTTGGCGTACCCGTAAAGTCAACGCCATTTTTGCAATGGTCAACAACTTTATCCAGAAGAACGGCAAGATGCCTTCCCTTGTGCAGGATGGGATCGCGGATGAGATGGCCGCAGAAGAACAGGAAGTGGGCGCGTTAAAATACCAGAGGTGATTTGGCTCCTCATAACTATGCAAGCGCCTTCGATTTCGCTGCCAAAACCAGGTCAATATTGGCAATGGCAACAGCAACCGATTTATTACGTCAAAGCCGGGACACGGCAAGCGCAACGTCCACCCCTACTCCTAATTCATGGGTTCGGCGCATCTACAGACCACTGGCGCAAAACGATCGCCGGGTTAAGTGATGACTTTGAAGTCTGGGCGATCGACTTGCTGGGCTTTGGGCGATCGGCAAAACCAGGCTGGCAGTACAGCGGCAATCTCTGGCGCGATCAGCTCCACGAGTTCATTACACAGGTCATCGGGCAGCCAGTTGTGCTCGTCGGCAACTCATTGGGCGGATACACAGCTCTTTGCGTCGCCTCGCAACGTCCCGAATCAGCCGCGGGACTGGTACTCATCAACAGTGCAGGGCCGTTCACTGATATTCAAGGGACAACGAAGCCCGACCCAGTCCGCGAAGTCATGGGCAAAGTAGTTCAGACTTTATTTCGTCAAGATTGGGCAAGTTTCCTGCTGTTTCAGTACGTACGCCAAAAATCGGTTATTCGCAAAACGCTGGAAAAGGTGTATCTCGATCAGCAGGCGGTCACGGATCAGCTTATAGACGAAATTTATCAGCCGTCCTGCGATCCCGGCGCACCTGGGGTGTTTGCCTCTGTGTTTCGTACCCCCCAGGGCGAAAAGGTAGACGTTTTGCTGGGGCAATTACCCCGTCCATTACTCACGCTTTGGGGCGAAGCCGATCCCTGGATTAATGCCAGAGAACGGGGAGCAAAGTTTCGCCATTACCATCCCCAGCTCACGGAATACTATTTGCGGGCCGGACACTGTCCCCACGACGAGATCCCCGATCAAGTGAATGAACTGCTGCGATCGTGGGTGACAACCAAGCTCCAGTCTAGTTCTTGATGCCTGTAGTGGCGATCCCACGAATAAATTGACGTTGACCGAGCAAAAAGAGCAACACGACTGGAATGGTTGCAATTACAACGGCTGCCATTAACAAAGACCAGTTGTTGGTAAATTGCTCTTGAAATTCCGCCAGGGCTAACTGAACCGTACGCAGTTCGGGGCGCGTGGTAAACACCAGGGGTTTAAACAAGTCGTTCCACTCGCCGATGAAAGTAAATAGAAACAGGGTCACTAACGCCGGACGTGCCAGTGGAAGCATAATGCGCCAGAGAATTTGCCATCGGTTTGCACCATCGATCGCGGCGGCTTCCTCCAGCTCAACTGGAATCGTTTGAAAATATTGTCTCAACAAAAAAATGCCGAAGCCGTTGGCGATCGTCGGCAAAATCAACGCGCCATACGTGTTAATCAAATGCCCCCACTTCAACACCAGAAAAATCGGAATCACCAGCATTTGAAATGGAATTACCAGCGTTGCCAGCACAATGAGCAAAATTGCCCGTCTGCCGCGAAAGTTTAGCCGCGCTAATGCATATCCCGCCAGCGCAGCCGTTGCCATCTGCCCGCCTGTCACCGCCAAGGCCACGAGAGTAGAATTGGCAAACGCCAACAAAAAATGTCCTTGAAGCCATGCCTGACGGTAGTTTTGCCAGGACCACGT
>Ga0209062_1005589_pt1 | contig 12107 bp, 12 predicted proteins | sample Coa_R2_2_FD_187158 | JGI IMG/M metagenome (GOLD analysis project Ga0209062, IMG submission 187158) | Surface soil microbial communities from Centralia Pennsylvania, which are recovering from an underground coalmine fire - Coalmine... | ecosystem: Environmental > Terrestrial > Soil > Unclassified... | reverse complement strand
TCCGCAGTTCGAAAATCCAAACTCCCGGTTGGCTCATCCGCCAGCAGAACCTTAGGATTGCCTGCCAGGGCGCGGGCGAGCGCCACCCTTTGCTGCTCGCCGCCGGATAATTCGCCGGCTCGGTGAGACTGCCGGTTTGCGAGGCCTGTCTCCTCCAGACGGTCGCGGGCAATTGAAGCTGCCCGCTCGCGCCGCTCGCCACGGATGAGCATCGGCATCATGACATTCTCAAGCGCCGTGAACTCGGGCAGTAAAGAAGGATTTTGCCATAAAAAACCGATATGGCGGTTGCGAAAATCTGCCGCGGCACGCTCTGAAAGCGCCGTAATCTCCAGCTCACCGAAGCGCACGGTGCCTCGCGTGGGTCGGTCGAGGCCTCCCAACAGATGCAAAAGCGTGGATTTCCCTGCTCCGGATTCGCCGATCACTGCAAGCCGTTCGCCCATACGCACGCGGAAGGAGAGATCACGGAACACCGTGAGCTCGGAGTCGCCCGAGCGGAAAATCTTGGTCAAAGACTCCGCACGAATGGCATCTTCCGCGTTCAAATCCGCCTTCCTACTTAAATTAGAACAGGCAGCGTGCCTTCCCGGCAACGGTCTACTCGAAATTATGCCAGCCAAGGTCACACTGTGCTCGCTCTTACTTTTTAGACGTGCAGAAGTGAGGCGATGATTCTCGAACCTATGATTAGCCGAAAACGGGGCGGACGCGCATGCCGTTTCTCAGCTCGGCATCGCTCGGAGCGATGACACGATCGGCGACCCGATCGCCCTCCGCTAGTCCAGCAAGGATCTGTACATTGTTGATGTCGCTGACGCCGGTCTTTACCGGAGTCCACACAATGTGGTCGTTGACCAGCTTGTAAACCCCTGGCTGGCCGTCGAGAATCCGCAAGGCGGCTTTGGGAACGGCCAGCGCGTTCTTGGCTACATCTGAGATGATCACCGCATTGACGGTTACGCCGGGGAGCAGATCATGGTTTGGATTGTCGACGATAGTGGTCACTTCACCGACGGTTCGCGTATTTAAGGAGATCACCTCCGTAGGCAGCTTATCCACTTGACCGTGCCATGTCTGGCCCGGCCGGGCATCCCAGGTGATGATGACGGGCATGCCAATGGCGACTCGGCCTAGGTCCGGCTCGTCGACATAGACGGTGACCTTTACCTGATCGAGCCTGCCGATCAACGCTACCTCTTTTCCGGGCTCCAGATAGGAACCGACTTTGAGATCGAATTCGTAGACTGTTCCGGAAATGGGGGCCCGGATGGTCCCGAGAGCGATCTGGTGGCGGGCTAAGGCGACGGCTGCTTCCGCATTGCGGAGTTTCGCTTCCGCAACCGTTTTATCGCTTGCAGTCACCAAATTACGGCGCTGATCCTCGAGAGCCGTGAGCTGGAGAGAGGCGCGCTGTACGGCATCTTTGGCGTCTTCAAGCTGGACTTTCGTCGCAGCCTGGCTGGCGTATAAGCGCTGCAAGGATTCGTAATTGCGGCGCGCGATATCTAAGGCGGCTTGTGCGCTCTTGATTTTGTCATTCAAATCCGCTAAAACCGCCGCTTTACCCCCCTGTGTCAATGCGTTTAATTCCGCGCGAGCCTCCTGTTCCTGCGCTTCAGCCGCCGCCAAATCGGTCTGGGCCGCCGTCGTATCCAAGGTGACCAGAACCTGACCGGCTGTGACCGTCTGGCCTCGCTGCACATACACCGAGCGCACGATGCCCGAGGTTTCGGCACGCGCAGCAGCCCATTCGGCTGGCTCGACTTTGCCATTCGTTGAAACGGTGCTTTCGATTGTCAGGTAGCGCGCTGCGTCGAAATGGATTTGCGGCCCGGATCCATCATGGTCTAATCCCCACCACAGGAGCAGCGCCCCGGGAAGCAGCAAAATGAGCCAGTATTTATTCATTTTCTAGAGACGGGTAGAAACCATTGTCCACATTGTGACAGAGGGAGAAAACCAGACAGGAACAAGCCGGCCCCGGACACACAAGCACACGCCTTCGCCGCTGCGCGTTGCGCCGGTGTCCTCTGTGCTGTTTTATACGTTAGACTGAAACACTTATGGCACGCTATCGCATTCATCGCCTGAAAGAAGGACCACGCGAAAATTTTCGCTGGGCGCCGCACACCGGCGGGGTTGCGATCGTCAAAAACAAAGATTATGATCTGGACGGAGAAGTAGAAGCGGCAACGCCGTATGCCGCTTGGAAAGCGCTGCTTGCCGAAGGGCGTAAGCTTCGTCCTGGGGATCTGCTCGAGCGAACCGGGCCGCAGGGTGAGGTGGGTGAGCTGCAGATCGCCAAATACATCGGGTTCGAGCCTGCTCAGTGGTATGTGCCAGCGGCCAAGCCCGATCCGGGGGCCGCGTGCTCGAGTCCGGAACCGGATGCCAATCCAGGTTTGGTTAACCCCGACTGGAGACGATGAACAAAATTTCGGATTCAGCTCCATTTGGTTCTGCAGCCGTCGTTAGCTATATTCCCGATCCGCTTGGATCTTATTTGAACTGGCTTCGTGGCAGTCTGCCGGGCGAGCACAATCCGCAGGCGCATCTCACGATTCTCCCGCCCCGCAGGCTGGCGGTGCCCGTAGAGCGGGCTTCGGAGCAGGCACGGCAAACGCTCGAGCGCTTCAGTACGTTCTCGGTCGAGCTTGCCTCGGTGCGCGTTTTCCCGGGCACAAACGTGCTCTATGTGGAACTGGGAGAGGGCGATTCGCTGGTCCGCCGTTTGCATGCGGCGCTTAACTCGGGAGATCTGGCGGCTATTGAGCAATTTGAGTTCCTCCCTCACCTGACCATCAGCGGTCCGATTGCAGCCGAAGAACTCCCGCGCATGCGACGTCAGGCGGAAAACGCCTGGCATGCGCTCATGTGCCCGCGGCGCTTCACACTGAGCGAAATTGTGTTTTTGTGGTTGAAGCCGGGTTCGAGCAACGGCGATTGGATTCGCGTCTGGTCCCACAAACTTAAACATGCCAGCGCCGCAAGCGCCACCTTGTTGCAGGGTTAAGTACTTACGGATCAAAGATAGTGAGCTGGCGGGAGCTGGCCTCGACAGGTTGCCGACGGGGAACCGGCACCCGCGCCACTCCCATTACCCCGAGCAGCTCGGTTCCGGTCAGGGCAGCACGTGGAACAAATACGCGCTGACGGGTGGCGGCGGCGCGGGGCGGCGTGATCAGATATCCCGTCGCTGGCCATTCGAGCAGGTTGCGAGGCAAAACTCCCTCGAGGCGATCCCCATCGCGAAACGTAAATCGCGCCCACAACCCGGGCATCTTGGGCCGCCTCTCAAAGGCCGTATGGCTGGTGAACAGATCGGCAGGTCCTGGGCTAGAAAAAAAACAAATCGCCTTTACTTCTTCATAGGAGACACAGTGAAGCGCTCCACCGGTTGTGAGGACTTCGATATGGCCATCGCACAAGTAGACGGAGGGATTCACGATGCACTCAAGTGCTTCGCGGCCAAAGCGATACAGCAAAGCGCGTTTTGTTGTGGAATTCACATTGCAAAGTGGAGCGCAGGAAGAACTTTCTTTGTTTCAAACAATTTCGCGAATATTGTATCATTGGCTGAATGACGGAGATCACAGCATTCGAGCAAAGAATGCGTTCGTATCTCCACTTCTGCCGAATGGAAAAGGGGCTTGCGGCAAATACGATTGCGTCTTACCGGCGCGATCTGGAGCAATTTGAGCGGTTTTTAAAGAAACAGCAAATCCAAGATTTGCAATCAATTACATTAAAAACTTTACGTTCTTATTTAGATTATTTGCAGAATACTGGTCTGGCGCCCCGCTCGATCGCCCGCCAAATCAGCAACTTGCGTGGCTTTTTCGGATTTCTGACCACAGAGGCCTATTTGGTGCAAAATCCAGCCGAGTTGTTGCAAGCGCCTAAGATCGGCTCGGCCCTTCCCAGATACCTGGATCTGAACCAGGTGAATCGCCTGCTCGAGCCCGCCGAGCGCACTTCGGCCACCGAGATCCGCAATCGCGCCATGTTGGAACTGCTGTATGCGACCGGTGTGCGCGTAAGCGAGCTGATCCGGCTGCGCATTTCGGACCTGGATCGCACCGAGGGAGTGATCCGGGTCATTGGCAAGGGGAATAAGCAGCGGTTCATTCCGGTGGGACGGGAAGCGCTACGAGCGGTCGGGGAGTACTTGGAGGGGCCGCGCGCCGAGCTCTTGAAACATCGTCCGAGCCCCTATCTGTTTGTCACGGCACAAGGCAAGCCGATGACGCGGCAGGGTTTTTGGAAACTCTTGCGGCTCAGAGGCCGTGCGGCGGGTGTGCGCGGCAGGCTCAGCCCCCATGTCCTGCGACATTCCTTTGCGACTCATCTTCTTGAAGGAGGGGCCGATCTGCGCAGCGTGCAGATTATGCTAGGACACGCCGATATTGGAACTACACAAATTTACACACACGTTATGCGCTCTCATCTGCGTAAAACGATCGAAGAGCATCATCCGCGTGCTCAAGGCAAACAACGTGCTAGATCCAATTCTCATAAGAGTCAGACCAAGCAAGGAGCTCTCCAGCGATGAGCGATTACATGTTCATGCTTGACAGTCATCTGAATGCCGAGCAGAGTAAGGCGGTTGCGGCAGTCCGGGAAGTGGCAGAACAGGCGCATGTCAATGTATTTCTTACTGGCGGCGCCATGCGGGATATGATGGGCGGGTATCCCATTCGCGACCTCGATTTCACCGTAGAAGGCCCGGCTTTAAAGCTGGCTCGCGCCGTCGCTCAGAAGCTTAACGCGGAGATCACGAGCATGGACGAGACACGCCGGGTAGCGGAACTGATCTCTGAGGGCACGACCACCTTTAGCATCTCGATGGCGCGGCAGGAGCGGTATGCCAAGCCGGGCAGCAAGCCGCAAGTGCAGCCTGCCACGATCCATGAGGACTTGCACGGCCGCGATTTCACCATCAATGCGATTGCGCTTTCGCTCAGCCAAGCATCTCGCGGTCTCCTGCTTGATCCGACAAATGGTCTAGGAGACCTGAATCGCAAGGAGCTGCGGGCCATTACGAATTATTCGCTTTTTGACGACCCTTCCCGCATTCTCAGACTGATCCGCTTCCGCACCCGGCTCGGATTTGCGATTGATGAGCGTACGCAACTCCAGTACCAGAACGCTCGCGAAGCCAAATTGGAAAACAAGATTCCTCCGCAGGCGCTGCAGTATGAGCTCCGCCAGATTGCACTGGATCCGCTGGCAGGTGAGATCTTGAAAGCCCTGGAGGAAGAGAATTTACTCACCGTATTCTCGCCCGCTTTATCGGGCGCAAAATTGAATCTGGCTGGCTTGCAACGGTTGCAAAAGGCGCGCCAATCACTGCCTGCCGGCGTGCATCTCTCGGTAAACTTCTTTATCTTGTTTCTGCATACCCTGCTTGAAAAACTTACGCCGAGAGAACGGGGGCAGTTGGCGCAAAATATCGGCCTGCACAAACGAGACCTCGATGCTGTGCAGAGGCTGGAAGCGAAGGCATCTAAAGTGGAGAAACAGCTTGCTACGGCCAAGCTGCAGCGCCCCTCAGCCCTCTACGCTGTTTTGCGCGATGTACCCGGGGATGTATTGCTGTTCCTTCTTATGCATTCCTCCCAAAGGCTCGTTTTAGATCGCACCCGGAACTACCTGCAGAAATATCTCCCGGCAGCGCAGGAGATTACCGAGCAACAGGTGATCGAACAGGGTGGCAAGCCGGGAACGCCTAAATTTAACAAGATTCGGGAGGAATTGATCGCGGCTCGCCTGGACGCGCGGCCCAAGAAACCAGTGATCCAGGAGGAGGCGCCCGCTTTGGCGGTTCCTCCGCCGCCGAGCCGGCGCATTCCGAGTTTCAGCAGATAGCAGATCCTGCTTCTCCCGAAAGTCGATCAGATTAGTTGGCATCCCGGACCGAAGTGCGATAGTCTAAAAGATAAGAATCCCGATCGGCAAGGTCGGCGATTGACGCACAAGGTTGATGAGAATGCCAGAAGCCCCTCTGTCCACTCCCAAGCCCGAAACCGCTGCGCAACGCGCCGAGCGGCTCAAAAAAGCGAAGAACCCTTGGGAGTGCGTCGACGAGATACTGGCTTTCTGCCGCGGCGGCTACGAGGCCGTTCCGCCCGAGTGGCGGGGCACATATTTCCGCTGGTGGGGCATCTACCCCCAGGGGGACGGCGCTGGCGTGTTAGGGGGCAAGGGTGGCGTGGGAAAGGAGACGCCATATTTTATGGTGCGGATCCGCATCCCGAACGGGCTTTTGTTTTCGCATCAATTACGCACCATTGCCGACCTTTCGGAGCGCTACGCCCGAGGCACCGCTGACATTACCGTCCGGCAAAATATCCAGCTTCACTGGGTAGAGGCAGAGAACCTGCCGACCATCTTCAAGGAATTGTGGCGCTGCGGCCTTACCACAATGGCTGCTTGTGGGGATGACACGCGGAACATTACTGGTTGCCCGGTGGCCGGTGTCGATGCCGACGAATTGTGTGACGCATCGCCCTTAGTGCTGCGGGCGCAAAGCCTGTTGGTGGGGAATCCGGAGTTTTATAATCTGCCCCGCAAGTACAAGATCTCGATTACCGGCTGCCGGTCCTGGTGCTGCTATCCCGAGATTAATGACGTGGCGCTCACGGCCACACGCGCTCGCACGGGGGAAATCGGTTTCTCGCTTCGAGTGGCGGGAGGTCTGTCTTCAGAACCGTTGTTGGCACAGCGGTTGAATGCGTTTGTGCACTGGAACCAGGTGCCGGCCGTAATTGTCGGCGTGACCAAGATCTTTCGGGACTCCGAGGTCCTCCGAGAGCACCGGGAGCGCGCACGATTGAAATTTCTTTTTCTGAAGCACGGCTGGACCTCCGAGCGCTTTCTCGAAGAACTACAAAGGGTAATCGGCTTTGAGCTGGATGAAGCTGAGCCAGAGGAACTTCCGGACAACCTCTATCGGGATCATATCGGAGTGCATGCACAGAAACAGCCGGGTTATTACTATGTGGGCGCCTCGGTACTGCGTGGTCGCATCACTCCCGACCAGCTTCGCGGCGCGGCAGCCCTTGCCGAACGCCATGCAAGCGGCGAGCTGCGCACCACGACGATGCAGAAATTACTCATCGTCAATGTGCCGGCGACGGAAGTGGATGCTCTCTGTCAGGGTCTTGAAGACCTTCGCTTGCCGGTGAGCGCATCGCCGTTCGCACGGGGCACCATTACCTGCACGGGCTCGGAATTCTGCCGTCTGGCGATCACCGAGACAAAGGCCTTCGCCCGCTGGCTGATTGAGGAAATGGACGAACGGTTGCCAGGTTTCGAAGAGCACCTGAAACTGCACGTAACTGGCTGTCCGAACAGTTGCGGCCAGCACTGGATTTCCGATATTGGCCTAGAAGGCAAAAAGATCAAGGTAGACGGCCGGATGGTAGACGCCTATCAATTCAGCTTGGGCGGCGGCCTCGGACAGTTCGCCTCGATTGGGCGTCCAACTTCTTACCGTTGCCGTGCCGAGGATGTGCCAGACGCAATCGAACGCTTGCTACGAGCCTATCTGATGCACCGACAGACCGGCGAGCCTTTGCGCCGCTTTTTGCAGCGACATAACGAAGAACAGCTTCGCGGCTGGCTCAGTGGATCTATTCCCGTCGATTGCGGCACCCCTGAACCAGCGGTAGCTTGAGGACAGGTCAATTCGCCGTTTGAATCGGCGTCATCGCAGAGGCGTTCGGTCCTCCGATCTGGTTCATGACGGTCAAGACTTTCTCTACGTACGCCTCGTCTTCCGAGTTATAAAGGCGGAGCTTGCCGATTAGATCTCGATCCCGGTACAACCGGCTGCGGCCCAGGCTTCGGGCTACTTCGTGAATGCCCGCCGCAAGAGAGGGAAACTGTTCCTCACCGTTCTTCCAGCCAAAGATATTATTGTTGCGGCAAACCTTTCCCGCACCGGACTCCACTACTGAAATGCCCGGCAGGAGGCGCCAGTCGAGGTGGTTTTCATCGGCCTCGCGCACAAAAACTGGAGCTAAGGGCGCGGCCGGCGAGCCCATTTTTCTAAGAAAATGCTGCAGACGAACCGCTCTGGGATCTGATCTTTCCTTTCTCACCTCGGGCGGCTGCGGCGCTGGTGGAGGATCTGTTTTCAAACGCTCTGGGTCGGGGCGCACCATAACAGGTGTGAGGAAGAGCCCAAACACCAGACATCCATAAACGGCGCGCATATGGCTATGCTAGCACACTTATGAATTACGATTCCTTAAGGAAACTATTTAGGGCTGTCAGGGACATTCGGGTGCGAGCGGCGGGCTCGCTGCAGTGCGTTTTGCACCATGAGATATTCGCCGAGATTTTCCATGGTCACCAGCCCCACCAGAGCGCCGTCTTCGAGCACCGGCATGATACGGCAAGGGGAGCTCGCGAGGCGATGCAGAACCGTTTCCAGCATCTCATTGGGCTCAGCAGTAGGAAAATCTCGTTGCATGACTTCGGTGACGCGGCGGCTTGTGCCACCGTCTTGCGATAAGCCAGCGAGGAGATTGGCACGGGTGAGTACGCCCATGACCTGATCACCCCACATGACGGGAAAATCATGCTGGGAACCGGCCAGCATTGCCTTCACAGCATCCCCCAGCGTGTCGCTTGTGTTGAGCGTGGTGAAGTTAGTCTGCATGGCCGCCCGGATCGGGATTCCGGAGAAGGATTCCCGAATTTCCACCGATTGCGCTTCATGCGCGGCGCCGATCCAGACGAAGAAAGCGATGAAGAGCAGGATGGGATCATAGAGAAGACCGATCAGGCCGAACACAAGGGCCAGCGCCTGGCCGACTGCCGCGGCAGTTTGAGTGGCCCGGCGGTGATCCATCTTGGCAGCGAGCAAAGCCCGAAGAATGCGACCGCCATCCATCGGGAAGGCCGGGATCACATTGAAGACAGCGAGCAAAAGATTGGCAACGAGCATGCGCTCCAGGAAGGGACCGCCCGTGATCGTAAGCTGGTGCAGAGGCTGCAAGCCGGTACTGACAAACAAAGCAACATAGATTGCTGCTGCAATGAGAATATTGACAAGGGGTCCAGCAAGCGCAACCCAGAACTCTTGCTTCGGATCTTCCGGCAGCCGTTCAAAGCGGGAAACACCTCCAATGGGCAGCAGCGTGATGTCTTTGGTGGGGATTCCATAATGGCGCGCCGTCAGCGCGTGGCCGAATTCATGCAGCAGGACGCAAACAAATAAAATGAGGACAAAGAGCACCCCAGTTCCCACAGCCTGAAAATTATGGCCTGAGATCCAATGCAGAATGACAACCCAAAGGATCAGCAGCCAGAAGGTGGCATGGACATATACGTCAATGCCGAAGAACCTGCCGACCTTCCAAGACCAGCGCATGGGGCACCTCAACCGTAGGGTAATATCGAGCAAGTGAGTTGGGGAAGCGCTGTAACCTGGATTCTTTTGCCTGTTTTATCTGTGGCTCTCGCGAGCGCCGAGCAAGCTGCTCCTGAGCTATGGCTCTGGCAGCATTCCTACCAGTCGAGCGAGAATGCACTCACGGCCAGTAAAAAGCTGGTAGACAGGGCCGCCCGAGCTGGCTATACCGGGATTGCGTTATGGGATACCGGCTTTTCCCTCTTGTCGCAGGATTTCTTCCCGATCTTCAACGAAGACCGGATGAAGAACCTGATGCAATATATCACTTCGAAACACATGAAGGTAATGGTGCTCGGGGCACCCTTCGGATTTTCCAACGACGCTCTCGAAGCCAATCCGAATCTAGCCGAATCGGCACGCGTGATCGGTACCCGGTTCCGGGTCGACGCCTCGGGGAGACGTCTGAATCTGATCAACTCCTTCCCCGGCTTACGCAATGCAGGCTTTGAGGAAGGCAAAAGCGGCTGGTTCAGCACAGGAGATGCCGGCATGGGCGTCAGCACCACGGTCTCGCACACTGGCAGGAATTCCGGCGTAATTGTGGACGCGCCCGGGAATGCGCGCTTCCGCCAAACGATCGCGCTCGAGCCGTGGCGGCAATACCATCTCCGGCTTTTCTATAAGGCCCAAGGCTTTCACGGAGGCGAACCGATGGTAGAGGTTTTAGATGCTTCCGATTACGACAAAAGACGCTTAGTGGCGGACTTGGACCGTTCGGCCACACACGATTGGATCGAAGCCGATTATGCATTTGACAGCGGTGACTCGACAAACGCCGTGCTCTATTTCGGCGTTTGGGGTGGAAGCTCGGGAATCATCTGGTTTGATGACGTCCAGATTGAGGAAACCGCTCTGGTCTATGTCACGCGGCGGGCTGGCGCTCCGCTCAAGGTCTACGACCCGGACCATCCAGATGTGGTCTACCGCGAGGGCCAGGACTACAACTCGATCACCGACCCCAGAATGACGTCTACCTTAACGCCCTTCACCGACAGCTTCCATCAACCGGGCCCTGTCACGCTGCCTCGCAAGACACGCTTAAAACCCGGGCAGATCGTGGCGATGGATTTCTATGCTGCTTTTCCTATTCCGCCCGCTTTCGGAACCAGCATGTGCCTCACCGATCCAGGCGTGTTGAAGTGGCTGCGCCAAAATGCCCGCAGTTTGAAGCGAATCGCTCCTAAGGGTGCAGGTGTGCTGCTGTCCTACGATGAAATCCGCCAGATGAACTCCTGTGAAAGCTGCCGGGCCAAGCATATGACAGCCGGGCAGTTGCTTGCCTGGAGTGTCGCGCAGTCGCTCAGCATTTACCGAGATGCGCTGCCACAGTCGCGGTTTTATATCTGGAGCGATATGTTCGACCCCTACCACAATGCTGTAAATCATTACTATTACGTCGAAGGTGATCTAGCAGGTTCGTGGAAAGGACTGCCGGTCGATTTGGTGATCTTAAACTGGAACCTTGAGCACCTACACGATTCATTAACCTGGTTTTCCGGATTAGATCGGCGTCAGCCGGCTGCGCACAAGCAAATCATTGCAGGCTACTATGATTCGGGTAATGGGGCTGCGGCTGCACAGCAGGAGCTGGCGGCGGCGCGTGGCATTCCCGGGGTGGAGGGCCTGATGTACACCACCTGGAATGAGGATTACTCACAAATGGAGCGCTTTGCGGAAACTGCCCGCCGCAGTTGGGGAACTTATCTCTCTAGCGTTTCCCAAAAGAAAGAAGCCGGTCTTTCGGGAACTTGGCCCGCATTGGCCGGCTGTATTGCGTTCGTGAGTGGATTCCTTGCGCTGGTGACACGCCGCCTGAAGGCGAACTAGCTGGTCGGCATGGGCTTGCCCGCAAGGAGATCTTTTGCATCATTCAGATGCTTCTCCAAGGTAGGCAGCGCCTGCTGGGCATAAGCTTTCACATCCGCATTTTGCCCTTTATCGATCTCTTCCTTATATCTTGCAATCGCCTTTGTATGCCCGGCTACCATTTCGCGCAGGAACGTGCGGTCAAAGCTGGCACCCTTTAACTTTTCGAAGCGTGCAATTACTTTGTTGCCTGCCGCATCAATACCCTTAGGAACGGAATCGCCGGCCTTGGTGGCGGCAGTCGTAAGTGCGTTGTAGTCGCTCGTATGATCGGTGTTGAGCATCTGGGCGTAGGTCTTGACATCCTGCTTCGCGGCCTGATCCTGCGCCATTTGCCCGAGATGAGCCTCTAACATATCGGTTTGTGCTGCAAAATCGACAAAGCTCTGATCGCTTCCCGCAGCGGCGCCGGCCTGTCCGAAGGCGGCAACGCAGAACAAGGCACAACAGGATAGCCCAGCGATGATGATTGGTTTGTGCATCCACATCCTCCCAGTTGGTAGATAGCGGATGGTGCCCGGATAAGCACTGTCAATACTACGTAAATCGATTGATTTGATGTTTTAACCGATTCCGGTGTGATTTTTGTTATTGGGAAAGGTCACCCGGCGGGCGAATTTCACAGCCTTATGCTCCAGCAGTTGCGCAACCACGTGATCCGGCACCGGCTGATCGGTTTCGACGATCGAGATCGCCGTAAGCGGACCGGAGCCCCGGTGATCCCGTGCATCCTGGCGCCCTAAGGCAAAATTGGCGATGTTAATGCCATTGCGGCCGAGTACGGTGCCCAGATAGCCGATCACTCCGGGAACAT
>Ga0209062_1005586_pt1 | contig 12115 bp, 7 predicted proteins | sample Coa_R2_2_FD_187158 | JGI IMG/M metagenome (GOLD analysis project Ga0209062, IMG submission 187158) | Surface soil microbial communities from Centralia Pennsylvania, which are recovering from an underground coalmine fire - Coalmine... | ecosystem: Environmental > Terrestrial > Soil > Unclassified ... | reverse complement strand
GGCCCACATCTGCCGCTTCTCCTCGACCTTCACGCGATAGCCGCCCAGCTCCATGATCGAGGAGGATTCGCCGGTGCCGAATTCGACGCGGCCATTGGAGACGAGATCGAGTGCCGCGATGCGCTCCGCGACGCGCGCCGGATGATTGTAGCCGGGCGGCATCAGCACGATGCCGTGACCCAAGCGGATGTTCTTGGTGCGCTGCGAGCAGGCGGCGAGAAACACCTCAGGGGCGGGCGAATGCGAATACTCCTCGAGGAAGTGATGCTCGACCTCCCAGGCATGATCGATGCCGATGCGGTCGGCGAGCTCCACCTGATCGAGCGCATCCTGATAGATCCGGTGCTCATCCCCCTCGCGCCAAGGCCGCGGCAATTGATGCTCGTAGAAGATGCCGAATTTCATCGTGTGATCCTTTCCGCTGCAGGGGCGGGGTGCGTTCTTCGAGACGCGCGCTGCGCGCGCTCCTCAGGACGAGGCGAGATCCGGTGTGGCCTCATCCTGAGGAGCGCCTGTAAGGCGCGTGTCGAAGGACGCACGCCGAATATGCAGCATTCATCACGCCGCCTGCCTTTGCTCCAAGGCATCAAAGGCCGCGAGCCGCTTGGCGCCATCGGAAAGAGCCGTGAGCTGCGCCGCGATCGACTCGCGGATCTGGTTGCGCGCATGATCGAGCGTGGTGACGGAATGCCAATGCACCATGCCATTCCAGATGGGATCGATGAAGTCCTTGCCGGCGATGCGCGCCCCCGTCTCGTTACGGAAGGTGAAGCTGCGCAGCTCCGAGACCGTGGTCTGGAGATAGGCGACGTGGATCGCCTCGTCCTGGCGGATGCGCTCGACGAGATCGGCGGCATGTTCGGCCGCTTCGCGCCGGCCGGGGAAGAGCTCCGGCGCGCGCATGACGCGTACGCAGAAGCTGAAGAACGCCTCGGCGCGGATCTCGATCATCAGCACATTCATCAGCATCAGGATCATCTGCTCATAGGGCAGCGGGATCTGCGGCATGAGGCGGCCCAACTCGGGGCGGGCGATGCTCTCGGGGACCTCCGGCATCGGATAGGCATCCTTGCCGAAGATGAGATCGCGCACGGCGAACCACATCGTGTCGTGGCCGCCCTCGCCCTTCTCCGGGCTGCCGCCCTCGTCGAGGCCATGCGCCTTGAGCAGCCCCTTGTTGAGATGACCGGTCGTCGTCGCCGAAATATCCTCTTCGACGATCGCCTGGAAATCGGGTCCCACCATATCGGCGAGCGCGCGGCCGCGCGCCTCGATCACGCCGGTGATGGTGAGGCGATTCCACAGGGTTTTGCCCAGCCCCAGATCGAGCAGCATCTTCTGCTGCTCGAAACTCGGATAGCTGCCGCGCGAGAGGAGCCGTGTCGAGGCGTCGATCAGCGGAAAGCCGCGCGCTTCCAGCGCCGCCTGCCATGCCTTGACGGCGGGCCAGCGGGTGAAAGTCCGTGGCGAGACATAGTCTCCTTTCTCGTCAAAGCCACCATGGAGGCGGTATCCCGCCTCGATCTGTGGACGCGCATAGGCGTGCTCGGCGAAGAGCTCGCTCTCGGAATAGATGAGCTGGGTCATGATTTGGCCTTTCCCACCGAGAATCGATGATGCTTTGCGAGCTCGCCGGCCGTCTCCGGCACCAGCGCGCGAACGAGAAAGCGGGCGATGCTATCGATGAGCTCGTCACGATCGGCGCCGCGGCGAATGCCGAAGCCGGCGGCGGCGTGGATGAGGCCGACGATCGCATGGCCGATCACGTCGGCGTCGTAATCGCCGCGGAGCGCGCCCGACCGTGCGCCGGCACGGAGCTGCGCCGCCCATTGCGCGGCCCAGCGATCGGCGAGCGAGGGACCGGCCGGCGTCTCGCTCGAGATCACGGAGACATCGGTCATCGCCGCCTTGAGGACGCCGGGATTGCGCTCGGCATAATCGATGAGCGCGCCGAGGAGCGCGCGAAGCTGTGGCTCGACGCCTTCGACCTCGGCGAGCCGCTCATGCACAAAGGCCTCGAGCTCGGCGCGCGCCGTCTCGGCGAAGGCGAGGAAGCAGTCGCGCTTATCGGCGAAATGAAGATAGAAGGTGCCGTTGCCGACATCGGCGGCGCGCGCGATGTCCTGTGGCCGCGTCGCGTGATAGCCGTGCTCGATGAAGAGCCCCCGCGCCGCGGCGAGGAGCCGCTGCCGACTCTCGGCCTTGCGGCGGTCGGAACGCGGCGCCGGCCCCCCCTCCCTACCCTCCCCGTCAAGGGGGGAGGGGAAACTTCCCGTGGCGCTTTTCCCCCTCCCCCCTTGACGGGGAGGGTTGGGGTGGGGAGTCTGCATCTACTGATTATTTGTCATCGCTGACAAATTGTCAACGACGGCGCCCGGATTGACAGCCCTCGCCGAGTCCGGGCACCGTCGCCGCAATGAATCGGCAGCACCACAGGCCCGCCGGACAGCCGGGACAAGCGTCCGCCCCGCCGTCCCTGTTCCGCCAGCAGGCGATCTCTCTCTACCGCGCCGGACGTCACCAGGATGCGTTGCAGACCTGCCGGCAGGCTCTGGCCCTGGCGCCGAAGCAAGCCGATCTTCTGGCCCTCGCCGGCCTCATCGCCATGGAGCTGCGCCAAGTGGAGGAGGCCGCCGGCTTTTATGAGGCGGCGGTCGCCGCCAAGCGCGATTTCGCCGAGGCACATTACAATCTCGGCATCGCGCTAACTGAGCTCGGCCGGACCGAAGAGGCGGTCGCGGCTTATCGCCGCGCCGCCAAGCTGCGGCCCGATCTGCTTCCCATCCACAACAATCTCGGCAATGCGCTCCAGTCGCTGGGGCGGTGGGAGGGCGCCGAGCAAGCTTATCGGCGCGGCCTGGCGCTCGATCCCGACAATGCCGAATTGCAGCGCAATCTCGGGATCGTGCTTCAGGCGTCCGGCAAGATCGACGAAGCGCTCGCCGCCTGCCGCCGCGCCGTGGCACTCAAGCCCGGCTGGTCCTTGGCGCAGAGCACGCTCGCCAATCTTCTCGTCGAGACGGGCGCACCGCGCGAGGTCGTCGCCGCCTGCGATGCCTGGCTCGCCCAATGCCCCGGCACGATCGAGGCGATCGGCCTCAAATCCGTAGCGCTCGATGAGCTCGGCGAGCGCGCCGCGGCGCGCTATCTCGTCGATCTCGACCGCTTCGTGCGCGTCCTGCATTTCGAGCGGCCGCCCGCGGGCTATGCCTCGATGCGCGACTTCAACGCCGCGCTGGCGCAGCACGCCCTCGCCCATCCGACGCTCACGCTGCCCGCGGAAAGCGATCCACGCTATCACTGCCCGACGCTGCGCATCACCGGCGAATTTCTTGCCGAGCCGAAGGGACCGGCGGCGGCGCTCGAGGCGATGATGAATGAGGCGGTGAGCGATTACATCGCCGGGATCTCGGCGCAAGACCGCGAGCATCCCTATCTCGCGAACCCGCCGCGCCGCTGGCGGCTCACCTCCTGGGCGGCGGTGCTCGACCGCCAAGGCAGTCTCGACCCGCATATCCATTATGACGGCTATGTCAGCGGCGTTTATTACTGCCAAATGCCCACCGAGATCGGCTCACCAGGCGAGAGCGAGGCCGGCTGGTTCGAGCTCGGCCGGCTCCCCAAGCGCGTCGGCTCGGCGGCAGCGCCCGAGATCCGCGCGATCCGGCCGCGCGAAGGCATGATGATTCTCTTCCCTTCCTATTTCTATCATCGCACGGTGCCGTTCGAAGCGGCGGAGCCGCGCATCTCCATCGCCTTCGACGCCGCACCGCTCGGCTGAGCGGGATCGCCGAGGCTACTCCGCCGCGGCCGTCGCCACGCCGGCACGCGCAGCGGCGCGATGATGGACCTGCATCACGGTCGGCACCGCCAGCGCAAAGGCGCACGCCACCACAAAGAACACGCCCTGCGGCGCACCGTGATCGATGAGCGCGCCGAAAAGCAAGGGCGCGGTCGATGAGCCGAGATCGAAGCCCGAATAGACGAAGCCGAAGACGCTCCCCATGCCGGCGCCCGAAGCGGCGCGGCGGATCAGCACGTCGCGCGACGGTCCGGTCAAGCCATTGCTGATCCCCGCCAGCAGCATCAGCGGCACGACGGCCGCCGCGAGCGACGGCACCGCGCCGATGACGAACATCAGCACGCCCGCCGTGGCGACGCCCGCCATCGCGACGCGATGATGCTGCCGCGTGCGGTCGGCGAGAAACCCGCCGGCAAGGATGCCGCCGGCGCTGCCGACGAGATAGGCGGTGAGGCCGAGCGTCGCAAGCTTGATGGCGAGGCCATAGCCCGAGTTGAGCGCGGTGATCGAAAAGGTCTGGATGCCGCTGCCGGCGAAGGCGGTCATGACGAAATAGGCGAAGCCCATGAGCACGACCGGCGATCCCACGACCGAGAGATAGGCCGGGCGACGCGGCGCGCCGGCGGCGCGGGAGGCCTCGGCGTGGCGATAGATGAGATACGAGCGATTGGCGTAGAGCAAGGCGGCGACGAGGAGCCCGGCGAGGCCGACCACGCCGAGCGCGATCCGCCAATCGGCGTAATAGGCCATCGCCGCCACCGCGACCGGCGAGGTCGCATAGCCGAGCGACCCGGTGAGGCCGTGGACGGCATAGGCGCGGCCGAGCCGCCGCTCGCTGACGCGGTGGCTCAGGATCGAGAGATCGGCGGGATGGAAGACGCTGTTGCCGAGGCCGCCCAGCAGGGCGAGCGGCAGGAGCACCCAATAGGATGGCACGAGCCCCGCCAGCGCGATCGCACCGGAGAGGATCACGAGACCGCCGATGAGCAACCGGTGGGCGCCATAGCGATCGACGAGGACACCGGCCAGCGCCTGCCCGAAGCCCGACGCGACATAGAAGAGCGTGACGATCAGCCCGAGCTCGGTATAGCTGACGCGGAAGACCTCATGCAGGATCGGGAAGAGCGGCGGCAGCGCCAGTTGCATCACATGGCTGGTGTAATGCGCGCTCCCGACCAGGGCCATGACCGCGGCGTCGCGGGGCTTCTCTTCGATCGCTGCACCCATCGACATAAGGCGAACCTCTCCTACCCGATCAACACGCAACTCTAACCCATTGCCGGCGGAAAATGGCGCAAAGCCGGCGGAATGGCTGCCATGCGCGGGGTTGCGGTCAGTATGGCCGCAAGGCATGGGCGTTCCGTTAAGATGTTCCGCGAGACCGATCACCAGGGGGAAGGGCATGAAACCCATCGTCGCCATCATCGCGCCGGGCAGCATGGGAAGCGGCATCGGGCGGCGGCTGGTCGAGCACGGGATCGAGGTACGGACCTGGCTTGAAGGCCGGAGCCGGGACAGCGCCGAGCGTGCGCGGTCGGCCGGCATGGTCGCCGTTGCCGAGCCGCAGATCGCCGAGGCCGATCTCGTGCTCTCGATCGTCCCGCCGGGCGCGGCAATCGCGATGGCCGAGCGCCTCGCCCCGGTGCTGCGCGCGGCCGCGCGGCCTCCCGTCTATGTCGATTGCAATGCGGTCAGTCCCGAGACGGTGCGGCGCATCGCCGCGATCATCGCCGGCGCCCAATGCCCCTTCGTCGATGCCGGCATCATCGGCGGCCCGCCCCGCCCGAACGCCGCGGGGCCGACGATTTATGCCTCGGGCGAAGCCGCGCCGCGCTTCGCGCAGCTTGCCCGGTACGGGCTCGAGGTCAGCGTGATCGATGGCCCGATCGGCGCGGCCTCGACGCTCAAGATGAGCTATGCCGGGATCACCAAGGGGCTGACGGCCATCGGCGCGGCGATGATGCTGGCGGCAACGCGCGCCGGCGCGGCCGAGGCGCTGCACCGCGAACTCGGACAGAGCCAACCGGCGCTCCTCGCCTGGCTCACGCGCCAAATGCCGGGCATGTATGCGAAGGCCTATCGCTGGGTGGCGGAAATGGAGGAGATCGCCGCCTTTGCAGGAGAAGATGCCGCCGCGCGACAGATCTTCGAGGGTGCGGCGCGCTTTTATGACGCGATCGCGGCGGATGTCGGCTCGTCGAAGGCCAAGGTTGAGGCGCTGACCGCCTTCGTGACACCATCCGCCTGAGCCGCGCCGCGGGGATGCCGGCTTCTGCCGGGGCCTACAATCCGAGGCGATGGACATAACCGCGCCGGCACTCGCCGCCGCAGGTGCTGCGATGCAACACAAATGGCCCATTCAGGCCAAGCGGCCGACCCGGTAGACTGGTCGCCCGCCGCTAGAACCAACGGCTGCCTATGGATGATCATACCACCGAAATGAGAGCGCCGCCGCGCAGCGTCACGCCTGCCCCGCGCGCGGCGCGGCGACCGCTCTGGCCGCGGCTGATATGGGCCATCCTGGCGATCGCGGCGGCGGCTGGTCTCGCCTGGATCATCTTTCACCCTCATCCGGCGCCGCCGACCCGCAGCCGGTTCACCGGCGGCGGCCCGATGCCGGTCGTCACCGCCAAGGCTGAGAAAGGCGACATGCCGGTGACGCTCAACGAGCTCGGCACGGTGACGCCGCTCGCCACGGTGACGGTGCGCACGCAGATCAACGGCCAGCTCATGAAGCTCGGCTTCAAGGAGGGGCAGGAGGTCAACAAGGGCGATTTCCTCGCGGAGATCGATCCGCGGCCCTATCAGGCGGTGCTCGATCAGCTCCAGGGGCAGCTCGCCAAGGATCAGGCGCTGCTCAAGAATGCGCAGATCGATTTGGCGCGCTTCCAGAAGCTGGTCGAGCAGAACTCGATCGCCGTGCAGCAGCGCGACACGCAGGAATATCTCGTCCGCCAATACGAGGGCACGGTCAAAGCCGACCAGGCGCAGATCGACAATGCGAAGCTCAACCTGGCCTATTGCCATATCGTGGCACCCGTGAGCGGCCGCGTCGGGCTGCGACAGGTGGATGAAGGCAATTACGTGCAGGTCTCCGACCCCAACGGCATCGTCGTCATCACACAGTTGAAGCCGATCTCGGTGATCTTCACCGTGCCCGAGGACAACCTGCCGGCCATTCTGAAGCGCGTCGCAAGCGGCGCGAAGCTTCAGGTCACGGCCTATGATCGCAGCCAGACGACGAAGCTCGCCACCGGCGTGCTCTCCACCTTGGACAATCAGATCGACACCAGCACCGGCACGGTGAAGCTCCGCGCGCAATTCGACAATGCGGACGAGATCCTCTTTCCCAATCAGTTCGTCAATGTCCAGCTTCTCGTCGACACGCTGCACGACACGGTGATCGTTCCCGTCGCGGCGATCCAGCGCGGCGCGCCCGGCACCTTCGTCTATGTCGTCAAGCCCGACGACACCGTCACCGTCGCGCCGGTGAAGCTCGGCCCCGGCGCTGCCGAACATGTCGCGATCCTGAGCGGCCTCGCGCCCGACACGCCGATCGTCGTCGACGGCACCGACAAGCTCAAGGAAGGCGCCAAGGTCGAGATCTCCGCACCGGGCGGCGCAGCGCCGGCGCCGCAAGGCGATGCCAAAGCGAGCCAACACCAGCGCAAATCGCCCGCGAGCGCCAAGCCGTGACCGCAAACCAGATGGCCGGACAGCCGCACATCGAAATCCCTCTCCCCTCCGGGGAGAGGTTAGGTGAGGGGGCGCTTCGGCCGCGCATATCGGCGATACTCTCGCCCACCTCGCCCCTGGGCGCCTACACCCCCTCACCGGCAACCCGTTCGACCGCTCTGCGGTCGAACCCTCCGGGGCCGCGCGTCGCAGCGCGGCCGGGTTGCCCCTCTCCCCGAGGGGAGAGGGAGACAACCTTGCGAGACATTGGCGATTCAACTGAGCGAGGTGCGGGGCGGAAGAGACGCAGGAAATGAACCCGTCGAGCCTCTTCATCCTGCGGCCGGTCGCGACGTCCCTTCTCATGGTGGCGATCCTGCTGGTGGGTGTCGTCGCCTTTCTCTTTCTGCCGCTCTCGGCGCTGCCCGAGGTCGACTACCCGACGATCCAGGTGCAGACGCTCTATCCGGGTGCGAGCCCCGAGGTGATGACCTCGTCGGTGACGGCGCCGCTCGAGCGGCAATTCGGCCAGATGCCGGGCCTGAACCAGATGCTCTCGACGAGTTCGGCCGGCTCCTCGGTCATCACGCTGCAATTCAACTTGAAGCTCAGCCTCGATGTCGCCGAGCAGGAGGTCCAGGCGGCGATCAACGCGGCCGGCAATCTTTTGCCGTCGGATCTTCCGGCGCCGCCGATCTATGCCAAGGTCAACCCTGCGGACGCGCCGATCCTGACGCTCGCGATCACCTCGAAGACGCTGCCGCTGCCGCAGATCGAGGACTACGCCGATACGCGGCTGGCGCAGAAGATCTCGCAGCTTCCGGGCGTCGGCCTCGTCACCGTCAATGGGGGTTTGCGCCCGGCGATGCGCATTCAAGCCGATACGCGCAAGCTCGCCGCCTATGGCCTCAATATCGACGATCTCCGCACGACGATCAGCAACGCCAATGTGAACACGCCCAAGGGCAATTTCGACGGCCCCTCGCGCTCCTACACGATCAACGCGAACGATCAACTCACCAGCGCCGAGCAGTACAAGGATCTGGTGATCGCCTATAAGGACGGCGCGCCGGTGAAGCTCTCCGATGTGGCGCAGGTCGTGAGCGGGCCGGAGAATGCCAAGCTCGGCTCCTGGGTCAATGCGACGCCCGCCGTGATCCTCAACGTCATGCGTCAGCCGGGCGCCAATGTGATCGCGGTGGTGGACGGCATCCAGAAGCTTCTTCCCGAACTCACGGCCACGCTGCCGGCGGCGCTGGAGGTGAGCGTGCTCACCGACCGCACCGTCACGATCCGCGCATCGGTGCGCGATGTCGAGTTCGAGCTGTGCCTCGCGGTGGCGCTCGTCGTCCTCGTGATCTTCATTTTCCTTCGCAACATTCCCGCGACGATCATTCCGAGCCTTTCGGTGCCGCTCTCTCTCATCGGCACCTTCGCGGTCATGTATCTCGCAGGCTTCAGCCTCGACAACCTCTCGCTCATGGCGCTCACGGTGGCGACCGGCTTTGTCGTCGATGACGCGATCGTCATGATCGAGAACATCGCCCGCTTCGTCGAAGCAGGATATTCGCGCCTCGACGCCGCGCTCAAGGGCTCGGCGCAGATCGGCTTCACCATCATTTCGCTGACCGTCTCGCTCATCGCCGTGCTGATCCCGCTCCTCTTCATGGGCGAGGTCGTGGGCCGCCTCTTTCGCGAATTCGCCATCACGCTCACGGTGACGATCCTGATCTCGGCGGTCGTCTCGCTGACGCTCGTGCCGATGATGTGCGCCAAGCTGCTGCGCCATCCGAGCGAGGAAAGCGCCTTCTTCCGCGCCTCGCAGCGCTGGTTCGATGCGGTGATCGGCGAATACGGGCGGCTCCTCGGCTGGGTGCTCGATCATCAGCCGCTCACACTCCTCGTCGCCGTCGCGACGCTGGCGCTCACCGTCTATCTCTATATCGTCGTGCCGAAGGGCTTCTTCCCCGTTCAGGACACCGGGCTCATCCAGGGAATCTCGGAGGCCTCGCAATCCGTCTCCTACGCCGCGATGGCCGAGCGCCAGCAGGCGCTTGCTTCCGCCATTCTTAGGGACCCCGATGTCCAGAGTCTCTCCTCCTATATCGGCGTCGACGGCACCAACGGCACGCTCAACAGCGGGCGCTTTCTCATCAATCTGAAGCCGCGCGACGAACGCGCCGCGACCGCGAGCGATGTGATCCGCCGCTTGAAGGAGGAGACCGCGGGTGTCGCCGGCATCTCGCTCTACATGCAGCCGGTGCAGGATCTCACCATCGATGCGAGCGTGAGCCGTACGCAGTATCACTTCGTCCTCGAAGACGCCAATCCCGACGAGTTCGCCGTCTGGATTCCCAAGCTGCTCGACCGCCTCAGCCAGATCCCGGAAATTGAGGATGTCGCGAGCGACATGGAGACGCATGGCCTTTCCGTCTATCTCACCATCGATCGCGACACGGCGGGCCGGTTCGGTATCACGCCGGCGACGATCGACAACGCGCTCTATGACGCTTTCGGCCAGCGCATCGTTTCGACCATCTTCACCCAGTCGAACCAGTATCGCGTGATCCTCGAAGCCGATCCGACGCTTCAAGCCTCGCTCGACTCGCTCAATTCCATCTACCTCCCCTCCTCGCTCTCGACCACGGGACAGGTGCCGCTCTCCTCGGTCGCGCATGCGACGGTGCAGGAAGTGCCGCTCCAGATCAGCCATCTCGGCCAATTCCCGGCAATCACCATCTCCTTCAACCTGGCGCCGGGCGCGGCACTCGGCCAAGCCGTCGCGGCGATCGGCCAAGCCGAGAAGGAGATCGGGCTGCCGGCCAGCATGGCCACGAGCTTCCAGGGCGCGGCGCTCGCCTTCCAGGCGACGCTCGGCAATGAGCTTCTGCTGATCATGGCCGCCATCATCGCGGTCTATATCGTGCTCGGCGTCCTCTATGAGAGCTATATCCACCCGATCACCATTCTCTCGACGCTGCCTTCGGCCGGGATCGGCGCGCTCGTCGCGCTGATGCTCGACGGCAGCGATCTCGGCATCGTCGGCATCATCGGCATCGTGCTGCTCATCGGCATCGTCAAGAAGAACGCCATCATGATGATCGATTTCGCGCTCGACGCCGAGCGGCACGAGGGCAAATCGCCGCGCGAGGCGATCTTCCAGGCGAGCCTGTTGCGCTTCCGTCCCATTCTCATGACGACGCTGGCCGCCCTCTTCGGCGCCCTGCCGCTGATGCTCGGCACCGGCACGGGCTCCGAGCTGCGCCATCCGCTCGGCGTCACCATCGTCGGCGGGCTCATCGTGAGCCAGGCGCTGACCCTCTTCACGACGCCGGTGATCTATCTCGCCTTCGACCGTCTCGCCCGGCGCTTCGGCGGCGAGACCCTGGCGGAGCATCCGGCGGAATGAACATCTCGGCGCTCTTCATCCGCAGGCCGGTCGCGACCACGCTGTTGACGCTGGGCATCGCGCTGGCCGGCTGCTTCGCCTATTTCCTCCTGCCCGTCTCGCCGCTGCCGCAGGTCGATTTTCCGACGATCTCGGTTCAGGCGCAGCTTCCCGGCGCCAGCCCCGAGACGATGGCGACGAGCGTCGCGACACCCCTGGAGCGCCATCTCGGCCAGATCGCCGACGTGACCGAGATGACCTCGTCGAGTTCGGTCGGAACGACGCAGATCACGCTGCAATTCGGCCTCGACCGCGACATCGACGGTGCGGCGCGCGATGTCCAGGCGGCGATCAACGCGGCGCGCGCCGATCTCCCCGGCGCGCTCAAATCGAACCCCACCTACCGCAAGGTCAATCCGGCCGAAGCGCCGGTGCTGATCCTGATCCTGACCTCGAACACGCTGAGCCCCGGCCAGCTCTATGATTCCGCGGCAACCGTGCTTCAGCAAAAGCTGTCGCAGGTGCAGGGCATCGGGCAGGTGACGATCGGCGGCAGCTCGCTCCCCGCGGTGCGCGTCGAGATCAATCCCTATTCGACCTTCAAATACGGCATCGGGCTCGAGGATATCCGTGCCGCGCTCGCCGCCGCCAATGCCAACAGCCCGAAGGGCGCGATCGAGGAAGGCGGCCGCCATTATCAAATCTACACCAATGATCAGGCGCGGGCGGCGAGCCAGTACAGCTCGCTCATCATCGCCTATCGCAACGGCGCGCCGGTGCGCCTCTCCGATGTCGCCGAGGTCACGAATTCGGTCGAGGATCTGCGCAATCTCGGCCTTGCCAATGGCAAGCCGGGCGTGCTGCTCATCCTTTATCGCCAGCCCGGCGCCAACATCATCGAGACCGTCGATCGGGTGATGGACCTGTTGCCCGAGCTCCGGGCGTCGATTCCCGCCGATATCGACATCACGCCGACGCTCGACCGCACCACCACCATCCGCGGCTCGCTCCACGATGTCGAACTCACGCTGATGATCGCCATCGCGCTCGTCATCCTCGTGGTCTTTCTCTTCCTGCGCAATGTCCGGGCGACGATCATTCCCAGCGTCGCGGTGCCGGTATCGCTGCTCGGCACCTTCGGCTTGATGTATCTCCTCGGCTACAGCCTCGACAATCTTTCGCTGATGGCGCTCACCATCGCCACCGGCTTCGTGGTGGACGACGCCATCGTCGTGCTCGAGAACATCACG
>Ga0209062_1005584_pt1 | contig 12117 bp, 10 predicted proteins | sample Coa_R2_2_FD_187158 | JGI IMG/M metagenome (GOLD analysis project Ga0209062, IMG submission 187158) | Surface soil microbial communities from Centralia Pennsylvania, which are recovering from an underground coalmine fire - Coalmine... | ecosystem: Environmental > Terrestrial > Soil > Unclassified... | reverse complement strand
GCCTGGCTCGCTGAGGGCCACCCTCGAAGAGTTACGAACGTTCGCGCTTTCACGACTGACAAGCATTCGACACCTAATCGCGCATCCCGATAGTGTCGATCAAGCACGCGCAGTTCTTGCAAAACATTTTGGGCAGTTCACGCTTGAGCCCGCCATGCGGGACGGGAAGCCATCGTATGTCGCACATGGCCGAGTGGATTTCTTTGGGGAGGAAGCGATGGCGCGAACGGGTGGTGCCGGGGGCCAGAATCGAACTGGCTACGCCCGCCTTTTCAGGGCGGCGCTCTACCAATGAGCTACCCCGGCTTTTGGTGAGAGTAAAATTGTAGAAGCCATGCCGCATGCTGTCAAACCGCCGAAGCGCCGCGCCAAAAAGCGCATCCGGGGGCCAGCGCAAAACAAACGCGCACGATCGTCCCATCCGGCGGGCAAGGGAACCATTTTCACCGTGGGCCATTCCACGCGAACGCTTCCTGATTTCATTCATCTGCTGAAGGCGCATGGCATCAAGCGCTTGGTCGACATCCGCAGCATTCCACGCTCCCGGCACACTCCCCAGTTCAATCGCGACGTGCTTGCTGCCCGCCTGCGTTCCGCCGGGCTGAACTATGTGTACCTGAAGCGCCTTGGCGGCCACCGGCACGCGAGGAAGGGTTCCGTGAATCTCGGCTGGCGCAACGCCTCCTTCCGGGGCTTTGCGGATTACATGCAGACGCCGGAATTTGCGGCCGGCTTGGGGCGGCTGGCGAGTCTCGCCGAAAGGAAACCCACAGCTATCATGTGCGCGGAGGCGGTTCCGTGGCGCTGCCATCGGTCGCTCATCGGAGATGCGCTCCTGATCCGCGGCTTCAGGGTGCTGGACATTTTCAGCCGATCTGTAGCAAAACCGCACCAGCTCACGGCGTTCGCGCGTGTGCGCGGTTCGTCCCTTACGTACCCGCCGGCTCACGGAAAATTCGCGGGCAAACTGTGAGGGCTTGCCCGCGGTGCGGGCCATCAGTGCGGCGGAGCGTCGAAAGCCTCGAATCCGCTGAGTTCCTCTTCCCAATCCAAATGCGGCGTTTGCAGGAGCCGGACACAGCGGTTCCAGCGAAGAATGGCGTCATCGTTTCCCGCCGGGCGCAGCTTTTCGGCTTCAGCAAAGCACCGCAGCGCTTGCTCGAAGAGCGGGAGCAGGGTGTGCGGAGCCCGCCCGGAGCGAAGCTGCGCCTTGGCTCGCCGCTCGCAGAGAAGCCCGCTGTAATACCAGCGTTCGTACGCGTCTTTGAGCCGGCCAAATATTTGTTCTGCTTCCGCGTAGCGATCGGTCGCGCCGCCGAGAAACTGGTCGGTGATCGCGAGGCCGAGCAGCCGCAGGGCCATTTGCTGTTCCGGTTCAATGGCCAGAATATCGCGGCAAATGGACTCCGATTCTTCCGGCTCGTTCAGGTAGCGGTAGAGCTCGGCCTTCGCGAGGGCCTCCGCGATGCCTTGCTTCGAGATGGCTTTGAGCTGGTAGTCCACCGGCGCGCCTCCTGAGCGATCAAGCCGAAGCGCCGCGAATCTTGCGTACGAGCATCGTGATCGGATCGTAGTAGCGGTCCACCACCCGTTCTTTCAGCGGAATGATGGCGTTGTCCGTGATGCGAATCTCCTCCGGGCACACTTCCGTGCAGCACTTGGTGATGTTGCAGTAGCCGATGCCTAGTTCCTGGCGCAGCATCGGGATGCGGTCGGCCGCGTCCAACGGATGCATTTCAAGGCCGGCCACGCGGACAAAAAATCTCGGGCCGCCGAACTCCTCCTTCTTGTCATGATCGCGCAGCACGTGGCAGACGTTCTGGCACAGGAAGCATTCGATGCATTTGCGGAATTCCTGCACGCGGTCCACTTCCCGCTGATCCATTTTCCATTCCGCACCCGGCTTTGGCTGGAACGGCGCAATCTTTTTGTTCACGCGGTAGTTCCAGGAGACGTCCGTGACCAGGTCTTTGATCCGGGGGAATGACTTCATCGGCTTTACCACCACGGGCTGATCCAGCGGCAGCGAATCCATGCGCGTTTTGCACGTCAGCCTGGGGCGGCCATTTACTTCCGCTGAACACGACCCGCACTTGCCTGCCTTGCAGTTCCAGCGTACCGCCAGGTCCGGCGCCTGGTGCCCCTGAATCGAATGCAGCGCGTCCAGCACGACCATCCCCGGCGCCACGGGCACGCGATAGTCCACCAGTTCGCCGCGCTCCGCATTGCCGCGAAAAACTCGCAGCGTCGCTTCCGTCACAGGCCGCGCCGCTTCTGCCGCGGCCGCCGGCGCTGTCGCCGCCGTTTCCGTCATTGCTTCTGGCATTGCTTCTCCTATTTCTTCGCGACCGCTGCTTGATCCTCGGCCAGCAATTGCTTTAGCTCTTCCGGCATCTCCGGCACCGGCACTTGCGTTAGTTCCATCGCGTCGCCGGCGCGCCGGATCACATTGTTCTTCTTTCCCCAGCCTGCATCGTCGAGCTTCGGATAGTCAATCCGGCTGTGTGCTCCGCGGCTTTCCTGGCGCGCAAGCGCGCATCTCGCGACCGCTTCGGAGACCACCAGCATGTTGCGCAGGTCCTGGGACAAGTGCCATCCCGGGTTGAACATCCGCGAGCCTTCCACGCTCATTTTCGCAGCGCGTGCCTTCAATTCTTCCAGTTTGCTGAGCGCCTTCTTCAGGTCGTCTTCCACGCGGAATATCCCCACCAGCGATTGCATCGTATCTTGCAGCTCCCGGTGAATCGCGTACGGGCCTTCGCCGCTGCTCCGCTCGAAGGGTTCAAGAAGGGTTCGCTCCGCCGCTTCAATCTGCGCGGTGTCCAGCGGCGACGCCGGGGTTTTGTTGGCGTGCTCGGCGGCCGCCGCTCCAGCTCGCCTGCCGAAGACCAGCAAGTCCGAAAGGGAATTGCCGCCCAGCCGGTTCGCTCCATGCAATCCGGCCGCCGCTTCGCCGGCCGCAAAGAGCCCCGGCAGGGACGTCCGAGCCGTTTCTGCGTCCACTCGCAGCCCGCCCATCATGTAATGGCAGGTCGGTCCGACTTCCATCGGCTCCTTCGTGATGTCCACGTCCGCGAGTTCCTTGAACTGGTGGTACATGCTCGGCAGCTTCTTCTTCACGTACTCGGCGGGCTTGTGTGAAATATCAAGGTAGGCGCCGCCGTGCTCCGAGCCGCGCCCTTCCTTCACTTCCGTGTAGATCGAGCGTGCCACGACGTCGCGCGTCGAAAGCTCCATGCGCTTGGGATCGTACTTTTCCATGAAGCGTTCGCCGAGCTTGTTGCGTAATTGCCCGCCTTCGCCGCGAACCGCCTCGGTCACTAAAATTCCTTGCACGCCCGGCGGCCATACCATTCCCGTCGGATGGAACTGCACAAACTCCATATCCAGCAGTTCGGCCCCGGCCTCGTATGCCAGGGCCATTCCATCTCCGGTGTATTCCCAAGAGTTGGAGGTGATCTTGTACGCCTTTCCGATGCCCCCGCTCGCGATGACGATAGACTTCGCCGCGAACGTCACGAAACGCCCTTGCTCGCGCCAGTAACCGAATGCGCCGTTCACCCTCCCGCCGTCGGTGAGCAGCCGGGTGATGGTGCACTCCATGAAGACGTCGAACCCGAGTTGCACGCCGCGGTCCTGCAGAGTTCGAATCATCTCGAGTCCGGTGCGGTCGCCCACGTGGCAGAGCCGCTTGAAGGTATGCCCGCCGAAAGCGCGCTGCAGAATGTCTCCGCTTTCTGTCCGGTCAAAGAGCGCGCCCCAGTGCTCGAGTTCGCGCACTCGCTCAGGCGCCTCTTGAGCGTGGAGCTGCGCCATGCGCCAGTTGTTCAGGAATTTGCCGCCGCGCATGGTGTCGCGGAAGTGTGTCCGCCAGTCGTCCGCCCTGTCTACGTTGCCCATCGCCGCCGCGATGCCGCCTTCAGCCATTACCGTGTGCGCTTTGCCCAGCAGCGACTTGCAGACCACGCCCACTCGCGCGCCCTTGGCCAGCGCCTCGATCGCCGCGCGAAGACCGGCGCCGCCCGCGCCCATGATCAATACGTCGTATTCGTGCGTTTCGTATTTGGCGCTCACAGGAGTCGAATATCCTTTATCGCTCCGGCCGCCACGAGCCGGATGTAGAGATCCGCCAAGCCTACGGAAACCAGGCTGCACCACGCAAACAGCATGTGTCGTTCATTCAGCTTGGTCAGAATGCTCCACGCGGTATGCTTCGGGGGACCAAACGCTGAACACGAAAAGCAGTCCATATGGCCGCCGGAAAGATGGCGCGCCGAGTGGCAACCGAGCGTGTAAAGCGAAAGCAGAACGATATTCACCAGCAACACCAGGGAGCCCACACCCACGCCGAAGCGCCCGTTGAAATCAAACGCCACAATGGCGTCGTACCAGAGCACAATCAGAAAAAAGATCGCAATGTAGAACGTGTAGCGATGGATGTTCTGCAGAAGGAAGGGAAAGCGTGTTTCGCCGCTGTATTTGCGCCCGCGCCCCTCGCCCACCGCGCAGGACGGCGGATCCAGAAAAAATGCCCGGTAGTACGCTTTCCGGTAGTAGTAGCACGTCGCCCGGAAGCTTAGAGGCCCGCCTAGAATCAAAATCGCCGGTGACCATGGCCACCAATGATGCTGGGGGTCAATCAGCGGCGAATAAAAGGGCGAAAGATACGGCCCCCACTCGTAGAATTTCCCTTCGAACGCCCGAAACGTGGCGTACACGCCGAAGGCGCTTAACACGATCACCACCGGCAGGATTTCCGCCCACCACGCGTCCCGCCGTTCTGTTTTCCCGAAACCGCCAATCTCCTTTACGACCGAAGCATCGCCCATTGCGTCTCCGTTACACCGCGCATAGCCTAATCAGATTCCCGCTCAGTTTCAATTACCATTTAACATCGTCGCTGCGTTGCACGGCAATCTCGATCGCATCCCGCCGCCCCTCGCCCGCTTCGGTCCTCCCCTTCTTCGCAACAGATGCTTCCATTCGTTCGCCGGGCCGCCCTGGCTGTGTTTCAATACAGACATGTCTACCGATGCTTCCGGCCTGAGCGCCGAACTTACTGCCCTGGCCACCACCGCCTCCAATGCCGACGCCTTGATGCATGGTATTGCCGACCTCTTGCATCAGAGGCTTGTTAAATACAATTGGGTCGGCTTTTACATGATTCAGAAAGACGGCAATCAGGAAATTCTGGCCCTCGGCCCATTTCGCGGCACCATGACTCCCCACACCCGCATCCCGCTCAATCAGGGTATCTGCGGAGCCGCTGCCTCCACCGGCAAGACAGTTATCGTGGATGACGTCAACAACGACCCGCGCTATCTGGCCTGCTCGCTAGAAACGAAATCGGAAATTGTCGTCCCCATCTTTGTGCGCGGCAAAGTCGTCGGCGAACTGGATATTGACAGCCATTTCCTTGCTGCCTTTGCCGCCGAGGACCGCCAGCTCTGTGAGCACGCCGCAGCACTCGTCGGGCGCTTTCTGGAATCCCATCCCTGATCGGCGCATTTCTCCTGATTTGCGCGGCGTATGCGTTGCGCAAGTAGCGGTTTGCCTTTATTGCATCGACTCATCAAACTCTTTCATCCAATTCCGCCCCTTCAGCACTTCGCGCGGTCGCGTCCCATCGGGCGGACCCACAATTCCATCCTTCTCCATCAAATCAATCAAATGCGCGGCGCGCCCATAGCCGATACGCAGCCGCCGCTGTAGCGTAGAAGTCGAAGCGCGGCCCATCTCGCAGACAACGCGCACCGCGTCCTGATACAAATCGTCGTCGGCATCCTCGCCGCCCGCGCCTTCCTCGTCTCCGGCGCCAGCCTCCGGATTCCCGTTCTCATCCTTCGGCGCTTCGAGCAATTCTTCCTGGTATTTTGCCTGCGCTTGTTGCCGCCAGAAGTCGCACACGGCGGTAATCTCGTCTTCCGTCACCAGCGGTCCGTGGATGCGATGCAGCCGCGCCGAGCCTGCGGGCAAATACAGCATGTCGCCCTTGCCCAGCAGCGATTCGGATCCGTTGGAATCCAGGATCGTCCGCGAATCCACCTTGCTTGCCACACGGAACGAAATCCGGGCAGGGAAGTTGGCCTTGATCAAGCCGGTGATTACGTCCACGGACGGACGCTGGGTCGCCAGAATCAGGTGGATGCCCACCGCCCGCGCCATCTGTGCCAGCCGCGTGATCGATTCCTCAACGTTGTTGGTATCCACCATCATCAGATCCGCCAGCTCATCGATGATGATCACCAAATACGGCAGCGGCTTGTGCTCGCTCTCCTCCACATTTTCAAAGAGCGAAAGCGACTGCTCCTTCTTGAACGTCCGGTTGTATTGATCGATATTCCGGACGCCGCGCTGCGCCAGCAGCTTGAGCCGGTTCTCCATTTCCTTCGTCGCGTTGCGCAGGACATTCGAGGCTACTTTCGGGTCCGTCACCACCGGCGCAATCAGGTGCGGAATATTCTCGTAAAGGTTGAGCTCCAGCCGCTTCGGGTCCACCAGCACCATCTTCACGTCGTCCGGCGTCGCCTTGTAAAGGATGGACATCATGAGCGAATTGATGAAGACGCTCTTGCCCGTGCCCGTCGATCCCGCGATCAACAGGTGCGGCATCGCCGCCAGATCGGTCACACGGATTCGGCCGTGCAAATCGCGCCCCATGGCGAGAGTCAGCTTGCTCGCGGAATTGGTGAACTCCGGCGCCTCAATGATCTCCCGCAGCGCGATCGTTTGCCGGTTCACGTTCGGCACTTCAATTCCGATGGTCGATTTCCCCGGTATCCGCTCGATTAGAATGGACTCCGCCTGCAACGCGAGACACAAATCCTCTGTAAGACCGATAATCCGGCTGTACTTGATGCCTGCTTCCGGCTTGTATTCGAATGTTGTTACGACTGGGCCCGGATTGATTTGGGTGACGCGCCCCGCTATATCAAATTCCAGGCACTTTTCTTCAATTGCGCGCGCTCTTGCTTTCAGCTCTCCTTCATCCAGCTTCTGGCTCCGCTCGCCCTCGCGCAGCAGCGCAATCTGCGGCAGCCGGTAATTGGCGCTTTCTCTCGCAATCTTAGGCTCCGCGGATTTTTTCGCCGGCTTCTCGGCTTCGCGATTTAGAAAAAGAATCGGCACCTTTGATTTCTTGGCTTCCTCCTTCGCCGGTTCATCTTCTGTCTCGTCTTCGCGTTGTGTCGGAAAGACCGCGCTCTCATCCCGCAGATGAATCGTCTTTGGCGGTTCGTTCAGGACCGCTTCGCTCGCCACGCTCTGCATCGGGGCGGGTTTGCGCCCCGCCAGGCGATTTTCCTCGACGCGCCGCCGCATTCGCTCCTGCTCGCGCGTCTCCCGCCATCCGCGCCAGCGCTCCTGCGCCTTCTGCAGCAATCCCAGCCGCTCCACTCGCCCAATTGGCCCTTTCGCGCTCGTCGCCCAAGCGTGCGTCCCCGAGAAGGAAAAGCTCGTCGTCAGAAAAACAGCCGTGATCAGCACCGCGAACGCAATCACATAGGCGCCCCAGTTGAATCCGCTGAGCAGGCCGCTTGCCAGCAGGGTCCCGAGCATTCCGCCCGCAGGCAATCCGCGCACCGTCAAGAATTTCGGTGCCAGTCCCAGCAGGGCAGGGAGCGATACCAGCATGAGCGCGTACCCCAACAGAGTCGCCGCCTGTGATTCGATCGGCCTGCTGCGGAACCATCGCCAGCCCACGGCCACCAGCGCCATCGGCAGCAGAAATGCCGCGAAACCGAGCAGTTGGAACAACGCATCCGCTCCGTAGGCTCCCACCGGTCCAATCCAGTTTTCGACCGGCCGCGCCATTCCCGCCGTGCTCACATTTAACGAGGGATCATGCGGGTCATAGGAAATTAGCGCCGCCGCGATCAGTGCCGCTGCAGCCAGGCACAAAAATCCCACCAGCTCGTTGAGCCGCTTGTTTTCAGTTGGTGTCAGGAAACGCACGAGTTCTCCTCAGCTTTTTGGGGAAGGCTGAGTGTCGGCGGGCGCTCGGCGCTGGGATCCACCCGCCGGGAGGAACACCGGAATCATACCAAACCGGGTCCCTCGCACAACACTTCTCCGCGCGTCCGCAGCGAAAGCAGTACCGGCGCCCGCGCGTCACGCAGAGGGTATCCAGCATCTTGGCGGGAGGGATTTCGGGCGACCACCCCCATCGCCTCGCTTCCGGAAAAACTTACCCTGCCAGCCGCGCCGCCCAATACAAAACCGCCAGCCCTAAGACAATTCGGTAAATCGCGAACGGCGTGAACCCGTGCTTCCGAACCCATGCCATGAACCACGCGACCGACCCATACGCCACCACGAACGACACCACCAGCCCAATTGCCAGCACAATCCACCCGTGGCCATCAATCTGCGAAACCCCGATTGGATTCTCTCCCTTTCCCCTCACCGATTGCAAAAACGCGTATCCCGTCGCTACCGCCATGGTGGGTATGGACAAAAAAAACGAAAACTCCAGCGCGGATGCCCGCGACATCCGTGCCACCTGCCCACCCGCAATCGTGGACATCGACCGCGACGTCCCCGGAAAAACCGCCGACAGAATCTGACATGCCCCCACCCAGATGGACTGTCCCAGGCTCATATCCTCCATCTTCCACACACAGATCCCGTCCCGCGCCGCGCCGGGCCCTGCCGCTTCGGCGCGCGCTTTCGCCGCATCTACGATCCACATTATGATTCCGCCAATCAGCAGCGAAATCCCCATGACCTTCAAGCTCTCCAGATTCTTCCCGATGACCTTCGTCAGCAGGTACGCGGGAATCGCCGTCACCACGAACGCCACCGCCACCAGGCTCAGCGGATGCGTCAGTATCGTACGGTCGCCCCGCTCCCCTTTCGGGAACGTCGAAAGAAATTTCGCGATCCGCGCACGAAAGTAAATCGGCAGCGTCAGAATGGCCCCGAGCTGGATCACAATCGAGTACATCTTCCAGTACCCGCTCGTCAGGCTCACGTGCAGCAGCGCCTCGGAAAGCCGCAAATGCGCCGTCGAACTGACCGGCAAAAATTCCGTCAACCCTTCGACAATTCCCAGCAGCACCGACACGAAATAGTCATTCAAGGTTTTCCTTCTCCCGGTCGTTCTTCGGTCCCTGTCGCGTCCAGCCGTTTCCGCATCTCGTATGCGTCCAGTCGGCGCAAATAGTATCGTTTCAACGTTGCCTCCACACGATAGCCGTGCCGCTGCCAGAACGCAATTCCGGCAGCGTTGTCGATTGCCGTTTCCAGCAAAATTGTTCGCACTCCCCGCAGCGCAAGATTCCGCTCGCTCCGCGCCAGAAGCATCGATCCCACTCCCCGCCTGCGGTCCCTCTCCGCCACGTCCAGAGTGATGATGTGCGCCAGCGGCGGATTTTCCTCCGTCACAATGAACCCCGCAATGCGCACGCCATGCCCGGCGCCGCCTTCGGTTGCGACGATGCAATCCGCACCCGGCTGCGCCAGAAAATACCGGAGCATTCCCTTTGAGTAGGAAATCCCCGGCAGGAAACACGCCTGATCCAGCCGGTGCAACGCCGCGAAATCCCGCGGTTCATACGCCCGCAGCGCATACCCCCGTGCCGCCGTTCCCTGCGCTTCCGATGTCATCCCCGCTCCGAGGCAAAATGCAAACGAAAAAGGTCCGCCCGGCGGAGCGGACCTTCCTCGTGTTCTGAATTTTGTGATAGCCGGCGACTTACATCTTTACCGTCACCGTCTTTACTTCCGTGTAGTTCGCCAGGCCATACTCGCCCAGCTCCCGACCGATGCCCGACTGCTTGAACCCGCCGAACGGTGCGGCGGCGTCGAAAACATCGTAGCAATTGACCCATACTGTTCCCGCTCGGACCTTGTCCGCAATCGCGTGCGCTTTCGTGATGTCCTTTGTCCAGACCGCCGCCGCTAGCCCGTACATCGTCTTGTTGGCGCGTTGCACCACCTCGTTGAGGTCCTTGAATTTCAGGATCGACATGACGGGGCCGAAGATCTCCTCTTCGGCGATTTTCATGTTGTCCTGGACGTCGGCAAACACCGTCGGCTCGATGAAATATCCGCGGTCGCCCACGCGATTCCCGCCTGCCAGCAGCTTCGCTTTTTCCTGTTTGCCGGATTCGATGTATCCCATGACTTTGTCGAACTGATCCTTGTCCACCTGGGGACCCTGCTCGGTGTTCTTGTCGAACGGGTTGCCCACCGTACGCTTCTTGGCGCGCGCCACGCTCCGCTCCACGAATTCGTCATACACTTTCTCTTCGACGAACACGCGCGATCCGGCGCAGCAGCACTGCCCTTGGTTGAAGAACAGCGCAAAGTGCGCGCCTTCCACGGCCTGCTCCATGTCCGCATCGGCAAAAATCACGTTCGGGCTCTTCCCGCCGAGCTCCAGGGTCACTCGCTTCAGGTTCGTCTCGGCGGCCGCCTTCATAATCAAGTGGCCCACTTCCGTCGAGCCGGTGAACGCCACTTTGTCCACGTCCATGTGCCGCGCAATCGCCGCCCCCGCCGTCGGTCCGTATCCTGGCAGCAGATTCACGACCCCTTCCGGGAATCCTGCTTCCATGATCAATTCTCCGACGCGCAGCGCCGTCAGCGGCGTTTGCTCCGCGGGCTTCATCACCACCGTGCATCCCGCAGCCAGCGCCGGACCCAGCTTCCATGCCTGCATCAGCAGCGGAAAATTCCACGGGATGATCTGACCGACCACTCCGACCGGTTCGTGCTTCGTGTAACAGAAGTACGGTCCGTTCACCGGAATCGTCTTTCCCTGAATCTTGTCCGCCCATCCTGCGTAGTACCGGTAGCACGCGATCGTCAGCGCCAGGTCCGCTGCCTTCGCCACGTGATAGGGTTTCCCGTTATCCAGCGCTTCGAGCTGCGCCAGCTCATCCGCGTGTTTCTCCACCAAATCCGCCAGCCGGTTCAGCAGATTCCCGCGCTGCGAAGCCGACATCTTCCGCCATTTCCCGCTGTCAAAGGCCGCGCGCGCCGCCGCCACCGCCTTGTCCACGTCCGCCGCATCCGCTTCCGCCACCTGCGTAATCACTTCCCCGGTGCTCGGGTTGATCGTCGGAAACGTCTTCCCGGATACTGAATCCACCCACTTCCCATTAATCAACAATTTCGTGGCGCTGACCTTTACCGTTGGCTCGATCACTGTCGTCGCTGTCGCCATTTCTTCCTCCTCCAATCCGCTGCTCTCGACCCATCCAGGCGTCGATCGTTTGCGCCACCTTGCTCGGCAGCCAGCGCGCTTGCCATGGCCGGTCTCCGCCGCGGTTTTGGTAGTGGCCGTCCTGCACCGCGTGGCGCATCGCCGCCGTTGTATTGGCCGATCCTTAGGTCGGCCCAGCGCCCTGACCACCGGCATCCTGGGAAACTCGCCGGCTCGAGGGAAGGCAGGTGCGGGCCCTTGTGGATAACGCCGAAGGCCCACAGTCGCAAACAGCTACAGCCTACATCCGTCCGCCCCCGCCGTAAAGAGCGGCGCGATGGCGTTCCCAGGTCCTGCATCTGTGGGGAGCGAGCGCGCGAAATCCGGGTGGTCCGGCAACCAGGGGCCTAGACCACACCTGTGGCAGCGCCGCAATGCTGGTCTTCCCAAAGTGCCAACTGGCCGTGCTCGACTGGAGCCGGATGGCGCTGGCGTTTGACGCAACTTGCTAGAAATGGAAATTGGTTTCCACGTACCCGAATTGCGCGCTTGTTCCTGCGGGGTAAATGCTCGCGATGACGCTTTTCCCCCAGGCGTGCGCGTAGTAGGTCGTCAGGGTGAACCCATACCGCAGCGGTACGTCCACGCTGATGTCGCACACGTTCGCAAGGCTGCGGTTCCCGCCGCTGGTCCGGCCGGTGTAGCCGAAAGTCCTCGGCTGAAAGGCGCCCCCGCCTCCATACCAGAGATCCGCCGCGTTCGCCAGCCGCAGCGCGTGAAGCTCGTTCCTCAGCACGAACCCGCGAGGCAGCCGAAAGGTCGAGCTCGCATAGAAATCCTGGTTATTCATCATGTTGTAGAACGGAAACCTCGCGTACGGGCGCGGCGTCGGCAGCACCTGAAAAAATGTCCCGTGCGTTCCGTCTCCGGGATTGGAATCGCCGCTGCCGTAGGAATAGCCGAGCCGA
>Ga0209062_1005581_pt1 | contig 12126 bp, 9 predicted proteins | sample Coa_R2_2_FD_187158 | JGI IMG/M metagenome (GOLD analysis project Ga0209062, IMG submission 187158) | Surface soil microbial communities from Centralia Pennsylvania, which are recovering from an underground coalmine fire - Coalmine... | ecosystem: Environmental > Terrestrial > Soil > Unclassified ... | reverse complement strand
CCAAAGTCATCCGCACGCACACCCTGAAGTTTGGCTTCTTCTGGGCCTCCTACGCCAACGTGCAGACCGAAGGCTTCGGCAGCGGACCCAATGGACAGTGGGAATTCGATCCTTGGTGCAATGGCTCTACCGGCAACATATTTGCCGACATTCTGACCGGCCAAGGCGCCTGCAACTTCACCCAAACCAACACCATACCTATCGATAACGTCCGCTACCACGAAACAGCCTTCTTTGCCCAAGACCAATGGAAGATGACTCGGCGCCTGACCCTGAACTTCGGCATGCGCTTCACGCATGAAGGCCAGTGGTTCCCCTCCGGCAAGAACGGGGCGGCAGGGTTGGCGGTCTGGAACCAATCCAGCTACGATGCCAACGCCATCGGTCTTACCGGTTTCCAGTGGCATGCCACCAGCAGCGGGCTTCCGGTTTCCGGCTTTGGCAGCCGCGCCCTCTACTACGATCCCCACGTGGGCGTGGCCTACGACGTGTTTGGAAACGGTCGGACCGTTCTTCGTGGCGGGTTCGGCGTCTATCGCTTCCAGGTGGCCTACAACGACGTAACCGAGAACAACATCCTGGACGGCCCGCTCGGCGTCGTCACCTATACAAGCAATTGCAAGTTCACCGCGTTCAATGACTTGACCGCGAATAGCGCCTGCGTGGCTCCAGGGTCGTCTTCGCTCACTACCACACCATCCGGTCGCGCCGGCGTCACACAGGGCGGAATCCTCCTCGGCGACGATAAAGTGCCCTACACCCAGAACTGGGCGATCATCGTGGACCAGCGGGCTCCCTGGCATTCCCTGCTCGAAGTCGAGTACCAGGGCAACCGCAGCCGGAACCTGCTCATTACCGCGAACGGCGCCGGCGGCATCGGCCTCGCCGGCATCAACTACATCGCCCCCGGTGCTCTGTTCAAACCGGACCCGCAAACTGGAATCACGTATTATTGCCAAGGCACTCCCAGCGCGACTTGCGTGCCGGGACAGCCCGATAATAGCGTCATTCCCCACTACCGCCCCTTCGATTACAGCCAAGTCGATGTCTTCCGCCATGCCAGCTACTCCAACTACAACGCCCTCATGGTCATGTGGCAGAAGCAAACCGGCCGTTCCGTGTTCAACCTCAACTACACGTTCAGCAAGGCCATGGGCATTCGCGACGGCAACAACGACAACGGACAGGGCAGTGGCGCTTCGCTCGATGCCTTTACCCTGGCCAATAACTACGGACCCCTGGCATTCAACCGTACCCACGTCTTCAATGCGGCTTATGTGCTGAGTCTGCCGAGCCCCATCCATAGCAATGCGTTTCTCGAACAAGTCGTCAACGGCTGGCAGCTCAGCGGCGTGACGCAATTCCAGAGCGGGCCGCCGCTTCAGCCGCTCACGGGCGGCGCCCTCAACGTCGGCTATGGCAACATGACCATCAATGGCACAACCGTGCCGGTCAGCAGCTCGAGCATTCTCGGGACCGATGGAATCAAGCTGGTACCTTATTTAGTCTGCGACCCCACCAAAGGCCTGCTCCAAGGGCAGTACTTCAACCCGAACTGCTTTGCCGCTCCAACCACCCGGGGCGTGAATGGCCCGCTGATTTGGCCCAACATCACCGGACCCGGCTTCTTCACCAGCGACTTGGGCCTGTACAAGAACTTCAAGGTCCACGAGAAACAGACCATTCAGTTCCGGCTGACGGCGTTCAACTTCATGAATCATGCGAACGCCCAGTTCGGATTGACCAACGACATCAACTTGAGCTTCTCGGACTCCAGCAACAACGTGACGCAATTCAACCAAAACAAGGTCACCAGCGGCTTCCCCGGCTTCACTACCGGACGCCGCGTCCTCGAGCTGGCCCTAAAGTACAATTTCTAGTCACAGCTTTTCAAACCCTGCCAACCGAGGGTGGCGCCATGCCACCCTCGGTTTTTTTGCCGGTCCGCAGGTTCGCCCGGTGTGCGAAAATGCGCTCATCCGATTTCGCCTGCACGGAGGCTGCTTCTTGCCCATTCTTCTCCCGGGAACACGCTCGCGCAGCGCCCCTCTGTTAACTCGCCGTAAAGCGCTGGCGCTGCTTGGCGGCTGCTTCGCCGGAGCCGCCGCGCCCCGCTTGCTTCGCGCGGCAGCCAAGGACGGTGCCCGGCCGGAAATCAAGTTCAGCCTGCAAACCCTCCCCTTTCGCCTCGAAACCGACGAGACCATGGAGACTCCGCATGTCCCCGCGACCATGGCCGGCGGAGTCGCCGTTTTTGATTACAACCGCGACGGCCGCCCTGACATTTTCTTCACCAACGGCGCCAACATTCGTACGCTCAAAAAAGATGCCCCCAAGTTCTCGAACCGCCTCTTTCGCAATGACGGGAATGGCGCTTTTACCGACGTTACCCCCAAAGCGGGGCTCGCCGGCAAAGGCTACGACATGTGCGCCGCCGTCGGCGACTACGACAACGACGGGCATCCCGACCTCTTCGTCGGCGGCCTGCATGGAAACACCCTCTATCACAATAATGGCGACGGTACCTTCTCGGACGTCACTGCCAAGGCCGGGCTCAGCCGCGCCGTCGATCCGGACTTCGGCGCGCTCTGGACAAGCGCCGCCGCCTGGGTCGACATAAACAACGACGGCTGGCTCGATCTCTTTGTCGTCAACTACCTGCGCTGGGAGATCGACAAGGAACAGCTCTGCGGATTTGCAGGCGCCTACGATTATTGCAGCCCAAAATTTTACAAGGGCCAGCCGTGCCAGCTCTTCCTGAACCGCGGCGACGGAACCTTCGAAGACGTCTCCGAAAAATGGGGACTCCGCCGCTATGTCGGCAAAGGCATGGGCGTTGCCATCGCCGACTACGACCGGGACGGCCGGCCCGACCTCTTCGTCACCAACGATTCCTATTACAACTACCTCTTCCACAACACCGGGCAGGGCTTCGAGGAAAAAGCCTTCGAGATGGGCGTGGCACTGGTCGAGGACGGCGTGTTTATCTCCGGAATGGGCGCCGACTTCCGCGACGTGGATAACGACGGCTATCCGGACATCGTGTTCGTGGCGCTAAACAACCAGACCTTTCCCCTCTTCCGTAACCATCAAGGAAACGCCTTCGAGGAAATCACCACACCGAGCGGACTCCGCGCCTTGACCTTGCCCATGTCCGGCTACGGCGCCGGCTTCTACGACTTTGACAACGACGGCTGGAAGGATCTCTTTGTCAGCCGAGGTCAGGTCGAGGCGCTGCCCAAACCCGGAGCACCTGTCGCGCAACACAACACCGTCTTCCAAAATCTCGGCTCTTCCGGCAAATGGCGGGCCTTGACTGCCGAGGCCGGCCTCACGGTCGTTGGCCCGGCGCGGCACCGCGGTTGCGCTTTCGGCGATTTCGATGGAGACGGGCGAATCGACGTGGTGACCACCGCCCTGCTCGGTCCGGCCGAAATCTGGATGAATCGCACCCAAAACGGCGGGCACTGGCTGAACGTTGCCCTTCAGGGTAGAAACAGCAATCGCGACGGCATCGGCGCGCTGCTAAAGGTGACCACCCCTGCGGGAACCCAATTCAACCACATGACAACCAGTGTCGGGTACGCATCATCGAGTCACGGCCCCGTCCACTTCGGTCTCGGAGACGCATCCATCGCGAACCTCGTCGAAATCCGCTGGCCTTCCGGGACCTTCCAAACCCTCCGCAACGTCCCGGCGGACCAAACCATCACTGTGAAGGAAGAATCGGCGAAATGACCGGCGAAGTCGCTTTCCGCTGGCGTTCCTCCTCCGTCAAACGCTCGACAATCTCGCGCTCACGCCCGCCTTCCTCGGGGCGCTTCAGCCGGTAATATAGCGCCGCCAGCTCGATGTGCGGCGGCAGCCAGTCCGGAGCCGCCCGCGCCGCCTCTTCCAGCCCTCTCGCGGCCGCTTCAAGGCGATTCTCGCGCAAGTCCACCAGGGCCAATTCGTAGCGCGTCACATAAGAATTCGGTTGCAGCGCCAGGGCTCTGTTGAAATGCTCCCGCGCGGCATCCAGCTGCCGCCGCACATAGCAAATCGCCCCCAAATACAAGTGCGCGTCAAAGTCCTCGGAATTGGCTTGCAAGCCCTTCTCGAAGGCCGCAACGGCCGCGTCGAGATCGTCTTGGTAATCCGCGATGATGCCGCTGAGCGTGAACGCCCCCGGCAGGTTTGGGTTGATGTGGATTGCCTCCCTCGCCGCCTGCTGCGCTTGATCGAAATACGTCAGCTTCAGGTAGGCTTGCGCCGTCATCAGATACGCATCCGCGCTCTGCCGCTCGTGAGCCACTCTCTCCACCCGCGCCAGCCCTTCCCGGGCCTGCCCGGAAGAAACCAGCGACGCGCCCAGGACCCACGCGACATCGAGATTGTCCGGGTTGGCCGCCTCGACCGGAGTCAGCAGAGCCACCGCGTCGCCATAGCGCTGCAGCCGAAACTCGCAATCGCCCAGAAGCGTCGCCACGCCCAGGTCCGGCGGTCGTTCGTCATGCAACGCCGAGAACAACGCCGCCGCCTCCGCAAAGGCGCCCTTCTTGTAGTACGCCAAAGCCAAATTCCGGCGCAAATCGAAATTCTTCGGAAACTTGGCGAGCACAAGCTGGTACTGCTCGATGGCCTCATCGAAGCGCCCCAGCGAAGAGAACGCCACCGCCAGGTTGGCGCGCGCCGCAATCAGCTCCGGATCGAGCCGGAGCACTTCTGCGAACTTGGCGGCCGCCAGCTGATAATTGCCTGCCTGCTGCGCTTTTTGCCCCTCCTCGAAGATCTCCTTCGCTGCCGGCGCCTGCGGCGCCGCCAGCGGCGGCAGGCACAACAGCAGCAGCGCGGCGGCGATTCGCATGCATGGATTATAACTTTGCCAGCCCGTCTCGGGGCAGGCAGAGGAACGCGCTGGCTGTGGTAGTGTTGCGCGATGGCGCGGCAGAAGCTGGGACAGCACTTCCTGACGGATCCGGGATGGCGCGAAAAGATTGCTCGCGCGATTGGCATTTCCGCGCACTCCATCGGCGGCGCACGTCCCCAATCCCCAACCTCCTGCTGGATTGAAATTGGCGCCGGCCATGGCGAAATGACCCGCACACTCGCGGCCGCTGGGGATCCTGTCTATTCCATCGAACTGGACCCCGCTCTGGTTCGCCGCCTCGAAGACCTTGCTGCCGAGACCCCCAACCTGACGATTGTGCCGGCCGACGTCCTCAACGCGGATTTCGCGGCCATTGCCGCCGGCCGCCGCGCCCGAATCTACGGCAACCTCCCTTACTACATTACCTCGCCGATTCTGCACCGTCTCTTCCAGTTCGCGGACCTCATCGATGAAGTGCATATCGTGATTCAGCTCGAGGTGGCGTTCCGGCTCGCGGCACGGCCCGGAACACGCGACTACGGCTATCTCTCCGTGCTGGCGCAATACTTTTCGCGGCCCAATATCGCGCTGAAGATTCCGCCCGGCGCCTTCCGCCCTCCGCCGGAGGTCGCCTCCGCGCTGGTTTCCTTACGGCTCCCCGGCGAGCGCGCCGCGTGCCGCGCGGCCGATGAAGCGCGCTTTCTCGATTTCGTTAAATACGCCTTCGCGCAAAAACGGAAAACGCTGGCCAACAATTTGAAACCGCACCTGCCTCCCCAGGCGATTCGTGCGGCGCTCGCCGAGCTTTCCATTCCCTCGGAAGCCCGCGCTGAGGAATTGCCGCCGCGGAAATTCGTGCAGCTCTTCGCCCTTCTAGCCGGCGGAGGGGCCTCCCTCGGATGAGCCCGCGCCCGTCGCGCCCCGCTCGCGCTTGGCAACGGCCGCGGCGAGCCGCTCCGGGTAGTCGCTCATGATTCCGTCCACGCCCGCCGCGATGAGCAGCCGCATGTGCGCCGGGTGATTCACGGTCCAGCAAACCACCTGTAAATCGCGCCGCCGCGCTTCCGCAATCATCCACGGCGAAACAAGGTCGCCCCGAACCGCAACCTGCCGCGCGCCAATTTCCGCGGCCCGTTCGAACGGCTCCTCGATTTGCCCGTCAAAGAGCAGCCCGGTCATGAGCGTCGGCTCCGTTTTCCGGAGCGCCGCAAGAACCGAAGGATCAAACGAAATCACGACGGTTCGCGCGATTTCTCCGGATTCCCGCAACGCGCCGATGAGCGCGTGTTCGCCGCCCCAGGAGCCTTGCGGCTTCAGCTCAAGATAAAAAACAACGTCGTGTTTCCTGGCAAATTCCAGAATCTCCTCGAGCGTCGGGATGCGCTCGCCGGCGAATTCGCTCCCGAACCATGAGCCGGCATCCAGCCGGCGCAGCTCGGCCAGCGTGAGGTCATGCACTGCGCCCTGGCCGCTGGTCGTGCGGTTGAGCGTTTCATCGTGGATCGCAACGAAGTGCGCATCCCGCGAGAGCTGCAAATCGGTTTCGATAAACGTGGCGCCCAGTGCCACGGCCTTGCGGAAGGCCGCGATGGTGTTTTCCGGCGCGTGCCCGGAGGCGCCGCGATGCGCGATGATCAGCACCGGCTCACCCGAGCCGCCGCCAGCGTGCCGATAGCTTCGATAACACCGGCCACGGAAGGAAGTTGCGGCCGCAAGGTCCCCACAGGGCGCATATCCTTTACTCTAGCATCCGCTTTTGCCGCCGCGCCGGGCACCGCTTTTGCTGCGACGTGAATCTAACTACCAGGAACCCCGGGTAACACAGTTGATTCCGTGAGGAGGAAGTTATGACAAAGGAACTTCGGGCCCTCATTGTAACCGCGGCGCTGCTCGGGTCGCTGGCCGGCTCCTCCGCCTTCGCGGCGCCCCTGCAAAAAAATCAGGAGCCGCGGACTGAGCAACAGATGACGAAGGAAGTGCGGCACCAGCTGCTGCTGCTGCCCTACTACACTGTATTCGATAATCTGGCTTACCGCGTGGAAGGCGATACCGTCGTCCTGGAGGGCCAGGTCGTTCGGCCAACCCTGAAATCGGACGCCGAAGCCGCCGTGAAGAATGTCACCGGCGTTGAAAAGGTGGTGAACAATATCGAAGTCCTGCCGCCCTCCCCCATGGATGACCAAATCCGGCGGGCGGAATACCGCGCCATCTATTCCGAACCGAGCCTCTCCAAATACGGCTGGTCCGCTCTGCCCACCATTCACATCATCGTGAAGGGCGGGCATGTGACGCTGGTTGGCGTGGTGGATAACGAAGGTGATAAGAACCTGGCCGGCCTCCGCGCAAACCAGGTGCCAAACGTTTTCTCCGTCACGAACGATCTGCGCGTGGGAAACAACGGCGCCCCAAAGTAATCGTCTGTCGCTGCTTCTCTGAGAGCCTCGTTAAAGACCAAAAGCAGGGCCGCTTTGCAGCGGCCCTTGCTTTCTACCACCGGATTGCTCCCGGCTTACTTGGCGCCCCCGGAAGCGCTGCTGCCGCCTTGCGGCGCTGAAAACTGCAACCAATAGTCCTTGCCGGAAAAGAGCAGCCCGGTAAGCGTCTTCGCGCCGTTGGAAGCGGCTCTCGTGATGTATCCGCTTTGTTCTTCCTTTGTGGGCTGCGTCACGATGCGCGCTGGAGCTTCCGCGACAACTTTGTCGCCCTGCAGAATAGTCACATCTACACTCGGGCCCTGCCCCTGCCACTCGACGTGGTAGTCGCCCGAGCGCAGCGTGTGGCCGGCCAGCATGACGTTCTCGCTGAGATGCAGCGGTTCTTTCGTCGTTTGGGTGGCAAGTGCGCTCGTCGCCGCAAAGAGCGAGATCGCCAGGAGCCACAAGGCACTCCTCGACAGTTTCATCCTAAGGGTCCTTTCCTAATCGGAGAATTATGGGTCTTACAGCGGAAATGCGCCGCGGATACGGCTTGCACCAGCCGTTGCGCGCGCCGGGCCGAAGGCCCACTCTTCCTTGGATGCCGCGACCCACTCTTCCATTTGGCCGCGCGCAAAGTGCGGCGCTACGCGAAAATACCTAGAAACGCAAAGGGAATCCTGTATTCGCAAAAGCTAGCTTCGGCAAACTTCCGCCAGGGAGAAGCGCCGTTACGCCGCCGGCCAGGAGCCGTCAAGCGTTGTGCTTGGCCGCCCCGACGGCGCCCGGTATCCCGTGGTTTTCGCGCCAGTCATCACCGCCTGGAATTCCGCCACAAACGTATCCATCTCGGCTTGCGTGCCGACGGTGATCCGCGTGTAGGTCGGCCAAGCGGGCCAGATGCGGCCGATATAAACGTTCCTCGCGGCCAGCGCATCGATCACTTCCTTTGCGGGCCGCTTCGTATCCAGCATGAAACAATTGGAAACCGACGGCACGTACGAGTACCCGTGCCGGTCCAGCCAGTCGAAAGTGTTCTGACGAATTCGCGTGTTGATCTCTTTGCGCTCCGCCACGAGCTCCGGTTGCTTGAGCGAGGTGGTTGCCGCCACCACAGCCGTCACCGGCATGGCGTTCCACCCGCCGCGCGCGCTGACTTTCGCGAGCAACTCGGGGCGCGCCAGCGCGAACCCGCAGCGCAGCCCAGCCATCCCATAAATTTTCGAAAAGGTCCGCAGCACGATCACATCCTGATCGGCCTTTACCAGGTCAAGCGCGGACGTCGCCTCCGCAAAGTGAATGTACGCCTCATCCACCATCACCACCGAGCCTTTGGGCTTTCGCGCCACCAGTTCCTCGATCGCCGAATGCGGCGTCAGCGTCCCCGTCGGATTGTTTGGCGTGCAGACGTAAAAGAGCCCGGCGTCCGGCGCCGCTTCCAGCATCGCTTTCACGTCGTGCTCGTAATTCTTCGTGAGCGGCACTTTTACCACCCGTGCCCCCGAAACTTTCGCCGCGCCCATGCCGGCTTCATAGCCGGGATCGGCTGTCACATAGCTCCTGCTCGCTGAAGTAAACGCCAGCACCGAATAATGCAGCGGCTCGCTCGAGCCGGGATACACACGAATGTAATCCGGCTTCAGTCCCTGCGATTCCGTGAACAGCTTCGCCAGGTCGCGCGTGAGCCAATCCGAGTAGCGCCCGCCCTGTGGCGCAATTTCGTCAATGGCGCCGCAAGCCGCTTTGCAGGGACCAAGGGGATTCTCGTTGGCATCAAGGATCACGGCGCCGGGATGAAATGTCTTCTCCTTATGCTGCGCGGCGGCGAGCATAGGTTCCGTGACAATCCGAAACGCAACGGCCGCGGAAGCGGCCGCCGAAGTCTGAAGGAAACGGCGCCGAGAGCTGCCCCTGCTGCACGCGTCGGTTTTCATGCGGTCCTCCTGTCGTTGCGCTACGCCATTGTTCGTCTGCAACTTCCTGGCGTCAAGCATGATTCGCGCCGAGTCGAGCCCGACTCCGAACTGTCCGCAACGCCATCTGTCGCATCTGCCAGTCTCCCTGGCGCCGTTCCCGCGGTAACGTTACTTCTGGCGAGAAACGCCATCGAGGAGTACAAGCATGGAGATGCAACCACTTACCTTCGCCAAAAGGTCCATCGGCTGGTCTATCGCTGTCGCCATTTTGATGATTTTTGCCGGCATTGTCGGCATCGCCGTTCCAGGCATTGCCGGCCTGGCGATCACCACCGTCTTCGGATGGCTGCTCGTCTTCAGCGCGATCATGCACCTCGTGTACGCCTTTCACGCGCGCGGCACGAAGGCTGTCCTCCTCGAAATCCTGCTGGCCATCGTCTACGGCTGGATCGGCGTCTATTTGCTGATGCACCCGCTCGCTGGGCTTGTTTCGCTGACCCTGGTGCTTGGCATCTACCTCCTCATCGAAGGTATCCTCGAGATCGTCGAAGCGGTTCGCCTGCGTCCCCATCCCGGCTGGGGCTGGATTCTTTTTGATGGCGTCGTCAGCCTGATTCTTGGCGCAATCGTGTGGCGTAGTTGGCCCTTTAGCAGCGTCTGGGCGATTGGCACGCTGGTCGGCATTAGCATGCTTTTCAGCGGGATCACGCGGCTAATGCTGTCGTTTGCGGCGCGGCGCATGGTGACCTCCATCGCCTGAACTCACGGGCGCCGCTTTCGCACCCTTCATCGTGGGTTGCGGTGGGCTGCCCAGGGCGCCTCCCGCGCGGAATGCGGAAACGCCATGCCTCCTTTTCCTCGCCGCCTGCATCTAACTTGCCTGAAAGCAATCACTTAAAGCCCAGCCAAAATCCACGAAAGTGGGCCATCAATCGAATCGCTCACGGCTCCTTTTCTTTGGAGTCGGCTTCGCGAATCGGGCCTCGGAGGTGCCTGCAATGGAGGTACGTGCAATGGAAAACGCCGCAAAACACGCTTCAACGCGGTCAGTTTGTGCGCTTTTGCTTTTGTCTGCGGGCGCCTTGACCCTGGCAATGGGTCCCGCTCCGCGCTCCGCGGCGCAAAACGCCGCTCAAGCCTCCGCAACCGCTTCCGCCCAGACTCAGCCAAACCAGGCCGGAGCCTCAGCCGCCCTGGACGCCTCGGCCAGCAGCGGTCTGCCTCCCGGCACGACTGTCAACGCGGAGCTGACCTCGAGCATTGACGCGAAGAAAGCCAAGCCCGGAGACACGGTCTCCGCCCGCGCCACCGAAGCCGTCAAGATCGCCGGAAGAGTGATTGTCCCAAAGGGCGCCAAGCTCGTCGGCCACGTCGAACGCGCTTCGGCACGCGCCAAAGGCGATGCCGAATCCGCCCTGGCCATTGTGTTTGATCGCGCTTACCTGAAGCACGGTGAAGAACTCGCGCTGAACATGACCATCCAGGCAATGGCCGCCCCGCGCGCGCCCCTTTCTGGCGCCGGCATGGATATGGAAGCCAATGGCGCAGCCAGCGGAGCCGTCACACAGACCAGCATGGGCAGCCCGCGCGGCGCCCTTGGCGGCGTGGCATCCACAGCCGGTGCCGCCGCTGGTGGCGTGGCGAATACGGCCGGCCGCGCCGCGGGTGCCGCGGAGGAAACACTCGATTCCGCCACGCGCTCCACGGTCGGAGCAGCCACTTCGTCCGGTGCAGTCGGCGGATTGAATGCCGCGGGCGAACTCACTTCGAGCAGCCGCGGCGTCTTCGGCCTCAACGGCCTTGCCTTGAGCAGCGCGACCTCCGGCTCTGCTAGCGCCGGCGTGATCACCTCCGCCGGCAAAAACATCCATCTCGATAGCGGCACACGGCTGCTCCTCTCTTCGCAAACGAACGCAGCCGCCGGCCCCAAATAACCCGCGCTCAGTCTCCTGGCAATGCGGCAGTGCCGTCTCTTCCGTTGGCCTCCGGCGTAGCGCTTCGCCAGGATAAAGCGGCAGGTGGTGCGCCGCGCTTTGTGCGCCGGATACGCCGTTTTTTGCGCCTACTCGATCCGCAGCGCGCTCATGGGCGAAATCGAGGCGGCGCGGTTCGCCGGAATGAGCGCCGCCGCGAACGAACAGATCGCCAGCGCTCCCGCCGCTGTTCCCAAAGCAAGCGGATCCCACGATTTCACCCCGTAGAGCTGCGCCGAAATCAGACGCCCGGCGCCGATAGCCAGCGGCAGCCCCAGAACCAGCCCCATCAGCACGCGCCGGAACGCTCCGCGCAGTACCAGCTCCATCACCCGCCCGCGATTCGCTCCGAGCGCCATGCGAATCCCGATTTCGTTCGTTCGCTGCGCCACCGAATACGCCGTCACTCCGTAAAGTCCGATCGCCGCAAGCACCAGCGCCACCACTCCGAATAACCCCGCAAGGCCCGCCACCGCGCGTTCCTGGTCAAACGAAAGCTCGATCTGCTCCCGCAGCGTGCGAATCTCCGTAATCGTCAGGTTCGGATCCAGGTCCGCCAGCGTCTGCCGCACCAGCGGCTCGAGCGTGCCCGTTGCTGCATTGCTTACCAGCAGAATGCCGCCGATGAAATGCGACCTTAGCTCCAATTTCGCCATCAGGTCATTCGCATACCGCACATTTTGCGCCAGCGCGACGTACAACATCGGCCGCGCCGGCCGGTCCAAACCCCATCCCGCGAACTTCGCGTCCCGCACCACTCCGATGATCCGGTACGTTCCTGCATTCTCCGGCAAATCCAGCCCAAAGTGCTGTTCGAGCGGATCTTCCCCGTTCTTGAAGAATCGCTTCACGAAAGCCTCGTTCACCACCGCCACCGGCGCGCTCGTCTCGTTATCCGCGTCCGTGAATCCCCGCCCCCGCAGAATCGGCATCCCCAAATCCTCAAGATAGTGCGTGCTCACCCGGTCCCACGA
>Ga0209062_1005580_pt1 | contig 12130 bp, 17 predicted proteins | sample Coa_R2_2_FD_187158 | JGI IMG/M metagenome (GOLD analysis project Ga0209062, IMG submission 187158) | Surface soil microbial communities from Centralia Pennsylvania, which are recovering from an underground coalmine fire - Coalmine... | ecosystem: Environmental > Terrestrial > Soil > Unclassified... | reverse complement strand
ATAAAAAGATGCCATACAACTTTTTCATGGTCTCACTGCTAATAAATGGCTGATTTGCAAATAGTGCCCCAAATAAGTTACCAATGATGAGCCCAACTGCAATAATCAGTGCATATTTGATGTTAAGATTTCCGTTGCGATAGTAAACTATCGCGGCCAAGATTCCAATCGGCAAAATTTGAGCTGCAACAGAAGTACCGGTGGCAAACTTCTGATCCAGACTTAGTATAAGCACCATTGCGGGAACCATAATTGCACCACCACCGATACCAAACATGCCCCCGGCAACACCAGCAACTAGACCAATGATTAATAGTTGGATGAGTATATTAGACATAACAATGAGTAGTCACTGGCTAATTATAAACTGAATTTATTTGAGAGAATAGACTTTGGTAGCATTCCATGAACCCCTTTTTGAGGACTGTTAACCACTTGAGTAATGCGAAAATTTACGGCTAAACTACACAATACATAAGCATCTTCCAAAGACAAGTTGGTAAAGCTCTCCAGAAGCTCAATCATGTTTTTTAAAGCAATTTCTAAAGCTTCATCTAGGGTTTCACCAAATCCCATTGTGATGATATCGGTGGGAGTTTCAGCAATGGGCATTGTTAATTGCAAATCTTTACGAAGTTTTAGGTGAATAGTACCATTCATGGAAGTCTCTATTGCAGTGACATTAACCTCACCATCTCCCTGTGCTGAATGTCCATCACCAATAGAGAATAAAGCTCCTGGAACAAAAACAGGCAAAAATATCCTAGAACCTGACCCCAATTCTCGGTTGTCAATATTACCACCATAGTAACCAGGAGGTATTGAACTGCGTGATCTTTGTGGAGTGGCAACCCCGAGAATACCAAAGAAGGGTTTGAGAGGAATTTTGATACCACTACCGATAGGAAACTCAGCAATGTTATCGTCTAAATCTAGGGGAATGAATCTTAGAGCAGGCTGATGAAATTGTTGTGATAAGGCTCCCCAGCCTGGACGAATGGCATTGAAACCAACAGGCAACCTGGGTTTGATATCTACTAATTCTACTTCTAAAACATCTCCTGGTTTTGCTTCTCGCACATAAATTGGTCCCGTCAGTAAATGTGGTCCCTCAGCAACTTTCTGTTCTTTTGGAAGATTTTGACAGATCTCAAGAAGTTCTGGCGTCAGAAACTCTGGTGGTGCTTGATCGTAAACATAGTAACCAGTGTAAGTTTCTATATCTACTGTGTCACCAGACTCAACAGTCAGTACTGGTTGTAGGAGATCGGAGAATCCACCCAGATGTACTGTTTCCTTGGTAGCTTTGAGAATATGATGAGCCATTGCTTTCAAAAATGCCTTGTAAGATCATTGTGCATGGTCAGCTGCACTTAGCAGAGATTTGTACAAACAAATTGAATCACCTCTGCCAGACCTTCTTTTGTTTTCAGATTTGTGAAAACAAAAGGTTTATTGCCACGCATTTTTTGTGCATCTTTTGCCATCACATCTAAATCTGCACCAACAAAGGGTGCAAGGTCAGTTTTATTAATCACTAATAAGTCAGATTTGGTAATTCCAGGTCCACCTTTACGGGGGATTTTATCACCAGCAGCAACATCAATAACGTAAATTGTTAAATCTACTAATTCTGGACTAAAGGTTGCAGCTAAATTATCACCTCCACTTTCTAGAAAAACCAAATCCAACTCTGGAAAACGCATCTCAAGCTGTTCAATCGCTGCTAAATTCATAGAGGCATCTTCCCGAATAGCAGTGTGAGGACAACCACCAGTTTCTACACCCAAAATGCGATCGCTTGCCAAAGCCTGAGAACGCACTAAAAACTGTGCATCTTCCTGCGTATAAATATCATTCGTCACCACTGCAATATGATATTGTTCACGCATTCCCTTACATAAAGCATCAACTAAAGCAGTTTTACCTGACCCTACAGGACCAGCAATACCTACGCGAAAAGGATTCATAATTGATACATCATCAATAGATCAATAGTCAGAAATTATTATTCTCTCTCATCTTTAACTCTGAAACAATCTTGTGTACAGTGTTTCATGGTTCATACTTGCCAAAGACAAACCCCAACTACAACAACTGAGATCGTCATCTTCCAATGTGAGAATTTTCTCAACCGTACTACTGAGTAATGGCTGTAACAAAAGTAATAACTGCTGTCCTGCTGTTTGTCCTAAAGGAATGAGTTTCACTCCCACAGTCATCAAATGACTTGCCCAGCTATGCAAATATCCCAGTGATGCAGCTTTTATATTAATATCCCAATGGGCAACAGCAATGCCAAAAGCGATCGCATAATTACAAGGACTACCCACAGCACCCGCTATCGGCTTCAGTTGTGGCTGTAATTCTGTCAGCAGTCGGATCAGCGATCGCCCCATTTGCCAGCTAGAGGCGCGTAATTCTTCAGTCTCCCTAGCAGCCGATAACCATGCATTCCAATAACATAGAGCTTTAAAATCACCTATTTTTGTAGATCGATAAGCTCGTACCATCACAGCGGCTTCTACCCGAATTGCTCCATAACATAGCTCTGACTCCAACCAGTGCTGTAAGCTAGTCTGATCATTAATTGTGCCATTTTCAATCAATGTTTCCAATCCTTCCGAATAGCTATATGCTCCCACAGGTAATGCTGGGCTAGCTAGCTGTAAAAGACACAAAAGATGACTATCAGTGAGTGTGATGATGTCCATAAGCACCAGTTTCTGGTTGAAAGGGCAATATTTCCTCTTTGACTTGTAGCCCCATCTGTGACAGCATAGTGTGTAGAATTGGGTCGCTTGATAACCGTAAATACCTGAGTGCAATTTCTAAAGGTACATGACGATTCCCCAAATGGTAAGCTGCTCGTATCAAAGAGAGCGGTGTTTGGGCAGTTACTGTTAATACTGGTTCTGGTTTAGCAGTGATTCTGACTAAATGACTGTTTGTTTCGTCTTGCAAAATATCCCCATCCCGTAACACTGTTCCTCTGGGTAAACGCAAAAACACCACTCGCCCATCTTCTGTCTCAAAGCGATGACGACTGCGAGTTCGTTCTTCTGCCGTCAGAGCCAGAGTTAGGTTGACTGTTGTGTCAGGATTTGGTGGTTTAAGTTGTGTGAACGTCAACATAAATCATGATACCGAAGTATCTATTACTGGGTAGAACCCCATACTCTGAGTTGTCAAGGTGCAGCATACAGGAAACAGTTAGCTATTAATTTTGTTTAACCTGTACAAATGAAGTTTAACATAGTTACGGTAATCTGTCGTAATTATGGTAAGAAAACACAGAGTCGAAACTAGACTTAATGATAGAGAGTTAGGACTTTTAAAAGAGTTTGCTGACTCGTTGGACATACCGATGTCTGAAGCGTTGAGAACCTTAGTCCAAAGTTTGGCGATTCGTCGCCCACCCCACTCTCTCAACGAGTGATAGTCGTTATCGGTCGGAGGTGGGACTCCTCAGTGCCCGGTCATTCATCCCAACACTTCCAGTTCGTAGTAAGTGTGGGGCTTCTGCCCGAGTTAGCTAAAATGCCGTTGACTGTCAACAACCAAATGTTAACAGTCAACAAGCATGTCAGAGTATTTATGAGATTTAAACGAGCATTGGCTTATTTGTTCAATGCAGCAGCAGTACCACTTATCCGCAAGCGCCAATTCTTAAGTAATTGAGCGCGATTTTGGCGTAGATTGGCACGGTTGCGTTGTGTTGGGTAGGGGATATTATCACCCTTAACTCCAACCCAGGTAATGTGATTAAATGCTGCAGGATCTACTTTATCTTCAACTTCAAAGCTAAAGTTCTTGGTTGCTTGTGCCCACCACTTGCCATCATGACGGGAAGGAATAGCCGCTGTCTTAACTGCCTTTGGATCTTTACAGGCTGGGATGAGATTAGGATCAACAGGCGAAGCGCACAAGTTACCTGGGACGATCGCAGTATAAGGAGAGAGGTCAGGCTTTTGGGTAAACACATCTGACATCGGCTCCGCATTGGCATCAGTAATACTGAGATGGTCTATTCCCAATATATCTTCCATTGTCCGTAGCATGCTAACAGTGTTGTAGTTAGTGCTGATTAGAGCTTTGTGCTTGGTATATGGAGAGATAACGTACCCAATCGAGCGATGGGAATCGATATGGTCAGGACCATCTTGAGAGTCATCTTCAATCACAAAGATGGCTGTATCTTTCCATTCTGGGGACTTGGAGATAGCTTCTACCAGTAGACCCAAAGCATAGTCATTATCAGCCATTTGCAATTCAACCGTATTGAGACCACCGACTGCCTGAGGGAAGTTACCAAAATGGTCATGCATGATCCGTACCAAGCTCAAGGCAGGTAAGCCATTTTTGGCAAAGTCTCTTGCCCACTCTTGATAGCGATAAAAATCAGGAGCCTTATTGTCGTACCCTCTGTAGTAGATGTCTGTTTTATCCTGCAGTACTACCTTAGCTGCAGGAGACTGGGGAATCTTGTCTTCAAAGGGTTTTTGGGAAATGGGGATGTAGAATGGGTTGCCTGGGTCAGGCTTGGTTGGATCAGTTGAACTACTTGCAGTATTGTAGTATTCAAGGTCAATAAAGAAGCCATAGTTACGTACGCTCTTGCCTGCACGTAATGCTGCATCCCAAAGGTAGCCACCAATTGCATTCTCTTCCAGGTCACCATCTCCTTGTGGGGCGCTAACGTCTTTACTTCCAGGCAAAATGGCGGAGTTACCAGAAGGATCTAACAGCCCGCTTGACCGGACAGTCAGCTGTGAAGGATTAGGTGCAGTTTCCGGTAGAGCAACGTTGATATTGCGGTTGGTACCCTCGTAATCGTAAGTGATACCGTTATTACCACTACCATTGCCGTAATTAACTGACTGTGCTTTTTCCGTATAGTCCGTAGTACGGGCATAGGTAGACCAGTTCCAACCCACTCCACTTGACTCACCACTGTCATAGAAGTTATCAAGTGTCGCAAAGTTGAGGGCTAGTTGGTGATGGTTGGGACTGATGGCTTGTGGGAATAAGGTCAGTGCAGGATCGCCATTACCAATAGGTAAGTCACCAAGAATTTCATCATAGGTGCGATTCTCTTTTACCACGTAAACGATATGCTTAATCTTCTTACGTAGAAAGGTCATCATTGGGTCTGGTCGTCGATTGGCAACACCGTTGTTTTGATCAACTCGTGCTGAAAGAGCCAACAAAGTGTTGGCACTGGGAACTGGAATCATAGCAATTCCTGCTTTCTCCAAAGCCCAGTCGTATTCGTTTCTATAGTTGGTATTACGTGCTTTACCTGCGTCTGTTGTCCGACCATTTGAAGGGTTAGGACCAGAGGTACTTTTAGCATTGATAACGTAGAGTCTTCGACCGTCTTGACTGACACTTACTGAGTTAGGATACCAACCAGTAGGAATGCGTCCTGCGACTCTTTCTGTATCTAAATTGACAACTGCTACAGCGTTCTCAACACCCAATGTGACGTAGAGCTTATCTTCGTTGGGACTCAATGCTAAGGAGTTAGGATTAGCTCCTTTGTATTTATCGCCTGGTCGAGATAGAGAGATAGTCTTGATTACCTTGTCGCTATTGGTATCGATAACTGAAACCGTGTCACTATTCCCATTAGCCACATATAGCAGGTTTTGGTTTGGCGACAACAGGATCTTATTGGGCTGGTCACCTACTGGAATGCGGGTAACGGCTTTAGTAACGATGTCTACAGCAAGAACTTCATCATCGCGTTGACTGCTGACATAGGCTTTAGCTGCTGCACCATCACCTGTGCTCTTAACAGCAACATCATAGGGAAACTCGCCTGTGGCAACTTTACCACCTGGTTCAAAAAACTTAATTTCGTTTAAAACCTTACGAGTGGAAGTATCAACAATAGAAATGGAGTCATTTTGGAAGTTAGCAGCTACCAAAGTCTTACCATCTTTACTGACAGCAACACCTGCCACTGTTGCTCCTGTTGATGCAGTCGCTGCTGGGGTCTTATTCAATAGACCACCATCATCTTTTGAAAAAGGGGCAGTCTGGTTGGAGTTGTGCCCCAGTAGAATGAAGGGAGCATCTGGGACAAACTGGCTACCTTTCAAGCTATAGACATAAATACGATCATCCACCCCAGCAGAGACGTAAAAACGTTTGCTGTCTGGTGCCCAAGCTATACCATCATAAGTATTAGGAATATTAAGCTGCTGTTTCTTGACCAAGCGTCCGGTGCTGACATCGTATACAAACACCCACTCTGCTTTGCTTGTTGTTTGGCTACTAGGTGCACCAGTTGTGGGATCAAGAACTGGATAAGTAATAGGGTTTCCTGCCTCGTCTTTAAAATTCAGGTTATAACCACTGGTGAGGACAAGCAGGGTTTTGCCATCTGGACTAAGAGCCGTCGTTACTGCTTCAGCAGCGTCAGCTGTCCCATCAGAACGCAGACCTGTAGCTAGGCGCTCAAAGGTAGAGCCTGGTGCTGCTGTTGGAGTTATTGTCTGACCTGTGGGTAGCAAAGACCCACCTTCAAAGTCACCTACAGGGTTCGTTGTCCGAGCATCGACCGATTGCACGTTCACACCCAAAATAGATGCCAGCAATAGACTCACTAGAGTCCCTTTCTTCTTGCAGGTTGTCATTCGTTTTTTGCTCGCAAATTTTGCCGATGATATAAATCATGAGGCTTAATCGTTAAGGGGTTACTAACGTTAGATTATCCTTAGGTAGCCATTGTATGAGCGAGCACAATTATCCACTGTTGACCTTCTATCTGCTATCTGCCAGGTACTCTATAGGACCAACCATTAGGTGGAGTGTAATACCAAGAACCTTGGTACCATGTGTAACCAGGAGTCACCGTTTGTTGAGGAACAACAGAAGGCTGGGGTGAAGTGATAAAAGGTTGGGTTGAGGTGGTAGAGGGTAGTGGTGAGATGACAGAATGCTGTGGTGCGGTGATAGAAGGTTGAGGTGTGGTGATAAGAGGCTGTGGTGCGGTGATAGAAGGTTGGGGTGAAACGATAGAAGGCGGAAGGACAGGGGCAGGTGGGGAAACAGCCCTCTCTGCTGACGCTTGTTTAGGAAGGAAAGCGACAGCGAATGGAAGTGCAATTATTGTACTTATAATTATGCGTTTCATTATCAAATTTGCCCAGTTTAAATAAAAAAGACTAAAATTAGGTTGTAAAGATTAAAAGTCTCAGAATCCCAGTTTTTCCAAGGCACTAGGATTCTCATTTTTCACCAATGATTTTAGGATTGCCTTATTATTAATAATACTAAGTTTTTTATGTAATTTTCGTATCTACCCTGACAAAAGACTAGGTTGATATTTATGCTTTTACTTAATATTTAATATATTATTAGCGCTTCAACTACCTCATCCTGAGAAGGCTAACTAATAGAATTCCATGGCTAAAAAGCCATGGAACTTTAGTCTCTACTTAACACCCATCTCAAACGCTACACTACGCATAAAATTAATGCGGGATTCAAAATCCAAGCCAGTGATTGAATCGACAAAGTCTTTCGTTTCAGAAGGCAATTGATAATCAGAGGGTACTTGAATAACAGTACCTTTTTCCATTGCTTGTGCTAGTCTGAGCCACACATCCAGCTTGGCGCTAGAATCTAAAGAACCATACATACGACTGATAGGAGTATCTACACAGCCAGCAATATCACGCTGCGCTTGCAACTGTTCTTCCTTAGGCAATGCTTGAATTTGATTAAATACTGCTGCAGCAGTGGTTTGTGAAGAATTAGCATTTGTTGGTGTGAGCTTGTCTTTGATATCTAGATAACCAAACCAGAGCAAACCTAGCTGAGTATCTACATTAAAGCTCCGAAACTGTTTGACAGTTTGTCTAGTTTTATCTTCGGTAGTGAAAGACATGAAAATCTCCAATGACTTATTGGACAAGTATTTCTCTCTTGTGGCTTAGGTGGTTTTTTTGCACCTCTTTACAATATTTAAGAAATTGTCAATTGGAGATTAACCTGGCTATAGGTGTAAATACAATACACTGCTTAAGACTGATGGAAATCACATATTCTTATCTAGTCTTCTGAATTTATTGCCTCAAACATGATGTAGATCACATTAACTAACACCATAGTAGGTGTTAAACCACATCTTTTGCTAGCTCGTACATGGCGAGAAAGTCAGTCACACCATAATCGTGACCAAGTTGCTGGAAGAGAGTTGTGACTTGGCTACGGTGATGTGTTTGATGGTTGAAGAAATGGGCTAAACCAAACCACAGAGAATGTTCTCTCTCAATTCCCCGTCTGATATTACGATAAGATAGCCGAGCTGATAGCATCTCAGGTTCCAGTTCCTGCATCCACTTTTCTATCACCTCATCCGTTTGTGAACGTTCATGACGTAGCTCAGCGAAATCAGCATACAATTCTTGTGCCAAGGACTCATACTCAAACAAAAGCTTAGCTTCCTGCAAAGATGGAAACGTATAGCATGTACCAGTTGCAAATCTTCCAAGCCAAGCTCTATCAGCCAAAAGGAGATGGTTCAACGTACCGTGAATAGATTGAAAGAATGCCCCAAGATTGCGTTTTCGCTCTTCTTCTGAAAGAGTCCCTGCAAGATCGTAGATGTGGTTGTTGACCCAAGAGTTGTATTGGGACATCAAACGAAATTGATTGAGGTGAGTCGATTCTGACATTGTTTATAAGTGGTCGTACAAAATAAATTATCTATATTTAGGCAAGGGAACAGGTGAGACCAGCGTCCGTCTTGGCGGTCTCCGTCACGATGGGCGACTGGGGTTCGCCGAAGGCGTGTCGAAGACACACCCGAAGGGGAACAGACAAGGAATACAGAGATTTCAGTTGGGTTGAAAAAGTTCTAAATATTTCTGCGTAGGTACTTAGGTTTAGAGATCTGTGGAATTGGGAACATGACCGGAATTGAAAGAACTCAAATGAGTGGTGTGCAACCTGCCTTGGAATTGTTCAAAGCTATGCCTATGAATTGGGAAGAGTTTGATTCAGAAGTGAGTTTGCGTGAAACACTCTTTAATATAGAAAATAAAATATTGGGGTAAGACATAAAGAATAGTTTAGGGAGTTTTATGGACAAGAGGGTAACGGTTGTATTTGATGGCAGTGTTTTACGTCCAGATACGCACTTGGATTTGACTCCGAATACACGTTATGTTATTACAATCCAAGAGTTAAATGAAGCATCATCCCCTGGAGATGCTTGGGATGTACTGGAGGCAATGGTAGGAACTGTTGAGGCACCATCAGATTGGTCTAGTGAACATGATCATTATTTGTACGGTACACCAAAGAAAGGATCTCTGGACACTCCATGAGTGATGAGCGCTTATTCCTGGATACAGTATTTATCCAGGCCTTGTTGAATAAACGTGATCAGTATCATCTCCTGGCCAAAGCATTTCTGCCACGAGTAAGAGCAGCATTGGCTGTTTGGGTAACAGAAGCAGTATTCGTGGAAGTAGCTAATGCTTTAAGTGCTGTTAATCGTCCAGGTGCCGTGCAATTCATCCAGCAGTGTTACAATACAGCTAATTTATGTGTAGTAACATTGGATACTCCATTGCTTACTCGTGCATTACAACTTTATAACGAACGTCCTGATAAAACTTGGGGTTTGACAGACTGCATTTCTTTTGTGGTGATGCGCGAACAAAGCTTGACTGATGCATTAACTGCTGATGTGCATTTTGTACAAGCTGGTTTTCGGGCATTGTTGCGTGAGTGATTAATGAGTTCAAGTGTCTGCTTAGTACAACGGAATATTAATAAAGGCTATCTATGGCAACCATTGAAGATCAGATAGTTTTAGTGACGGGTGCGACAGATGGTATCGGGAAGCAAACATCTCATGACTTGGCTCAGATGGGAGCAACTGTCTTGTTACACGGGCGTGATCTAGAACGAGCAGAAGCAACCCGACACGAGATTTATATGGCTACTGGGAATGACCACCTAGAATGCTATCTGGCAGATTTCTCATCGCTTGCCTGTGTGAGGCAATTGGCTGAAGCAGTGCAAGCCAAGCACGGCTATCTAAATATCTTGATCAACAATGCAGGTATTGGTTCAGGTGACCTCACTCAAAGGCAGCAGACGTTGAGCCACGATGGCTATGAGTTGCGGTTTGCCGTCAACTATCTTGCTCCATTTTTACTAACTCATCTACTGCTACCCTGTTTACGTCAAGCAGTACCCTCGCGGATCGTCAATGTTGCCTCTAAGGGACAGCTCCCTCTTGATTTTGAGGATATCATGCTTAATCAACGTTACAATCCAATGCAGGCCTACTGCCAGAGCAAATTAGCTATGATAATGTTTACCTTTGATTTAGCTGAGCGGCTCAAAGATGAGGGGATTTTAGTCAATTGCCTACATCCTGGTTCGCGCTTGAATACGAAAATGGTTCGCGAGATGTTTGGGCAACCCTGGGGGAGTGTTCAGTCAGGAGCGGACGCTGTCATCTACCTTGCTACATCTATTGAACTAGAAGGGATTACAGGTCAGTATTTCGAGCAAATGCAACAAGCTCAAGCTGTCGCGCAGGCATACGATCAGCAAGCGAGGCAAAAACTGTGGCAGCTGTCTCAAGCCCTCTGTAGTATGACACCAAGACCTCGTCGGTAAAAACATTCAAGCGCGTCTTACTCACTATCAGGAACCTCTGTGTCGGGAATATACTGTAGTCCCCAAGCAATCATCGATTTTAGAACAGGGCGAAGGCTCTTTCCTTGTTCTGTCAATTGGTAGTTCATTCGACGAGGATGGTTAGAGTATGGCTGTTTTTCAATGAGGCCCATCTGTTCGAGAGATTTAAGGCGGTTTGTTAGGATATTGGTTGAAATTCCCTCAGGAGATTCTAAAAACTCCTCAAAACGCTGTTTCCCAAAAAACATCATGTCCCGAATAACTAATAGTGTCCAACGATCACCGATTAAATCGAGTGTGCAGGCGATGGGACAAGGTGAGCGCTGGGATTGTGTCATGGGTGAATAGGGAAGGGAGGGGAGAGGATTTGTGTCTTGAATTTCAGAGAAATGGTATTAGTTGCATTTTACAAGTAATATTTGTTATTTTAGCTTTTAACTTGCAATTTAAAAGCTAATGCGGGGTAATAATGGCTCAATCTGCACCGATCGCTAAAACAGGACAAAACTTTGCTGTTGTGGATTTAGGCACGTTTTCTCAATTGCATCAGTTTACTTTTGAGGCTTCAAATGTGCCTTTGAAGCTGGAGGGCAAAATATTTCTCAAGCAGCTGCTTGACCTAACCAGTGCAGAAATCTCCGTCAACATCCTACTACCTAGTCAATCGCTACCGTTCTATCACAAGCATCGCTTGAACGAGGAAATTTATATTTTTATCCGAGGACAAGGAGAGTTCCAAGTGGATAAACATGTATTTCCTGTATCCGAAGGGACAGTGGTGCGCGTTGATCCTCAGGGAGAACGCTGTATTCGCAGTACCTCGGATGTGGAAGAACTTTGTTGGATTGTGATTCAATCACGAGCAGGTTCCTACCCAGACCAAACAATTCAAGACGGGTATGCTGTGCAAAAACGAGTTAGTTGGGTTGGAAAACATTAGAAATTTAGTGGATTGTAATCAAAAAGTGATGAATTATGAATTCATAACTCATCACTCTACTTAAGTATGTATGTGAAAAGACTAACCTTTATCTCGCCCATGAACTTGAGCAGGCGGACTTGTTGCTTCTACAGCAGTGAATGCTTCTAAGATTTTGTAAGTGTGGGATGTTCCTTTTGGAACTACCCAGGAATCGCCAGGTTCTAGCAAAACCATCTGACCTTCGATGTGTAACTCAGCTCGACCACTCATTACATAGCCGACAGTTTCATACTCACGTGTTGTGGGTTCTTTGGTTTCACTGGGTTGCTCGTTTTCCCAAAGGCGCATTGATAAGCTTTTGCCAGATGCGAGATATTTCTGGCCAAGTTCTCCTTTAGGAGAATGTGCGGAGTCTACTTTTTTAACACTTGTGTCAGCCATTTTACGGTTTTAGTACCACTTTGATACAGTTATCTTTTTTGTGTTTGAAAATTTCGTAACCGTGAGGCGCTTGTTCTAAGGGTAAAGAATGGG
>Ga0209062_1005578_pt1 | contig 12131 bp, 7 predicted proteins | sample Coa_R2_2_FD_187158 | JGI IMG/M metagenome (GOLD analysis project Ga0209062, IMG submission 187158) | Surface soil microbial communities from Centralia Pennsylvania, which are recovering from an underground coalmine fire - Coalmine... | ecosystem: Environmental > Terrestrial > Soil > Unclassified ... | reverse complement strand
GAAGCGGCAGTAAACTCGTCGGTCTGTTCAAGCAAATTGAGGTCGGCAAGAACCCCGTCAAAAACCCGCTGTGAATAAACTTAAAAAACCTCTTGTCGGATTACCTCAGAGGTGAGTAGATAGATCTTATGATCCTGCCATTTGGGAGGATCATAAAACGTCCCCGGGGAAAAAGTTTCCCGTTTCATTAACTTTAGGCTAATCCAAACCCCCAATTTGTAAAGCCTGATTTATGCTTTCAGCTTGACGAAAAGCAAGTCAAAAATCACAATCCATCCGTTCGAACGGCCTGGGGAATTCAGTGACACCACCCTCTGCAATGCAAGAACTTCCGTCACAACTAACCATTGCTTTCGACGCTCGGCTCCAGCAAGCGCAGGTGCCGCAAAACCTCAGGCCGGACTACCACAAATGGGTGAAGTTCTATCTCTTGTTTTGCCAAAAGTTCGAGTTCTCGGCCACGGCGCCAACCGCACTTGGTCCTTTTCTGACCAAACTCGCTGCGAAAGGCTATTCGATTGAGCAACGGCACCATGCAACGAGGGCGGTAAAGCTCTTGGTGCGCGCGGACCCCCAAGAGCCCGGTCTTTACCTGTCGTTGTCCAGCTTCGGTCTTGCGGGATCTTCGCCGGCCACCATTGGTCCAGGCGCAACATCGAGCTCGGCAAGAGGTTGGGCCTCTGCGCCAACGCAACCCAATGTACTGAGCAAGAGTCTCAGTAACCGAGCTTCCTGGGAACAGGAATTCCGGGACTTGGAAACCACTATCAAGCTCCGCAATTATTCCAGACGCACTCTTGAAGCTTATCGCTTCTGGGTGATGAGGTTCCAGGCGTTTGTGCGCAGCCGGCCGACGGCCAAGCTCAGTAACCAGGAAGTGCGCGGCTTCCTTTCGTCGCTGGCAGTGCAGCACGAGGTTTCGGCTTCCTCGCAGAACCAGGCGTTCAACGCGCTTCTTTTCTTCTTCCGGCATGTCCTGCATCGAGATTTCGGACGAATCGACGGGGTCGTTCGCGCCAAACGCCATCGTTACATTCCGGTTGTGCTGTCGCGGGATGAAGTGGATGCCGTGCTCAAGCAGCTTCAACCCCCCTACCAGCTCGTGGTGTTGCTCCTCTACGGGTGCGGCTTGCGTCTGACCGAGTGCGTCAATCTCCGTATCCACTGTTTCAATCTCGAGTCGATCCTCCTTACGGTGCATGATGGCAAAGGGCAAAAGGATCGGACCGTCCCCTTGCCTGCTCGCGCACTCCCCGAAATTAGAAAGCAAATGGAACACGTGCGCCGGGTGCATGCGCAGGACCTCGCAGAAGGCTACGCTGGGGTTTTCCTTCCGCGCCAACTTGAGAAAAAATACAAGAACGCGGCTCGCGAATATATTTGGCAGTGGTTCTTCCCGGCCGCCAAGCTCACATTTGTGCGCGAACCCAAACAGATGCGCCGCTACCATCTTCACGAATCGCACGTGCAAAGCGCCGTCAAAGCGGCGGTCGCTCGCACTGGAATCATTAAGCGCGTTTCGCCGCATACGTTTCGCCACACGTTTGCCAGCCACCTGCTTCTGGCAGGTTACGACCTTCAGACGATCCAAAAGCTTCTGGGCCACGGGGATGTTAAGACCACGATGATTTACGTCCATACCGTTCCAAATTTGACTCTCAAAGAAGCAAAAAGTCCCCTGGACTTGTCTTCATCCTCAGGCGAACCAGTCCGTTAGAATGATGTGAAATCGCCAGGTCGGGTTGCATTGTGGGCGCGGCGGAATTGTACGAGCTCTCGAACCCGGAAAGCAACCCCGCCAAATGTCCGGGTGTGCCCGCATTGAGCCGCTGTGCTATCCAGCTGAGGCTGATTGTGGTTTCCGCTCGCAACCTGGCTGCCAGTTCACTTTGAACGGATGTCCTTTGCGCCACGTCTTTAGCTGTGGCTCAGCCGCTCCCTTGTTCCGGAGCGCCTCGGCCATGAGTCGCTCGGCTTTGTCTTCAGCCGATTCACGCAGTTCCGCGCCGCCGTGCCATTGTTTGCGCTGCTGATCGACGTAACGCAGCGGGTTCTCAGGCAGCCTGTGCCACCGTCGCGGCGGAGTCAGTTTTCCTGCTCGTCGACAGGAGAAAGCAAACCCTAAAACTCCATACAGACCCGCGTAGGTCAGGAAGAGGAGGCATTTGATGAAAGTGGCTTCCCCTGCCCTTTGCAAGGCAGTAAGCCCGGCCGCGAGAAGGAAAAGACAGCAACCCGCAAATGCGGCCACCGAAAGAACGGCGTTGGTTGGACGATGGGAACCTTCAATGGCAAGAGATCCCAGCGCCAGGCAGGCTGCGGCGATAATGAATTGAAGGAAAACCAGGAGGCCTTCCAAGTGTCCGCCAAAGCTCAGTTGTGTCATTTGTATGGCGGAAAACAAGACACCCAACATGAAAAACAGGCAGCCGAACACGACGCGTATTTTCATAATCCATTCAAAGCGACCATACCCCCTGGATTAACACCAGTTCTGGCCTGCGCCGAAAGCCGAGTCACCGCGACGCCACCAACTCCGGACGGTGCGCCGGCGCTAGCACACTTCGTTGGAAGAACTGTGCTATCCCCTGCCCTGCAGCTTCAGATGTCGGATACTATTGGAACTCCGGTTGCAGGCGGCAGTCTTTGCCTCCGGGTTCTGCATTGGGCAACCGGCTCCCGGCCCTGCGTTAAGCACGCGCTGCCTTACCTCTGTTCGTGAGAAGCGGCCATACCAACGTGCGCGCCTCAATTTCAGGGATTTGCATCGGTCATTGGAAGCAATCTCTGCCAGAGTCCTGTGCCCCCGAACCCACTTGTACCGGGGCTCCCAGCCCTGGCACGCCAGTTGCTCCGCCGTCAGCGTGATTAATTCCGGTAACAAGGTTCATTTATGAACGAGTCAACACATTTAGATAATTCTTCGAATCCAGCCGCGAAGCAGGACCTCGGTTTTTCTCCGTGGCAACGGCTCAAATCCAAGCGCATCTCGTACCTGACGCTGCCGCTGCTCTTCATGGCCACGGTGACAGAATTTGTAATTCTGGCGACCGGCTGGAAGTACCAGAAAGTGGTCTGCCTGCCGCAAGGCATGGGGGTAACATTTTTTGGGATAGGGCCTATCGGGGCAACGATCCTCGCGGTCGAACTGCTGAAGCTGCCGCTGGCCATCTGGACGGCCTCACGCCAGGGCTGGCAGAAGGGTTTCATGCTCTTTGCCGGGCTGCCGCTGATTTGCATTCTGACCTTCCAACTGGTCAAGGACATGGCGGTTTACGAAATGGGCGTGGCGATGACGCCCGCGAGCCAGATGTTGGAAAAGGCGACGACCGAGGAAGTCAGGATTGCCCAGTTGAACGCGGATCTTAAGGCGATTGAAGGCCAAAAAGACGAGCGCGACCGCCGGCTGGCGGAACTGGCGGCCAAACAGGCCAAAGCCAAAAGCGACCTCGAGGAATCGATCAAGCGCAACGAAGAAGCCAGGCAGGACGCCATCAGCCTGACGGATTACCAGAAAAAGGAATTATCCGAAGTGGAAGCGCGCCAGGCGGCCATTATTCAGCAGTTTAACACCGACACCGAGCAGCTGACCAAGGCCATTACCGATTTGCGCGCCCGACGCGAAGCCGAATTCGCCCGCAGCGCCAAGGACTCCAAGGATTGGGAATCCCGCAAAGCGGCGTATGATGCCGCCTATGCCAAGTGGCACAATGAGGAAGCGCGGATCGACAATGCTTATCAGACCGCCATGGCCGACTACGCCAACAGGAAAGCCTCCTATCAAAAGGAAAAGGCCGCCTATGACGCAGCCGGTTTCCTCAAGCGCCAGCTGATGAAGGAACCAATCGATCCCGGCGTTCCGCCCGTGAAAGAAACCAACCGGTTGGCCAAGCCGGCCGACCTGGATGGCCGCCCCTCCGCGCTTGTGGCAGAGATTGATGAACAAATCAAAGCCAAGGAAGCCGAATTGCTGGCGGTGAATAATAAGAAACGGGATCGCGTCGCCCAGGTCGACGCCGATGCGCGCCGCTTGCGCGGCGAGTTTGATCAACGCTCCTCGTCCAAACGCGAAGAGGCCGACCGCAAACGCGAAGAGCTTTCAGCCGCCCTGGCTACCCTGGCCCTCGAGGAAAAGTCCCAACGAGAGCAGATCGAGCAGGAGTATGAAGCCGTGGTCAAGAAGGTCGACGGCATCCGCGCCGAGATCGATTCGTGCCGCAAACGCGCCGAAGGTTATTACGAAGCGCGCGAAGCGGCCATTCGCAAGACCCAGGTGCATCGAATTGCCACCACCGTGGAAATTGTGCGCGGCCTGATCAAAGGCGAGCGCCCGATTTCCATCAAGGCCACCGCCAAGGAACGAGGCGACCTTCTGACCGACCAAATCAGCATGGTCCGCATTTTTGTCTACCCGGTTCTGGCTTTCATCGTGGCGTTCCTGCCGACGTTGATGGTCGAAATCGGCTTTTCGACGGTGTTTCAGCCCGAACAGCAACGGCCTCAGCACCGGCTCGGGTTCCTGGGCCAGCGCATGCATGAGCTTTATACCCGCGCGGGCCGCGTTAAAATCTTAAGAGCCGAACGGCTGGCCAACGAAGCCGCCGCCGAAATCGCCAGCCGCGACCGCGCCCTGGCCGAAGCCAGGGACACCGCTGACAAGGCGCTGTTCGACAAGGACGCGCAACTTCATGCCGCCAGGGAATCGCTGGCGTTGACCAAGGCGGAGCACGAAGCCGCGATTAAGAGCCTCGAAGCAGAACAAGCCGAAGCTGCCAAGAAGAAGGAATCTGAATGGGTGGCCAAGCTCGCAGCCATGGCTGATTCGCTCAACCGCACGGTGATCGAGAAAGACGCGCTTCGCGACCTGCAGAAGTCGGAAATCGAGCGTCAGATCCAGATGCGCCAAAATGCCTGGTCCGACCGGCTGACCCAGTTGCGCCAGGAACTCGATTCCCAACGAGCCGCGAGCGAAGCCGAACGAACTGCCCTGATGCAGGAACACCACAAGAAATTGCTCGAAGTCTCCGAAGAATGCAAAACCCAGGTCGTCCAGGCCCGCCGGCAAGCTGCCGACGCCGAACTGGCGGCAATTGAGAATTCCGCCCGCCTGACGCATGACTTGAAGGAAGCTCAACGCGCCCGTGACGAGGCCGAGTCCAAGCTGCAGCAACAGGCGGACTCATTCGGCATGAAGCTGGCACAAGCCAAAGACGAAGCCACTCGCGAGATGGAGAAATCATTGCGCCAGGAAAGAATGCGCGCCGAGCGCCAGCAATTGGAATTTGGCAAGACCTTGCGCCAGCGCGAGGACGATTTCCAACATCAATTGGAGCAGCGCCATCAGGAGTTGTCGCTGGCCTTTGAAGCGCGCCTGGGCGAAGAGCAAGCCCGGCTGGAACAGGAATCACGCCGCCGCCAGGCCGAACTGGAACGCCAGCTTGAAGCCCGCGCCCTCGAAGTGGACGCGCGGTGGAAGCAGGAAATCCAGCAGCGCGAAGAGGCGGCTCAAACCCGGCTCAAGCAGCGCGAACAGCAATTGCTGGCACAGGCAGAAGCTCGCGCCAGCGAGATTCAGACCCAGGCCGATCAGGATTTGCGACGCAAAGAAATGGAATCCGAACGCCAGCTCGAAGCCGTTGCCCGCGAGGCGGACGCCCGGCTGAAACAGGAATTGCAGCAAAAAGAACTCGCCTTCCAGGCCAAGCTCAAGCAACGCGAACAGGAATTGGCTCTCAAGGCCGGTTCTCGCGAAGCAGAGCTCCAAGCGCAATGGGCCGCCGATTTGCGCACACGCGAAGAAGAATGGGAACGCCAGGCCGAAGCGCGCGTCCGCGCCGCCGAAGCCCGGTTTGCCCAGGAAGCCCAGCAAAACGAAGAGGTCTTTTTGGCAAAGAGCCGCCAGCGCGATCAGCAATGGCAGGTCAAACTCGACGGTGTCCGCGGCGAACTGCAAGTCCAGACCGAAGCCTTGCGGCGCCGGGAAGCTGAATCGACTTCCGCCATGCGTGAACTCGAAAACCGTTTGCGCGCCGAGTTGCAGCAGAAAGAACAAGACATCCAGGCCAGGGCCGAGCAACGCGAGCAGGAATTGGTCGGGCAGATGAGCGCCGAAGCCGACGCCCGTCTCCAAGCCGCCCAAACGCTATGGCAGGCCGAATCGGAAACCCGAGCCCGCGCCGCGATTGAACCGTTCAAGGCCCTCCTTGCAAGGGCCGAAAAAGAGCGCGACGACGCTCGCCAGGCTGCCACTGAGCAGTCGCGCCAGGTTCAGACCCTGGAGAAGAAGCTGACCGAAGCGTCGACGTTCCTGAACGGCTGGCGCAATGGCACCAAATTGGTGAACTCGTAATCCGCGAATTTAAAGCACAGGCCGGCAGCCAAAACTGCCGGCCTTTTTCTTTTTGGAAATCACAACCTGTTGGTTGCCCGTGCAGCTAGCTGCCCTCCCAGGCACAACCGATCACTAATGAGATCACTGTTCCTTAACGGCTCGATAAATGTCAGCAAAGCAACTGGCGAGTTGCGGATCGGTTCATTGCAGGCTTAGATTCGAACCGTGATTTCACCGAGTCGACAGATAGGACTGTTGTTGGTTTTGCTTGCGCCATATTACGCCACGGCGGCGAATCCCACCCCAGACAGCGTCGATTATTTTCGGTCGGATGCCGGACACCAAATCGGCAACGGCGCTTTGCCTGACCGCCTGGACGATCCACAAACACTGGCCTGGCGAGTCGAACTGGATTCCGGTCATTCGACTCCGGTGATTCGGAATGGAAAAATATTTGTCACCACCTATCGGCACCAGACTCGGGAACTGGCGGTCGAAGCGTTGGACGAAAAAACCGGACGCGAAATTTGGCGGAAGGCGATTGTACCCGAAACCGTTGAGCAAACCCACCCAATCGGGAATCCGGCGACGGCTACGCCTGCGTGTGATGGACAACGGCTATTTGTGTTTTTCGGCAGCGCGGGGCTGTTTTGCTACGATCTTGAAGGCCAAAAGCTGTGGCAGCAGAAGATGGGACCGTTCCGTGATGAATACGGCGCCGGCAGCTCACCGATCCTGGTCGACCACAAAGTCATTCTTAACCAGGACCACGACATGGACAGTTTCCTTGCCGCCTTTGAGCTCTCGACGGGACGCCCATTATGGCGAGTGCCGCGGCCGGATGCCGTGCGAAGTTATTCAACTCCTTCGGTCTGGGAGCACGATGGTCAACTGGAGTTGCTGGTGCCCGGCGCATTGCGGCTGAGGGCGTATTCTCCGGCCGACGGGAAAGCACTGTGGTGGATCAACGGTTTGGCGCGAATTGTCATTCCAACCCCGGTGACCTCCGGTCCCATCATCTACATGGCATCGTGGGCGCCGGGGGGCGACTCCGGAAAGCGCATCGAACTCGTTCCGTGGGACGCGGCGCTGGTCAAGTGGGACTCGAACCACGACGGGGAACTTTCTCGAAGCGAAATCGACGATCACGAAGTGCTGGACCGGTTTTACCGGATGGACCTGAACCAGGACGGCATGCTGGACCAGAAAGAATGGGAACGGCATGCGGAGGTTTTCCGCAAAGCACAGAACGCGTTGCTCGCAATCAAACCGGCGGGTTCGGGTCAGCAAAGCGATCAGGCGATTTTGTGGAAACACGCTCGCGGTATTCCGTATGTTGCGAGCCCTCTGCTCGAGGCTGGAATGGTTTGGCTGGTCAAAGAAGGAGGAATCGTAAGCAAGGTAGACGCCGCTTCGGGTGAATTGGTCCAGGAAGAGCGGGTCCCCGGGTTCGGGAACTATTTTGCGTCGCCGGTTGCGGGTGACAAAAAGGTGTACTTTGCCAGCGAAGCCGGAACAGTCAGCATCGTGGGCTCCCAAAGAGACTGGCGTGTAATCAGTTCACGGGATTTCCACGAGAAAATTTACGCCACGCCTTGCCTGAGGGGCGATCGCCTTTTCCTGAGAACAGATCGGGCGTTGTACTGCTTCCGCGGCGCTACCGGTGGTAGCCCCAGCCGAAGCGGTCTGTAATCGGCCAGTAAACGAAGAACGATTTGCCGATCACGTTGTTGGCCGGGAAATCGCCCCAGGTCCTCGAGTCGAGACTGTTCATGGTGTTGTCTCCCATCACCATGAAATGCGCGGGCGCAACGGTGAAAGTCGCCGACGCATTGGGAAACAACCGCGCCAGGGGCAGGTAGGAATTGGGGTAAGCCTCAGTCACCACGTGTTGGTTCACGTGCCCGGAATACTGGCTTTCCCGGGGTTTCTGCTTCGGATCAAAGCTGTAGACCTTCTCAAAATGCGGCGTGGAGCTGTCGAGCCGGGTTCCGTTGATCACCAGGTGCCGGTCGTCTCCAATTTGGACGCGCTCGCCGCCCAGGGCCACCAGGCGCTTGATATAAAACTGATCCTGCGGCAACGAATCAATGCCCCGGGTTTCGAAAACAATGATCTCTCCGCGGGTTGGTGTCCGGAAGTTGTAGCTCACCCGATCCACGAACAGATGATCCCCCGCGCTGACCTTCATTCGGATAATGTCTTCGCCCTTGTGAAAAAGCTCTCCAATATGCAACCCGGCGCGATCCTGAAGATGCAGTTGTCCGTAATCGGGGGGAAACCAAATGGTGTAGGTTTTATCTCCGACCAAAAGCGTCTGCCACAAGTTGAAAATGAGCAGGCGTTTCGGGGGATCGATCGCTTTGAGTTCGCCGTCACTTTCAGCCACGAGGTGAATGTAGGAAGCCCCCGCGAACCACTCTCGAACCCGCGCCCATCCGGTGGGGATGACCAGAGGTTCCTGCGGCTTGGATTGCGCCGAGGGATCAAAAGCCCGGTTCATATCCGGTGCTGAAGTCACACCGAAAAGTGTCGGCTGCATGGACCCGGTGGGGATTTTGAACGGCTGCAGGAAAAACGTTCGGATGCCCATGGCCACGGTCAGAGCCACCAGCAGGACTTCCACGTTCTCGCGCCAGGCGGCGTTTGGATAGGGTTTGAGCCATTTGTTGGCGGACTCCTCCACCTTTTGCATCCGTTTTTCGATAACCGCTTTGTCGCCGCCGTGGACGGCGGTCTGAAGCTCGAGCAGGCTGGCATCAATTGCCGCGATCGCTTGTGGTGAGAGGATGTCGCGTTGATGGTTGACCAGCTTGTGCACATGTTTGCGCATTGCCGTGGCATGCCGCACGATTGGTGAAAGAAACCACTGCGTTATTGAAGAAAGCCGGGATGGCGCGGTCTCCGCAACAGTCGGTTCGGCCTGTCCGCCCGGTGGACGGGCGGCTGTCGGCTTTGCCTCGCGGTTTTCAGTTTTTGACATATCGTTGCGGAGCCCTGCTGAGATTGTTCAAAGTCCTGGACTCATGCTTTGAGCACTTGGATGAACGCTTCCTGCGGGATATTCACCGAGCCGAAGGATTTCATGCGCTTTTTGCCTTCTTTTTGTTTCTCCAGGAGCTTTCGTTTTCGTGAGATGTCGCCGCCATAGCATTTTGCGGTTACGTCTTTGCGCAGGGCGCCCACAGTCTCGCGCGCCACCACCTTGCCGCCGATCGCCGCCTGTATCGCAACGGCGTATTGCTGGCGTGGAATGACCTCTTTTAGCTTCGCTGCCAGGGCGCGGCCCCTGCTTTCAGCTTTGTCCTGGTGCACGATGCACGAAAACGCGTCCACTGCTTCGCCATTGACCAGCATATCGAGTTTCACCATCTCAGACTGCTGGTAACCGGCATGTTCATAATCCATTGAGCCGTACCCGCGCGTGATGCTCTTGATACGGTCGTGAAAATCGATGAGAATTTCGTTCAGGGGCAACATTCCCGTCAGCATAACGCGACGTGAATCGATCGTCTCGGTGTGATCGACGGTGCCGCGCTTCTCGGAAATCAACGCCATCATGTCGCCAATAAATTCATTGGGGCAAATCACGAACCCTTTGACCATCGGTTCTTCAATCTTCTCAATATAATTCGGTTCCGGTAAAAACGCAGGGTTATCGATCTCCTTGACCGATTGGTCGGTCATCGTGACACGATAAATGACGCTGGGGTACGTCGCAATGATGTCCATGCCGTATTCCCGCCGAAGCCGTTCCTGGACAATTTCCAGGTGCAGCAAACCGAGAAAACCACAGCGAAACCCGAACCCGAGCGCGACTGACGTCTCCGCCTGATACACGAACGCGGAGTCGTTTAGCTGCAGCTTGGCCAGGTTGGCTTTCAAATGTTCATAGTCAGCGGTATTGATCGGATAGATCCCGCTGAACACCATGGGGTGGATCTCTTTGAATCCCGGCAAGGCCGCCGAAGGCTGCCGCGCGTCGGTGATTGTATCTCCCATTTTCACTTCTTGCGGGCTCTTGATGTTGGCAGTCATATAGCCCGTTTCGCCGATTTCGAGCTTTTCCCGCACATACGGCTTGGGATTGAAACTGCCCACTTCCTTGACCTCGACGTTTTTGCCGGAATGCAAAAGCTTGACCTGGAGGCCCGCTTTCAATTCGCCGTTAAAGACCCGCACGTGAGTGACGACGCCTTTGTAAGTGTCGAAGTAGGAATCGAAGCCGAGGGCCTGAAGAGTAAGGGCGCCGGTCGGTTTGGGAGCCGGGATTCGCTCGACAATCGCTTCGAGGATATCATCGATGCCGATGCCCTCCTTGGCACTGGCGAGGATGGCGGAGTCGCCCGGGATGGCCAGAATATCTTCCAATTGCTGACGCGCCTGGGCGACGTTGGCGTGGGGTAAATCGATTTTGTTGATGATCGGGATCACGGCCAGATTCTGTTTCATGGCGAGGTGAACATTGGCGACGGTCTGGGCCTCGACACCCTGGGCCGCATCGACAATCAGCAATGCTCCTTCGCATGCGCTCAGGCTGCGGGACACCTCGTAAGAGAAATCCACGTGGCCCGGAGTGTCGATGAGATTGAGCTCATAAGTTTCGCCGTTGCGCGCCTGGTACAGCATCGTCACCGGATGAGCCTTGATGGTAATCCCGCGTTCGCGTTCCAGGTCCATGGAGTCCAGGAGCTGATCCTCCATCTGCCGTGTGGAAATGGTTCCCGTACGATGCAGCAACCGGTCAGACAGAGTGGTCTTGCCGTGGTCGATATGTGCAATGATGCTGAAGTTTCTTATGTGCGCTGCGTCCATCTTCCAAAGCTGCCTGGATAATCGGAAATAACCGTGGCGGGGTGTTCCGCGCCTTAATATCACCATAAAACAGCGCAGAGCAAGGCTCTGCGCTTGTCTGGCGGTTTGGTTTTCCGCCCCCGGTCTTCGATGGCCGTGAAGATACCGGATTTAATCGTTAAGAAAAGCAAAAATCACCGAACGGTCAGCTGGTCGTACACCGCGTTGACTCCGTACGTGTGTTGCACCATCGACATAATGGACAGATGCTGCTCTTCCGTATCAACGGTGCCACGCAGCCAAACGCGGCCGTCATTCACAATAATGCTGATCGTGCTCGCCAGGGCGGAAAGCGCTGGGTCCGCGCGCAATCGTTCCACGACTCGAGAGCCAAGGTTCCGATCGGCTAACGTCGAGGCCTGGACGGTCATGTTGAGACTGCCGCCCGAATAGACGATCGCGGGAGAGTTTCCAACCACGTAATCCGGAGGGGTGGTATAGACTCGCGGAACTCCATTGACCACGCCGGTAGGCGGATAGGCAAGCTGGAGTTGATCATTAACCGCCGCAACCCCATGTTCGTTACGCACCAGGGACTCGATCATTTCTCTTTCTCTTTGGCTCGGAACCGAGCCTGAGAGCGTCACTGTCCCGTTTTGCGCATACACCTGAACATTGGGTGTCGTCGTGGCCAGGTCTCCATACCGATTCATTTGGGCGCGGATGTCACGTTCCAGGTCGCGATCCGCCTCCTCCTGGGTTCTTGGCATCCCCGGAACAATCATCGTTGCGCCGTATGGCCCCGAAGAAACAACCTGGCCGCCGTAAACAGGCGCTGTGGTGTAGGTCTGCCGGTCTGCTGTTTCGCAGCCGGTCAAAAAAAGCAAGGTGCATCCCGCACTCAGAAGACAGGCGATTTTCATAAATAGATTCTCTCCTTTTACGTATCTAACCTCAGACCGGCGACGCTCTTGTCGATGGGGTATTGTTCTAAGCTAAAACCGTC
>Ga0209062_1005576_pt1 | contig 12135 bp, 8 predicted proteins | sample Coa_R2_2_FD_187158 | JGI IMG/M metagenome (GOLD analysis project Ga0209062, IMG submission 187158) | Surface soil microbial communities from Centralia Pennsylvania, which are recovering from an underground coalmine fire - Coalmine... | ecosystem: Environmental > Terrestrial > Soil > Unclassified ... | reverse complement strand
CAGCCAACCCAGGCTTGCAATTCCTGATAGCGACGATAAATCTCTTCAATGTTCACTGTTTCTTGATCTCAGTAGGACAGGTAGTCTCCGGCGGTCGGGTATGCAAATATGCTACCAAAGCCGAAACCGCGGAAAAGAGCGATGTGGCTGGGCCGCCCCGAAGCGATTGCCTAGAACAAGGTGGTCGCACCTGTGCGAAAGATGTTCGTTGTTGTGCGAAAACGCACCGGAAGGGAGACCTTCTCATCGTGGATACTCGCCGGACGCCAATGACGGCCGCTTTCGCTCCTCCCGAAGACGATAAGCGTTTCAAGCTGCTCTTGGTGACGATGAAACGCCACCAATTTAGGCAGGACGCACTAATCGAGGTTCTGCACGCAGCACAAGGACTTTTCGGCTATCTGGAGTCGAATTTACTGTATTTCGTCGCCCACCACCTGAAACTTCCGCTCAGCCTGGTCTTCGGCGTCGCTACCTTTTACCACTTCTTCACCCTCAAACCGAAGGGAAAACACACGTGCATCGTTTGCGCCGGCACCGCCTGCTACGTCAAGGGGGCCGACCAGCTGCTCGCCGCCGTCGGCGCGGCAGGACATATCCGGCCGGGGGAGACGACGAGTGATGGCGAGCTGTCGCTGTTGACGGCTCGTTGCCTGGGGGCGTGCGGTGTCGCGCCGGCAGTCGTCCTCGACGGCGCGGTCCACGGACATCAGACCCCAGGTATCCTGCTCCAGCAACTGAAAGGATGGCTGCCTCGTGGAGCTATCGGAGCTGCTTGAGATCGGCGAGAAGGAACGGCAGGCGCGACCGCCCCGGCAAATTCGCTGCTGCACGGCGGCTGGCTGCTTATCGTCCAACTCCAAGGACGTATTGGAACGTCTGAGCGAGGCGGTGAAAGCAGCCGGCTTGGCGGATCAGGTCAAAGTGGCCGGTGTCGGTTGCATGCGCCTGTGCAGCCAGGGTCCGCTCGTTCAGGTCGATCCGGAGTGCGCGCTCTTTCAGAAGGTCCATCCTGACAATGCTGCCTCGATTATCGCCGGCATCGGCGGCGGTACGGTCACGGCTGAGCGCGGCGATCCCTCTGGTGGATTCTTCACCCTCCAATCGTCGGTCGTTCTTGAAAACAGCGGCTGGATTGAGCCGGAGCGCATCGAGTCGTACATCGCCAGGGAAGGTTATGTGTCGTTGCATCAGGTTCTGCACACCAAAACGCCAGCGGAGGTTATCCAGGAGATAACGCACAGCGGCCTGCGCGGCCGCGGCGGGGCGGGCTATCCCACCGGCGTCAAATGGGCGACGGTGGCCAAAAACAAGGGCGAACGCAAGTTCGTCGTTTGCAATGCCGACGAGGGCGATCCCGGCGCCTTCATGAATCGCAGCTTGCTGGAGAGCGATCCGCATCGTGTACTGGAAGGCATGGCCATCGCCGGCTACGCCGTTGGCGCCAGCCAGGGGTACATTTATGTCCGCGGCGAGTACCCGTTAGTCATTGATCGCCTGCAAATCGCGCTTAAACAGGCCCGCGCTCTCGGCATCCTTGGCACCAAGGTGTTTTCAACATCTTTTGATTTTCGCATCGATATACGCATTGGGGCCGGCGCCTTCGTCTGCGGCGAGGAAACCGCCTTGATGGCATCGATCATGGGCCAGCGAGGGACACCGACGCCGCGTCCGCCCTATCCCGCGGAGCATGGTCTCTGGGGCATGCCAACGCTGATCAACAACGTCGAGACGTTTGCCAATGTGCCCAGCATTATCCGTCGCGGCGCCGACTGGTTCGCCGGCATCGGCACGGAGAAAAGCAAGGGAACCAAAGTGTTTTGTCTAACGGGCAAGGTCGCAAACACCGGCCTGGTCGAGGTGCCACTGGGTACGCCGCTGCGAAAGATCGTGCAAGAAATCGGCGGCGGAGCGCCGAATGGCGGCACCATTAAGGCGGTGCAAACGGGCGGCCCCTCCGGCGGCTGTATCCCCGCAGAGCTGTTGGACACACCTGTCGATTACGAATCGCTGATCCACCTCGGCTCGATCATGGGATCCGGCGGTATGATCGTCATGGACCAGGACAACAACATGGTCGATGTCGCGCGTTTTTTCATGCAGTTCTGCATGGACGAATCGTGCGGCAAGTGCATCCCCTGCCGCGCCGGCACCGTTCAGCTTTATCGCTTGCTGACGCGCATTCTCGACGGCAAGGCTAGTACGGAAGATGTAGGGCAGCTGGAGGCGCTGTGCGACATGGTCAAGCACACCAGTCTCTGCGGCCTGGGACAGACGGCGCCGAATCCGACCCTGAGCACGCTGCGCTACTTCCGTCAAGAGTATGAGGCATTGCTGAAACCGGGATCGCCGGCCCAGCGAATGGGATTGCCGGTAGTTGGGGAGAACCCGAACGCCCTTCTGTCCGAGCCGCGCACGTAGCGGAGCGGAGTAAGCGGTCGCCCCATGCACCTGCTTACTCCGCTCCGCTACGTGCGCGGCTCGGACAGAAAAGAAAGGAGAGTCGAAATGAGCGTCGTCACCTTGACTATCAATGGCCAATTGGTGAGCGCCCGTGCCGACGACACTATTTTGCTGGCGGCGCGCGAGGCCGGTATCGACATTCCGACGCTCTGTTATGTCGATGGTCTCTCGGCGCACGGCGGTTGCCGGATGTGCTTGGTCGAGATCGCCGGCAGTCCGCGCTTGCAGCCGGCCTGCTTCATGAAGGTCAACGAAGGCATGGAGGTACAGACCAGCACGGCTCGTCTCCGTGAGTATCGCCGCATGATTGTCGAGCTATTGTTCGCCGAAGGCAATCACATCTGCGCCGTCTGCGTCGCCAACGGCGCTTGCGAATTGCAAGACATGGCCAGTGCCGTGGGCATGGATCACGAGCGCTTCGAGTACGTGCATCCGCACCGGGAGGTCGATCTATCTCACGAGCGTTTCGGCATCGATCACAACCGCTGCATTCTCTGTACGCGCTGCGTCCGCGCTTGCGACGAGTTGGAAGGCGCCCACACCTGGGATGTATCGGGCCGCGGTTATGCCGCCAAGGTCGTAACCGATCTGAACCAGCCGTGGGGCGAAGCGCAGACATGCACCTCATGTGGAAAATGCTTCATGGCCTGTCCCACTGGCGCTATCTTTCAAAAAGGCGATACAGTGGCCGAGACCGAGCATCCCCGCGCGAAACTGGAGTTCCTTCTCAACGCTCGGGAGAACAAGCAATGGAACGTCTAAGGCTCGCCACCGTTTGGCTGGGCGGCTGCTCCGGCTGCCACATGTCGTTCCTCGATCTCGATGAATGGCTCATCGAGCTGACGAAAATGGCCGACATCGTTTTCACGCCCTTCGCGGATGTCAAGATCTTTCCCGAAAGTGTGGATGTGACGCTCGTGGAAGGCGCCGTGGCCAATGAGGACAATTTCCACTTCATCCAGCTCGTCCGCGAGCGCAGTCGAGTTCTTGTCGCTTTCGGCGACTGCGCTGTGACCGGCAACGTAACGGCGCTGCGCAATCCCCTCGGTAGCGCCCTGCCTATCTTGCAGCGCGGCTACGTGGAGTTAGCCGACGCTCAGCCTCAGATCCCCAACGAGCGCGAAATCCTGCCGCGCTTGCTGGAGCGCGTGCTGCCTGTGCATAAGGTAGTCGCGGTCGATTTCTTCATGCCCGGCTGCCCGCCACCGGCCGAGCGCATTCGCGCCGTGCTGGAAGCGGTGTTGCACGGCAAGCCGCCGCACCTCGAAGGGCGCGACATCAGGTTCGGTTAATGGGGAGGCACATCCATGTCGCAACGCATCCTCATCGATCCGGTGACGCGCATCGAGGGCCACGGCAAGATTACGGTGCAGCTGGATGATGCCGGCCAGGTGAGCGAGGCCCATTTCCACGTTGCCGAGTTTCGCGGTTTCGAGCGAATGTACGAAGGCCGGCCTTTGTGGGAGATGCCGGGCATCACCGCCCGCATCTGCGGCATCTGTCCCGTCAGCCACCTAATGGCCTCCGTCAAGGCGGGAGATCAAATCCTCGCGGTGCGCATACCGTCGGCTGCCGAGAAGCTTCGCCGCCTCATGAATCTGGCACAGATCATCCAATCGCACTCACTGAGTTTTTTCCACCTGAGCGCTCCGGATTTGCTCCTTGGCATGGACAGCGACCCATCGAAGCGCAACATTTTTGGCCTCATCGCCGCCGAACCGGAGCTGGCGCGAAACGGCATCCGTCTGCGCCAGTTTGGCCAGCAGATCATCGCAGCCCTAGGCGGTCAAAAGATTCACCCTCCCTGGTGCGTTCCCGGTGGCGTTCGTTCTCCCTTGAGCATCGAAGACCGCGACTGGATCCGCTCGCGCATCCCCGAATCGCGCGATGTCGCGCTCGACGCCATTCGTCGCTTCAAAGGGTTGCTGGATACTTATCGCCAGGAGGTGGAGAGCTTCGGCAATTTTCCGACGATGTATCTGGGCCTGATCGCCGCGGATGGAACTTGGGAACACTACGACGGCAAACTCCGGCTGACGGACAGCGAGGGCAAAATCGTCGTCGATGGTATCGATCCTCGTCGATACCGTGAACATTTCGGCGAGGCTGCCGAGTCGTGGTCATATCTGAAATCGCCGTACTATCGCCCTCGCGGCTACCCCGACGGCATCTATCGCGTCGGCCCGCTGGCCCGACTCAATCTCTGCGCCCGCATGGGTACCCCCTTGGCCGACAGAGAGCATGTCGAGTTTCGCCAGTTCGGAACTGGAGCCGTCAATTCCGCTTTCTTCTACCACTACGCGCGCTTGATCGAGATTCTTACGTCGGTGGAACGGATCGAGCAAATGGTGGATGATGCCGATCTACAATCGACTCATTTGCGCGCTCATGCCGGCGTCAACCAACTGGAGGGCATCGGTTGCAGTGAAGCTCCGCGCGGGACGCTGTTCCATCATTATCAGGTCAATGCCGATGGTCTCATTCAAAAGGTAAACCTGCTCATTGCCACCGGGCAGAACAACCTGGCGATGAATCGCGCCGTCCTTCAAATTGCCCGCCACTACATTAAGGGGCCGCAGATTCCCGAAGGAATCCTCAACCGTCTCGAAGCCGGCATTCGGGCGTTCGATCCCTGCCTCAGCTGTTCCACACACGCTGCCGGCCAAATGCCGCTGCATATTCAGCTGTTCGACGCGAAGGGACGATTGCTCGACGAGGTGCGCCGTGGCTGACATTCTTGTCATCGGTTACGGCAACGAGCAGCGTCGCGACGATGGTATCGGGCCGTACGTGGCCAGGACGATCGCCGCTGCCAATCATCCCGATGTTCGGGTGGTAACCTGCGTCCAACTCGTCCCGGAACTCGCCGCTGACCTCGCCGAAATCCCGATAGTGATCTTCGTGGATGCGGTGGCCCATCTGGAGCGATCGGGTGTTGAGTTGCGTCGGATTACTGCTGAGGGAATGAGCGATTGGAACCCGCACACCGGCGACCCGCGGGCGCTGCTCGCTCTGACTCACGCCGTTTACGACCGGGTACCGGAGGCGTGGTGGGTGATGGTGCCCGGCGAGGATTTCGGTTTTGGAGAAGGATTGACCGCTCTCGGACAAGAGAACATGCGCGCGGCAACCAACAGTATCTTGTCACTCATACGAATAAATAAACGATCATTTAATATATGAAATGCTCATTTAATAGTAAATAGCCGGCGAAGCGATTACCTCACCTCGACGCCTTTTCGAACGCAGCCAATTGTTCGGCCATCTCGGTGTCCTTCGGTTTAAGTTGCACGGCAGCGCGCTGCGCGGCCAGCGCTTGCTCGACGCGGCCGGCGCGGAATAGCGCGTCGGCAAGCGCGTGCAAGATATCAGCGTCCTTGTGGGCGCTTAGCTCGGCGGCTCTGGTCAAATCGGCGAGAGCATCTAGGCGGCCGCGCTCGAGGCGCGCTCGGCCGCGCACGTACCATCCAATCGGATCGCGCGGACTGCGCTGGATGGCTTGCTCGGCATCCGCAATCGCTCTGGCGAGCTTGCCGTTTTCCAGCGCGATCCGGCCACGGAGTGCGAATGCCGGACCCAGCTCAAGTCCCCTGGCAAACGCCTGTGTCAACAAGTCATGCACCTGTTTGCTCGACCGGCCCTCCATCCGCGCCCATTCGGCGCAAGCGACCGAGTCGAGCGCCGTCGCCCACGCCTTGGGCTTTCCTTCGGGTGCCGGTGCCAGGCAATCCAGCTCCACCCGGCGATCTTGGAGACGCTGTACTTGCTCGCGGATCTGTCGCAGAGCGTTGCTCGGTTTTTTGATTTTGCCGGCGGCGGGCAGGTGCTCGACCGCTCCCTTCAAACGGCCCAAAAGTAAGTACGAAGTCAGCAATCCCTCCATTGTGTCGGAGCCGGATTCGGCGTTCGCGAGGTGCTGCACCGCCGCGGCAAAGTCGCCGCGGTGGAAGTGAACAAGACCGAGGATGCGCTGAACTTTGGCTGGATGGCTATTGGTGCCGGCGCGGTCGGCTAGCTCCAGCGCCTCGTCATCAAGTCCCAGTCGCAGATAGTAGCCCGCCGCCACGAGCAAGCCAGCCGGATCGTCGCCGATGGCGACGGCGTAGCGGCGCAAGTACTCCAGAGCGCGCAGCCGATTGCCATTGGATAAATGCAGATGGATCAGCGAATCCAACGCCAGCTCGGAATCGCCATGAGTCGTCAGTGCCAATTCATACGCTTCCTCGGCGTCCTTGGGCTGGCCCATCTCCTCATGGATGCGTCCTTTCAGGTGATAAGCGCGGACGTTGTTAACAGCGTCGTAATCGAGCGACGCCGCCTTTTCCCATTGCTCCAGCGCAAGCTTCAAATCGTCCTGACGATAATGGCTGCGGGCGAGCTGGAAATGAGCGCGGGCACGCGAGGCCGGCGGCCCTTTTTGAGTAAGCGGCTCAAGCACCGTGCGGGCCTCCGTTTGTTGACCATCGTCGACCAGGATCGAGCCAAGTTTGATTGCATGCCGCGGCTCGTCCGGGAAGCGTCGAAGGAGTTCACGCTGCATCGCTTCCTTTTCCTTCGCTGTCTCCGCGGCAACGACACTCAGTTCCCATAATTCCGTCTCATCGGGACAATAGAAACGGGCGCGGGCGAGAACGCGGCGTGCCTCGGCCAATTGCTTGTGCCTAAGGTACAGGCGAGCGAGGATGCCGGCCGAGTCGCTGTCCCGTGGCACCCAATTCAAGTACGCCTCCAAGAGCGGCGCATCTATCTTTTCCTGAGCCGGTTTCAGCGTCAGCCAGGCTCGATACGCTCCACTGACTTCCTCGTGAAACTTGCGATAGACGTCGAAGTCGGCCGGCTCAATCGTGCCCTTGTTCAAGCAGAGATGAAAATCGATCTCGATCTCGCGGATGGGACTCCGATTCTCCCGTGTCTTCACGGTGCGTGTGAACACCGCCCACGGCGTCTGGTACCTCACATCGCGCGGCACACTCTCCAAATAGTAAGCGGGGGATAAATGGATGTGATAGCGATGCCGCGACTCGAACGGTTGATGGAGGTTCAAGGCCACATCGCGTTCGTAATCAAGCGGATAGACGAGGAGCTTGCTCCATACCTTACTGTCGCTAATGCTGCCTTCTCGTTCGGAGCTGCCGGGGAAGTGATTGGCAATCTCGAACACGGTACGGACTGTGACAGGCTTCTCGTAGTCGCGCAGGTCCTCCTCTTTGACGTGAAGATGGACCAGGCGCGCTCGGCTGTGGGCATCCTGTAATTCGGTGGTGACTTGCCGTCGCCGCTCGCCCGCGGGCACTTCCAGGAACGTATCGCGCTGGCCCATCGCGGCGCTGCCGTGTGATACCGACACGCGTTCGCAGCGCGACGAGCCGTTGGCGCCAATCCACATCTTCGTGGTTTGCTCAATGCGGTTCTCCGCGGCGGATAACGGCGGCGTGCGTACCAGGCGAGTCGCTCCCTTGGGATCGACGACATAGCAAAGACGATCGCGGTCGTCGCGCGGCAAAAAGTCCCAGCCGGCGAGGCTGGCTGTGGTGTCGATCCAGTGCGGCTTGCCATCAATGGTAGCGAGCAATATGGCGTGCGTCCCCCACGGCGACGGCACCGATTCGAGCACCTGTCCATCGTCCAGGGCGCCGAGCGTGGCCAGTTCGACGGAGACGCCGGCCTCACGGAGCATGACGGCCAAAAGTTGGCTGGTGTCCTTGCAATCGCCGAAGCGATTGGCCAGCACGACCGCCGGCGCGTGCGGCGTGTAATCGTGCTTTTCGCCAGTCGAGACGTAGCGGATGTTTCGCCGCAGCCAGTTCGTCAACGCTCGCGCCTTGTCCGTTGGGCGGTTCAGTCCTCGCGTGACCTCTTGCACGACCGCGCGCACGGCGGGAGTGCACTCCCAGCAATCGCTCCGCAAACGCATTTTCCACAGACCGACCTGCTCCCACGAAGCGAAAGTCGAGCACGCCACCGACTGGAATAATTTCTCCCGCGAGGGTAGATTTTCGTCCTGCGGCGCTCTGCGGCAGTTATAAACCTGCCAAGTGTAAGTGCGGGACTCGCTGTCCTCGCTGCGCTGCGGATCGAGTGTGCCGCCCACGGTGGCAAAGTGGAATGGCTTGCTCTTGGGAATTCGAACGCGGAACCGATCGATAGCGACCGGAAAATCGGGATCGCCGAACGAATAGCGCGTGAAGAACTGTCCTCCGTGTTCGGGATGCTTGCCGCGCACGCTCCACTTGACCTCGATCACATCGCCGACCTCCAATGTCGGGAAACTGATGACAAGTTGTTTGTCGTGGTCGTAGACCTGGAAATCGGTGGCCACGTCGCGAAGCTGCACGTGCCGAGGTTCCACGTTCAGCCTGCGGCCATCCGCTTTGTGGATGCAGGCTTCGTTCAGCGTGAGTTTCTCATAGGACGGATCGAAGGTGATATTGCGTGTTTCGCCGAGTTTTTCGATGCCCTTCCGGCCGTTGAGTCGTGTGACCTCGTGGGTGATGGTTTCGATGGTGCCGTCGGACTCGACGAGATGGGTATTGCCGGCGTAGAGGACGCAAGCGGCGGCATCTTCAAGAAACGTTTTCGGAAGTCGCTTGATCTGATCGGGGTCGAAGCGATAAGGATTCGGCTCATGCGATGGGCCGCGGGGCACAGGCCAGACATCGCCGGCACGGAGCGATGCGCTGAGGCTGGAGAGCAGGATAAGAGCAAAGAGAAGGCGTGACGGCCGATGGGATTTGACCATGCGGAACCTCCGAAAAGGGCTTTTCCCGGCTGTTCATTGTGCCGCCAGCCCACAAAGGCGACAAGGGCAAGCGCGAAGGCGGCGTTGAGGTGTGGGCATCGACTTGATCAGACGTATCAAGTACTCCTCCGTAGAATGCCCGCGTGTCACTGCCTATCCGGACCACGACGCGAACGAGAGGAGAAGCACGGTCATGACCGGTATCCACGCCTTCCTGGAAGTTCTGGCCGCCGCCGGCGTCAAGCACCTCTTCGGCAACCCCGGCACCACGGAACTGCCGCTTAACGACGCGCTAGTAAACGATCGCCGCTTCCAGTACATCTTCGGCCTGCACGAGATTCCGGTCGTGGGGATGGCGGATGGCTATGCGCTGGCATCGGGCGGCGTCGGTGTGGCCAACGTGCATATTTGCTGCGGACTCGGTAATGCGATGGGCATGCTCTACAACGCCTACTGCTCCAGTAGTCCCGTTATGCTCACAGCTGGACAACAGGACCGCCGACTGCGCTTCGAGGAGCCAGTGCTGGACGGTGACATGGTGAGCGTGGCTCGGCCGTGGACGAAATGGGCAGCGGAGATCAACCGCGTCCAGGACGTGCCGACGGCTGTTCGGCGGGCTATTCAGACGGCGCTCACGCCACCAACAGGCCCTGTGTTCCTGACTCTGCCAGTTGACATGCAAACGGAATCATGTACGGGACTCGACGTATCGCCGCCGTCGCTACTGGATCGCCGGGTGCGGCCGCCGCTTGATGCGCTCCGCCGTGCCGCCACTGTGCTGGCCCAAGCGAAGAACCTCGCCATCCTCGCGGGGAGTCGCGTCACCGAATGCAATGCGGTTTCCGAGCTGGTCGCCGTCGCCGAACGTCTCGGCGCACCCGTGCTAGCCGAGCAGACTACGGCTCACGGCCGCTTGCCCTTCCCGAGCGATCATCCGCTGTACAGCGAAGGTTTGCCTCTATGGTCGCCGGATGTGCGACGTGCCCTGGCGGATTTCGATGTCCTGTTGGTGGTCGGCATGAATCTGCTGCGAAACTACATCTACCACGAACCAAGCCGGCCCATTCCCGAACATGTTCGCCTCATACAGATGGACAATGATCCCTGGCAGATCGCCAAGAATTATCCCATTGAGGTTGGCTTGCTTGGCGATTTGAAAGCGGGTCTAGCCGAGCTGGATCAACTATTGGCAAGCACCCTAACTGCCCAACACACTAGGGATGCACGAGCACGACTGGATCGCTACGCGGTAGCACGGCGCGCGACACAGGAGACATTAAGGAGGAAGATAGAAGTAGAATGCAAGCGACGACCGATGACGCCGTTGGCTCTTATGGGAGCGCTGGCGAAGGTGATCCCGCCGAACGCGGCGGTAGTCGAGGAAGCGGTAACGACGACCAACAGGACATTGGAACGACTGGGCGTACTGAAGGATCCATCGGGTTACTTCGCACATCGTGGCTGGGCATTGGGTTGGGGATTAGGCTGTGCGCTGGGAGTCAAGCTGGCCTGGCCGGAACGCCCGGTGCTGGCTCTGCTCGGCGACGGCGCGGCGCTCTACGGAATTCAGGGACTATGGACGTCGGCGCATCATCGCATTCCCGTCACGTTCATCATTTGCAACAACGCGCAGTATCTGATTCTCAAGCATTGCGGCGACGTGATGCCGCTTCCGAACATGGCCGCGAAGCAATACCTGGCAATGGACTTGGTGCAGCCGGACATCGATTTCGTGAGCCTCTCGCGCTCTCTGGGCGTGGAGGCGCGGCGCATCACCGAGCCGGAGGAACTGAGCGAGTGCGTGCGGGAATCGCTGGCCGGCGATAAACCGCAGTTGTTCGATGTGGCGATTGCTCGTTGACCTGCGCCATCGTTTCTTTCCACAGTTTGATCGGAAACCAATCGATGGCGCAGGTTAGCCGTCTGTTCGTCTCACGCTCCTGGCCCGACTGGATTCACTAGGAGTCGGCCGGACCCTTTGCGCCAGCCCCCCATACCCGGCTGTCCTTCGGGAGCTTGGTCGTCCAACGGACCTTTCTCTTTCTCCAGCCGTTTTTCCAGAGCGGCCGCGTTGTCCTTGGTCGTAATGTACAGCACGTTATCGAGGTGGACGGTTCGCAGATCGGCCATATCGGTTAGCAGCCGCAAGGCCGTGTCCAATGGCGTGTTGAGCAGGCGAGCGGATACCGGCGTTTTGGCCTTCTCGGCGGCACGGCTATCGACCAGAACGGTGAACTCCGCTTGATCCGCCAGTTCGCGCGCGGCCTCTTCAAGAGGGAACTTTTCGAACGCAGCATTGACCAGGGGCAGGAAAGGCCCACGATAATTGCCCCAAACCTCCGCTCTCTGGAAGGTGTTGGTCGTGATCTCAATGTAATCGTCCCGGATGGAATAGGTTGTCCCTGAGGGGGCTGGTACACGCCGAAGGATCGTATTCAGAACTCGGCTCAGGCGAGCGTTCTTCATCTCGGGGATCGGACCAGCCTCACACATCGGCGTCCGCCCGACATCCTTGAGTTGATCCATCTCGAACGCTTTGTCGTTGATGTCGAAAGAGACATTTCCCAATTTGTTAACCTGAGCCAGAGCATCGACCAGAGTGGCTCTGGGATCCTCCAGGCCCGGGTAGTTGATGCGTTGGTTCAGTTTCTGGGCCAACGACGACGACTCCTTCGAAGGCGGCGCCGCCCAACTTAAAACAGCCAAGCCCACCACGATACTGACTACCCCGATCACTCGATACATGGCGCGTCCCCCCACTTGGGTGTTGAGGAAAAAGTACGTTCACTCTCTCAGGAAATGTTTGAAGATGTGATCCAGCGCCGATGCTAGATACACTATTGCCCCATAGTGCGTGCAGTCGTACCAGACGATTTCTTGCTGGCCGGAAGCCTTCCAGAGCGCCTCGGCCATTTTCGGCGGCACGATGTCAT
>Ga0209062_1005575_pt1 | contig 12136 bp, 11 predicted proteins | sample Coa_R2_2_FD_187158 | JGI IMG/M metagenome (GOLD analysis project Ga0209062, IMG submission 187158) | Surface soil microbial communities from Centralia Pennsylvania, which are recovering from an underground coalmine fire - Coalmine... | ecosystem: Environmental > Terrestrial > Soil > Unclassified... | reverse complement strand
TGCTCAATGTAGCGGGTCGTGTCCTGCTCACAGAGATAATTGGGCAGGCCCTGCGTGAAGGTGAAGACCCATTGCCGCGTCTGCTCGATCAGGTCGTCGTAACGAGTGTGTAGCGGCTTGGTAGCCGCTTCGCCGTCAATCGTGAAATCGACCACACTATTCAAATTCGGTTTGGGAGTAGCGGCTGGTTTCGCTTTTGCCTCGTTCTCGACCACAAGATCCGGATCGTTCGGCTTTCCCCGGCGTAGAATGGGACGATCTGGCGCCTCTACGGGCGCATCCAGAATCGTCGGCCGCTCCTCCGCATTCCCGCCAGAGACACCCGCGACTTCAGCGGATGCCTCTTTCAGCAATTCGACTCGTACTGCCGTAAGATACGCCTCATCATCTTCAGCAGCCTCTACATGAACCGTCGTGCCGGGAACGATCTTGCTCGCCGGAATGTCACTTCCACCCTGTAGAAATTTCGTATCCGGGGTAATCGACATCGTCAGCGTCCGCCCATCCTGGGTCTCAACGACCAGCTTCTTACCGTCGCTTGAAACCGTTCTGCCTTCCGCATTTAGAATCTGCTGATTCTCGCTGCTTTTTTTCTGGCTCTTGTGGTGGCCAGGACGGGGAATCGTGGTGCCACCCATGGGGGGATAGGGTCCTGCGGGATAGTTAGGCGGGTAGGGATATTGGGCTGTCAGGGGCAGACCGAAAGCCGCAATGAAAATGACAAGCTTTGTCATTTCCTCATTAGACGCCTTTACGTGAGTAACGGGTTGCGATTACCACCTCAGCAAGATCAGCTCTGAGCAAAATCCCGGACCCATTGCTGCTAGTATGCCCCAAGTTCCTGGCGCCGGACGCCGGTTTTTCATCGTTTCCTCGAGCACAAACAAAACAGAGGCTGACGAAAGGTTACCGGTTTTTCGGAGGCACTGCCAGGAGACGTCAAGTTCGCCGTGATGAAGATCCAAAGCCAATTCCGCTGCTTCCAGCACCTTGGGCCCGCCGGTATGAATGATCCAACTCCCGATATCACGTCTCGAGAGCTTATGATCCTCAAGGAATTCATCCACATCGCGCCCTAGGTTGGCAAGCACCACCTCCGGAACATCGCGTGACAGCACGATCTTAAAGCCCTTTTCGGAGATATCCCAGCCCATTACCCGTTCTGTCTTTGGGTAAAAGATCGATCGTGTTGCGATGATCTCAGGTCCATCAGCTTCCCGCCCGCTGCCCGAGACCATCACGGCCGCTGCTCCATCTCCGAACAATCCTGAGCTGATCAGGTTAGCCGGCGAAAGGTCGTCCTGCTGCACGGTGAGCGAACAGAGTTCGACCGACAACAGCAACGCGACTTCCTGGGGGAAGGCTCTCACGTAGTCGGCTGCGCGTGCGATCCCGGCGGCGCCCGCTACACAACCCAAGCCAAAGATGGGAATCCGTTTTACGCGGCAGTTCAATCCCATGCGATTGATAAGCCGGGCATCAATCGAAGGACTCGCGATTCCGGTGACCGAGACGAAAAAGAAGGCTCCAATGTCCTGGGGTGTGACACCAGCCTGGGTCATCGCGCGGCAGATCGCTTGCATGCCAAGATCGACAGCGGACTTAATCCAATGGTCGTTTGCCTCTCCCCAGCTCTTTGGGGGATAGGCCTTGAGCGGGAGCACCAAATAGCGCCCTTCCACCTGCGTTGCGAGATGCAACCGCTCCAACATGTCAAAGCGATCCAGTTTAGGCCCCCAGTGCTGCCGGAATGCCTCGATCAGCGTCTTTTGTGGGTAGTAATGCGGAGGTAATGCGGTAGCAGCGCTTGCGATTTTCATGTCTTTGGGAAGGACCGCCCCTTATCGGACGTGACCCATCGCTCAGGAGTAACGTAATAAAGCTCGATTTTGCAATCGTCCGCTAGCGTAAATGTTAAGCTATGGACGCGTGGAGCGGCTCATAGCAGCACTGCAGGATGATCGTTCGGACGTTCCACTAGATGTGGCGGCCCTAGAACTGGCGCGTATTGAGTTCCCACAACTCGACCCTAAGGCCTCCTTGATCCGGCTCGATAATTTGGCGGCCGAAATCCAGAGCCAACTGGCAGCCAACGCGAGCGGACTTGACTTTATTCGCGCCGCAAATCAGCTACTGTTTGAGATTCTGGATTTTCGTGGGGATGACCAGAATTACTATGACCCCCGCAATAGCTGCCTCAATTCGGTCCTCACTCGCCGCCTGGGTATTCCGATTACTCTCTCCGTTCTATACATCGAGATCGCCCGCCGCTTATCACGTCCTGTCTACGGCGTCGGCTTGCCCGGCCATTTCATCGTTGCGTATGAAGACCGGAATTCGCGCTACTGGATCGACCCGTTTCACGGCGGTCGTATCCTGTCCTTTGCCGATTGCTGTGTGCTTGCCAAAGAAACCGCTGGCGTGAATCTGCAGACCAATCCAGCCGTTCTTGCTCCCGTGAACAAGCGGCAGATCCTCGTATGTATGCTGAGCAACCTGAAAGCCATTTATCTCCGAGGCGGCGCCTTCGATAAAGCACGCCAGGTCCTGGACCTGCTGATCCTCGCTATGCCCAATTACGCGGAAGAATACCTCCATCGCGGGCTGATCCATCTGCGGCAGTCCAATCATCAGGCGGCTAAAGCAGATCTCGAGACGTATCTCCGGCTGGAGCCGAACGCCCCTGAACGCGAGCGCGTGCAGAAACAATTGACCTTCATCAAACGCTGGAATGCCGGGTTAAATTAACCCGCATCCTTTTCGCCCCCAAGGACATCTACTTGGAGCGAAGTTGTTCCCAATCTTTTTAATCCGGGAGGCTAGACGTGAAAACTGTTTACAAAATCGACCCCGCACACTCCACGGCGCAGTTCGTGGTGCGCCACATGATGATCACCAACGTCCGCGGAGGCTTCAGCGGCATTCAAGGCACCATTGAGTTCGATTCGCAAAGCCCCGGCGACTCTCGGGTAGAAGTGGTTATCGATGCCAGCACGATCAATACGCACGATGCGCAGCGAGATGCGCACCTGAAGAGCGCCGATTTTCTGGACGTTCAAAAATATCCGAATATCACCTTCAAAAGCAAGAAAGTCGAACGTGTTGGCGAAGACAGATGGAAGGTCACAGGAGACTTAACGATTCATGGCGTCACGAAAGAGGTTGTTCTGGACGTAGAGAGCTCTATGACCGAAACCAAAGATCCATTTGGAAACGTCCGAGTCGGCGCCTCCGCCACCACCAAGATTAAACGCAGCGATTTCGGGCTCACGTGGAATGCCCCGCTCGAAGCGGGCGGTTTCCTCTTAGGAGATGACTTAAAAATTGAGCTCGAAGTGTCCGCGATTAAGGCAGAAGCAGCGGCGGCAGCTTAAAATCGTTCCTGCCTGCAGCAGAATCAGATCAATCTCAACTCCTTAGCCTTGTTTGCAATGAGCCGCATATCGTGGAGAAACCGTTGATATTCTTCTTCGTAACGCTCGGAGGCGCGTAAAATCGCGGAAGGGTGAACGGTGGCGACTACCTGCTTGGCCCAGGGATGCGGGAAGAAAATTCCGCGCTGTTCTGTAAGACGAAATCCCGGGCCGAGCAAGGATTGCACGGCTGTCACACCGAGACAAACCGTTATTTCGGGTTCGATCAGAGCCAGCTCTGCTTGTAGCCAAGGTCTGCATGCTCGAACTTCCGCCGCGCTTGGCTTCCGGTGAATGCGGCGCTTTCCGCGTTGTTCAAACTTAAAATGCTTAACAGCATTCGTCACATAAATCTTTTCGCGCTCTAAACCAGCTTCCCGTATAGCTTTGTCCAAGACGCGCCCGGCAGGCCCAACAAAGGGATGTCCTTTCCGATCTTCCTCATCGCCCGGCTGTTCACCAATCATGACGAGCTTGGCGTCTCGCGGACCTTCGCCAAACACAACCTGAGTTGCCCTCTTGTAAAGCTCGCACCCCTGACAAGCGCGCGCTGCATCCTGTAAGGTCCTGAGATCCCGTGTCTCCGGCACCCATTTGGCCGCCGAAGTCTCCTCCTCTTCGCCCATTTTGGAGAAACGATGCTAAACGCGCTCACGCGCGAGTGTGGACTTGTGCGCCTTGCCCGCTTTGCGTGCAGCAGCTTCAAAATCGCCGAAGTCATTCGAGCCCAGGAAGGGAACTTCGAAAGGCGCAGAAACGACCTTCGCCTGCGGATACAGTGATGGCACAAGATTTTCACTCACCGCCGTATGCGCCAATTCAAGCGTATTGCGAATCCGGCAATACGTTACTTGAGAGAGATCACTTTTGCCCACCGTAGGCGCGATGTGATCGAGCACATCCCGGTCTGAGGCAAAGTGAATCGGAGTACGGATACAGGCTGGCGTGCAGGCAGTAAGGGAGTTGATGTAGGTTGGCTTCCAGTCAATCGCATTTAACAGCCGGGCGTGCACGACATCCGCCATGCCGATCCCTACGCCACTTCCATAGCTCAGCTCGGTTATCCCGCGCACGTAAATTCGATGCACAATCGGCGTGTTAGGAAAGGGATTATAGTGGCAGTTTACGCTCCGGTTAATCACCTTGGTGTCCATTCCTGCACCGCTGATATTTTTGCCAATCTCATCCACAATCAGCACATCAATTTCCGGCGCCGGTAGAGTCGCCATCCAGGATTTCACCTCTTTGAGCAACTCTTCTTCGCGCTTCAGCATCGCTTCTACTCCCTGGCTGCCATCTACGACCACCAACCCTGCCGTTTCATGGTGCGCGCCTTCTTGAATTGCCAGTGCGCCCAAAATCTTTCCGCTGGCAAATACCTTAGAGCCTGCGCTGCGAATGACACGCTCCAGTCCCAAGCGATAGCCGAACGTATGATACTGTCGCGCACCGGCAAACTTTCCCAGTCCAATCGCCATCATTTTGAAGATGCCGCTTTCTATGGAGCCTGAAAAATCGGTATGCCATTTAATGCGGCTGATCAGGAACACGCCGTCTGAATGGTAGGCATTTTTGTCCATGAAGGTCTCCATACCTTCCGGCGTTTTGCCCAGCGATACGACATCGAGTGAGCTGATCACCGGAACCCCCATGGTCGCTTCGTGGATGCCGAAATGCGCAAGCACGTCGGCCTGCCCTTCGGCAGTCGCCGCCCCGTGACTGCCCATGGCCGGGAAAATAAACGGCTGGGCGCCGTGTTCCTTCCAGAATTCGGCTACCGACCGGACGATCGTGGCGATATTCGAAATACCGCGACTGCCAACTCCAATCGCGATACGTGCTCCAGGTCGGACTCGGTTGGCTATGCCAGATTGTGACAACTCCCGCCGGATATGTTGGGGGATATCGGGAATGCTGCGGTCGGGGAAAGACTGTTCAACCAGTACAAATCTCGGAAGTTCCATCTACTTCAGCATAGTCCGGCGCAAGACAGGCTGAACATTATCCTTCGCTAAAATCCACGTTCCAGCTTTTCTCCAGGATCAGCGTATACTCTCCCGAGGCATAGAGATCAAACACAAACTCATTCGGCTGCGGGCGATCATATCCGGCAATCAGCAGCCGTTGTTCGTACCATTGATCGAGATAGCGATGGTAGCGCCGCAGAAAATCGGGAGAAAGGTGCTCGACAGGGGGAATCTCCTGAAACACGCTGTGCAGCCCAAGCGCGCGCCGAAAAAGCGAACAAAAATCAAGCACACCCCAACCCTCCAGTTTTGCGCGGACATGCTGAGGCACGTGATTCACCAGAAAATAGGCAAACGTCTCCGGACCAATTTTGCGGTTCTCAAATAAGCTCGAAACCGTTACCACCTCGGTGCATTGCTCCATCCACCGAATCAAATCTTTGCCGATATAAAAGAGCATGCGCAATTCGGCATAACGTCCCCGCAAGAGCTGCTGATCTAAATCTTCGTTTCTTTGCTCTTTCGGCAAAAAGCCTTGAAGAGCCAAGCTGGCCCGTGAACTTTCGATCAATATGGAGGTGTCCTCGGCAGTAGAAAAAGGGTGCAGGATCAACGGTGGCAGCCGAAAAGGTTCTAGGCTTTGACTGTTCATCGCGATGGCGTTCTCTCGGTTTTCCTTACACAACACCTCATTCCCAGCCGGTATCCTGTGCATGCGATCGATCCACTATCTGTATCGACCATTAGAGCCAACCGAAAGAGTCAAATTGAACCCTCTTCTTGTACTAAGCGTACTAGTCGCTCTACTGGGGAACGACGCGTGGAATCGTCACCTCACAACAATTTTCTGTCTCCGGACCGGCTATCTCTTTGGGCCGATTGAACTCCATTTTGATCAACGTATCGAGCGTTTCCCATGATACTGCTCCCGCTATCATCCGCCCGTTGACGAACAGAGTGGGCGTTTGCGTGATGCCCAGTTCCCGGCCTAGTCGCACGCTACTATTGACGACATCTGCGGCGGAGTGTGTTTCGATACAATGATGCACCGCTGCCTCATCGATTGTTTGCTGCCTCGCAATTTCTGCAGCTTGCAATGCAATCGATCCCTCAGGTTGTTTGGCGTCAGTTATTTCCTGCTGATGGGCAAAGATCCAGTCGTGAAAAGCCCAAAATGCAGTTGGTTTCTGTTCTCCCAGGCAATGCGCAGCCTCAGCCGCTGCTCTGGCCCAATGGTGGGTGCTTAACGGAAAATCCAGAAAAATCACCTTCACGTCATTCGGGTAAAATCGAGGGACATTTTCCCGCATTATTTGCGCCATTGCTTTGCAATATGGGCATTGAAAATCGCTGAAAACAACGATTGTCACTCGCGCCTTTTCTGGACCAAAATGGGGCCCCTGAGCAGGAAGGCGCTCCAGGGTATCCGCAAACGGATTTTTATTTATGTCCCAGACTTGGCCGTTTACAAAATGCTTTCCATCAGAGCTCACATAATAGACACGATCGGCTACCTGCTCTTTTAAGCTCAAGCGCACTAAAACCCGAAAATAACCCTCATAAGCGCTCGGGACAGGATCGCCGACTTCGATCGTTACGTCCGGTGTGAACGCTTCCGCATACCGCACATACGCAGCAAAGCGAGTTTTATCAATTTTAGGCGGGTTTTCGGCTGCGACGGCAGAACTTGAGCCCATGATGGCGGCGGTTACAAACGCCAGCAATTTTGCCTTCATGATTCATCCAGTGTACAAATCATCGCTCATTTACAATTTCATCGAAACTATACACTAAAAGTTGCATTCCCCTCGTCGGTATCTTTCTTTCGTTACAGTAGCGGCCGCCATTGCAGCCCTTTATCTCTACGACCTTAGCGGTGTTGGTCTCCTCGGCCCCGACGAGCCGCGCTATGCCGCAATCGGGCGCTCGATGGCCCAAACCGGGGGCTTCATCACGCCGCGCCTGTGGGGCTCGCCATGGTTCGAGAAACCGCCCTTGTTGTACTGGATGGTCGCAGCCGCTAGCGCTTTGGGCATTGGTCCAGAGCTTGCCTCAAGACTGCCTGTAGCGCTACTCAGTCTCGTCTTTCTCGCTGTCTCATTTTTGCTGTTACAGTCCGAGTTCGGCGCTCGAGCGGCTGCCACATCTGTGTCCCTGCTGGCGACTTGCGCCGGCTGGCTGACTTATAGTAATCTCTGCCTCACCGATCTCCCGCTCGCGGTCTTTTTCTCATTGGCCGTGTTTCTCTCTCTGGCCCTGTTGCGTCAGCACGCTGTTCCGCGCCATTTGAGCTGGCGCTTTGCCGGAATCGGGGCCTCTCTGGGCGCCGCCGCACTCGCAAAAGGGCTTGTACCTGTTGCCCTGGCAGTTCCCCTTGTTTGGTTCTTACGCCGCTATTGGCGCCAATGGTGGGCTGCGATCCTGGCGTTCCTGCTCGTTGCCTTGCCTTGGTACATCTTGGTGTATCTCCAAAACGGGAATGCGTTTGTAGAGGAGTTTTTCTGGAAGCATCACATTCAACGCCTCTATTCAGCTTCCCTGCAACACGTGCAGCCGTGGTATTACTACTTTCCTGTCCTGCTCTTCGGTCTGTTCCCCTGGACGCCGCTCCTGGGTCTGCTAGCCCTTCACACCACCAATTGGGATATACGGCGTCGTTTCCTGGCCTCTCTCATTTGTTTTGGATTTCTGTTCTTTTCGATTTCTTTAAATAAGCTGCCCGGTTATTTGTTGCCCCTGTTGCCTAGTTTGTTTGCCCTAGTTGGCGCACAACTTGCATCGCAGAGATTTCCGGTTATCAGCCGCCGTTGGCTCCTGCCTTGCGCAATTTTGATTTCATCGGTGCCTTTGCTCGCCCGCTCGCTGCCACAATCGCTGGCCTTAGGCCGATTCTCTCCGGCTCCCGTCAGAGAAATCACCGGAACCGAGATCTTTTACCTATGCGTTCCTCTCCTGGTCGTCTTTCTGGCGCAACGCACGCGAAGGCTTGCTCTTTTGGTGCTTTGCACAGTAGCAGTTGGACTTTATCTGAAGGCGACAACATTTCCGATTCTCGATCGCGACGTCTCTGCTCGCGGCCTGTGGCGGCAGATCGCAAACATCTCCTCGCCGATCTGCGAAGAGGGTATCAACCGGGACTGGATTTACGGACTCAGTTTCTATCGCGGCTCCTTGCTGCCTCATTGTGGCTCAAAGCCAACGGCCGTACTCTTGCCGAATCGTGATCATCCACCGCAGCTTGTGCTCATCCAACATCCCTGATGCGGCCGTGCGATACAGAAAGTATGATTGAACGCAGAAAACTCGGTAACAGCGATCTGGAAATTACTCGCATTGGAATCGGCGCATGGGCAATGGGAGGTGCTGGCTGGCAATTCACTTGGGGTGAACAGAAGGATTCGGATTCGATTGCGGCAATCCGCACCGCCTTAGATGCTGGCATGAACTGGATCGACACCGCGGCTGTTTACGGCCTCGGGCATTCTGAGGAAGTGGTCGGTAAGGCGCTCAAAGAAGTCACAAACAAGCCTTACATATTTACAAAGTGCGAGCGTCGTTGGGACGAAAAAAGGCAGATTTTCCCTTGCCTCAAAGCCGAATCCATCCGCAAAGAGTGCGAAGACAGCTTGCGTCGGTTGCAAGTCGATGTAATCGACCTCTACCAAATTCATTGGCCACAACCAGAGGAGGATATTGAAGAAGGCTGGACTGAATTGGCGCGCTTGCGGGAGGAAGGCAAGGTGCGCTGGATCGGGGTCTCGAATTTCACGGTCGCGCATATGAAGCGCGCTATGCAAATCGCGCCGATTACGTCGTTGCAGCCGCCATATTCGCTGCTCGCTAGAGATGCCGAGCGAGAGATTCTTCCTTTTGCTAGAGAACACGGGATTGGCGTCATCGTCTACTCGCCCATGCGTGCCGGCCTGCTCTCCGGTCAAATGACTCGGGAGCGTATCGCAAATCTCGCACCCGACGATTGGCGCCGGCGAGATCCGGATTTTCAAGAACCACGGCTGAGCCGCAATCTCGAGCTGGTCGAACTGTTGAGAAGAATCGGCCAGCGGCACGGGCGCACCCCGGGCGAGGTCGCAATCGCATGGACACTGCACAATCCTGCTGTGACCGGCGCAATCGTTGGCCTCCGAAATGCGGACCAGGTAGCAGGCGTGAAAGGCGCGCTCACGTTCCGGCTCTCGAACGAAGAAGTGGCAGAGATCGAGGCTTTCTTTCAGCAGCCGGCACGAACTTCTGCCTAATCGAAGCGGACACAAAGGCTTCGCGAGAGGGACATTCGTGTCCCTTTCGCTCACCTCTTACTGAGCAGATACACGGGAATCCCGCAGGCTACAATCACCAAGCCGGGCCAAGTAGTGGCAGACCGGTAAGCGAACAGGCAGTATAAGATCGCCAAACCGCCAACGATATAGATCAACGGCACAACCGGATATCCCCAGGCGCGATAAGTGCGAGGCATATCTGGTTTCGTTCTTCGCAGCCGGATTACGCCGGAGATGGTGAGCACATAAAAAATGAGTGCGGCGGAAATGATGTAATCCAGCAGATTGCTGTATAAATTTCCATAAGTATTGTTTGCCGGATTATAAGTGCGAGGCAGCACCAATGCTGCCGACCAGATTCCTTGAATGAGCAGCGACCAGGCGGGCACACCGGCCTGGTTGAGGTTGCCGGCGCGCCTGGGAAACAGGCCATCTTGCGCCATGGAATAATACACACGCGGACCGGCGAGTATCAGTCCGTTCATACAGCCAAATGTCGAAATCATGATCGCGGCGGCCATCAAAATTTCTCCCCAACCAGGGAAAATCACCTGCAGCATTGCCGTCGCCACACGGTCTGAAGGCGCGTGCTGAATGGCTCGTAAAGGAAGCACAAGCAAGTAAGCCACGTTTGCCAGTAAGTACAATCCTGTTACGCAAATCGTTCCTAACGCGAGCGCACGCGGTATCGTCCGTTCCGGATCCTTCACTTCTCCTGCGGCAAAGGTAATATCATGCCAGGAATCGGCAGAAAATAAGGAGCCGGACTGCGAGACGCAAATCGCCGCAAACAGTCCCCAGGCTGTAGCCGCGCTGAGCGTTCCCATAATAGGCGTCATATCACGCGGATTCCAAAATGCCGCAAGGCTTCCAAAATTGGCCGTGATGGCTTCGTGTTTCCAGAAGATAAATCCGAGCACAATCAGCGCTGCAAGAGCGATCACCTTGGCCGACGTAAACAGATTCTGCACGATCTTGCCGTACCGAACACCGAGAGAATTTGTCCAGGTTAACAGTGCGATCACAGCAAATGCAGTCAGTTGCGCCGTTGACAAAGAGATCGCGTAGCGGTTGGAGAGATGAATGGGAGCAATAAGATAGCGATCTTCGGCGATCCGGGGCCAGAGCACGCCGGTGAAACGTGCAAATGCGACCGCCACCGCTGCAATTGTGCCCGTCTGAATCACCGTAAACAAGGTCCAGCCATATAGGAATCCGACAACCGGCGAGAACGCTTCCCGCAGATAAACATACATTCCGCCTGCTTTGGGGATCATCGCCGCAAGCTCGCCATAGGAAAGTGCGGCGGCGACGGTTAGAACTGCTGTGATGAGCCAGGCAACGAGTAACCAGCAAGGGCTTCCAATGTTCCGCGCCATATCGGCGGGCACGATGAAAATACCGGAGCCGATCATCGCACCAATCACAATCATCGTCGAATCGAATAAGCCCAACTCTCGAAGGAAGCCTGTCTCCCGGGCAGCAGTTTTACCAACTGGCATGAATTCTTCCCAGTTTTGGAATCACAGCACTCAACAGCACCATCGTCTTTTCAAAGATCTCTTCCACCGTAGCTAACACATCCTGATGGCTCAGTTTCTCTGAACTCAGGCCCGCTGCCCTATTGGTTACACAGGAGATCCCGAGCACTTCCATTCCAAGATAGTTGGCGGCAATCGTTTCCATTACGGTGGACATACCCACCATATCGGCGCCGATACTTTGAAGGAACCGTATCTCAGCCGGGGTCTCGTAGCTCGGCCCCAGAACACCGGCATAAACTCCTTCAAACAACGGAATCCCAACCTCCGCTGCAGCTTCCTGGGCCGCTTTCCTCATCCATGCCGGATATGCTTCGGTCATGTCCGGAAAACGCGGACCTAGCCGCTCCTCATTGTGGCCGATCAAAGGATTCGTACCTTGCAAATTGATGTGGTCTGAGATTAATGCGAGGGCTCCCTTTGTTAATTGCGGATGGATACCGCCAGAGGCATTGGTCAACACTACACGTTGCACGCCAATGGCGTGGAGCAAGTGAATGCCCTTCGTCACCTCACGAGCACTATAGCCCTCGTATAAGTGCAGGCGGCCGGACAGAACGGCCACATCTACTGGCGCATTTCCATTCTGCTGAAGCGTCCCGATGACAAGCTCGCCGGCATGTCCGGCAGCAGTCGGAAGCGGCAAACCAGGCAGATCACGATAGGATATGCGGACAGATCCGATCAGTCTATCGGCAAACTTCCCCCAGCCACTGCCCAGAACCACGCCGACCTTTGGCTGCGCCTTGGCATTCAATTTGACAATTCGGGCTGCTTCCTGCATCAGATCAAGAGCCCCGCTATACAGGCGGACATAAAATTCGCTAAGGTACCGACCAACATGGCCTTTAGGCCTAACCGCGCCAGATCAGATTTGCGTGAGGGCGCCAGCGCTCCGATACCACCGATCTGAATCGCGATAGAGCTGAAATTCGCAA
>Ga0209062_1005574_pt1 | contig 12137 bp, 8 predicted proteins | sample Coa_R2_2_FD_187158 | JGI IMG/M metagenome (GOLD analysis project Ga0209062, IMG submission 187158) | Surface soil microbial communities from Centralia Pennsylvania, which are recovering from an underground coalmine fire - Coalmine... | ecosystem: Environmental > Terrestrial > Soil > Unclassified ... | reverse complement strand
GACAACAACATCATCACCACGCAAAACGGCACGCAGGTCGCGATCGGCTTGAATCCGGTGCTGGCAGGTCTGACCAGCCTTTCCATCGCCGGAGGTCCGACACTCAGCAACGGCGGCATCGACATGGGCGGCGAGAAGATCAGCAATCTCGCGCCCGGCACCGATCCCAACGACGCCGTCACGCTCGGACAACTGGACGGCGCGACAGCGGCGGTGCAGACACACTACTACAGCGTCAACGATGGCGGCACGCCCGACGGTAACTACAACAACGATGGCGCCACCGGCGTGAATGCGCTGGCGGCCGGGGTGGGCGCTTCGGCGACTGCCGACAACAGCACCGCGATCGGCGCAAACGCGGTTGCGAAAAATGCCGGCGATGTCGCGCTGGGCGCCGGCTCCGTGACCGCTGCGCCCAATCCGACTTCCGGCACCACGTTGTATGGCACGGCCTACAGCTTTGCGGGCGCCGACCCGCAGAGCGTGGTGAGCGTCGGCAGCGCCGGCAACGAGCGGCAGATCACCAACGTCGCGGCCGGACAGTTGAATTCCAACAGCACGGATGCGGTGAACGGCTCGCAGTTGTACGCGACCAATCAGGCGCTGACCGCGATCGGCAACCAAGTGACGATCAACACCGGCGACATCAGCAATCTGCAGAATCAGATCAACACCATAAACCAGAACGGCGCAGGCATGTTCCAGACCAGCAGCGACCGCCACAACCAGCCGATGCCGACGGCGAGCGGCACCGATTCGGCCGCCGGCGGCGCAGGCGCGTCCGCATCAGGCAGCGATTCGCTCGCAGTCGGCAACGACAGCAATGCTTCAGGCGATGGCAGCACCGCGATCGGCACAGGCGCGCAGGCGAGTGGCAACAACAGCGTGGCGATCGGCGCGGGTTCGGTGGCGAGCGGCGACAACACGGTCTCGGTCGGCTCGCAAGGCAACGAGCGGCGCATCACCAACGTCGCAGCGGGCGTCGATCCGACCGACGCGGTGAATGTCAGCCAGTTGCAGACCGCGCAGGCTGGCGGTGTGCACTACGACAGCAATTCCGACGGTAGCGTGAATTATCAAAGCGTCACGCTCGATGCCGGCGGTCCGCCGACGGTGGTGCACAACGTGGCGAACGGCACCGAGGCCAACGATGCGGTAAACGTCGGCCAGTTGAACGCCGGCGTCGCCACCGCGGAGAACTGGGCGCAGAACTACACCGATCAGCAACTACGTCAGCTCAACAACCGTGCCGAAGCGGGCATCGCCTCGGCCATCGCCGCCGCCAACCTGCCGCAACCGTATGCGCCGAACCAGAGCGCGCTCAGCGTCGGCTTCGGCACGTTCCGCGGTGAGAGCGGCATGGCTATCGGGTTGTCGCGCATCACCGAAAACGGCCGCTACATCCTGAAAGCCAACGCCAGCAGCGATACTCGCGGCAATTTCGGCGGCGGCGTTGGTGCCGCGGTCGTGTGGTAGTCGCAAACGGCTCGACAGGCGGGTTCGTCCCGCCTGTCGGCCTCAACGGCAGCGCGGCGCAACATGCAGATCGAGTTGCATCAAGCGCGGTGATACGGATGTCCCGCGAGGATCGTGACCGCGCGATACAGCTGTTCGGCGACGATCAATCGTACCAGCATGTGCGGCAGGGTCAGCGCGCCCAATGACCAGCGCTGATCGGCGCGATTCAAAACGTTTGCCGAATGGCCATCGGCGCCACCGATCAGAAAGGCGACGCCGCGACCGCGCATTCGCCACTTCGACAATTGCCGGGCCAGTTCCTCACTGCTCCACGATTCGCCACGGCCATCCAATGCGACCATGTGCATGTCGCGTGCGGCGGCAAGCAGCGCCTCGCCTTCGGCTTCCTTCGCATGGGCGGCATCTCGATCCTTGCTGCGTGCCCTGACTTCAATCAATTGCAGCGGCAGTTCGCGCGCAAGACGCTTGCGGTATTCGGCGAAGCCTTCGGCGACCCACACGGGCATGCGCTCGCCGACCGTGATGATGCGCGCCCTCATTTCTTGCGATCATCCGTGATCGCTTCGTCGGCCAACCAGCAGTTGCCTCGCTTCAACACTGGCTGTTCCAAGAGCGGTCACGGAGCTTTTGGCCACGGGACCCTGGGCCAGGAATGGCGCTCCTCGCAGCTTTGGCCACGCTTTTCAAGGGAGGGCTCATTCGTTTGCGGCGGCGCCATCGTGATCGCCGACGGTCCACAACCGTTCCAATCCGTAGAACTCGCGGATGCGCGGCAACATCACGTGCACGATGATGTCGCCGAGATCCACCAGCACCCACTCGGCCTCGCTCTGTCCTTCCACGCCCAGCGGCAGCATGCCCGCGCGCTTCACGAACTTGACGACTTCGTCGGCGAGCGACTTGACGTGGCGGGTGGAAGTGCCGGAGGCGATGATCAGCAGATCGGCGATGGAGGTCTTGCCGCGCACATCTATTTCGCGTACGTCGCGGGCTTTCAATTCGTCCAGCGCATCGAGCACACGCTGGCGCAGGACCTGTACTTGTGAGGCGGGAAGAGAGTCGGATTCGGGGGCGGTGGTGCGGCGGGAGAACGGTTGCTTGCTCAAGTTTTGAAGGCCTCAGCCTCAATGACGCGCGGATCGCGCGACTTCAGTATGCGCCGGCGGTTGCAGAGTGCAAGGGGATGATCGAAGCGGCTGTTGCAGAAGCGAGCGCGCTTGCGACCGCAACGTCGCGAAAGATCAACTCGGGGGCTCCTGCTGTGCGCGATACGGCGCCAGCAATTCAGGATCGGCCAGCAGCGCATCGGGCAGCAGCCAGCGCGGCTCTCCGCCCAATCGCAAAAGCTGGCGAATCCGCGTGGCGGCAATCTCGAGTGGCGTTATCGTAATGCGGAACACGTGGCCAGCCGGTTGCTCGCGCAAGATGTGCGCGTATTTCACTTCGCGCGAGGCGATCGCTTCCGATAATTCTTCCGGCAACGGTGGCACGTGACCCGGTCGCGTCAGCACTCCGACATGCGCGAGGTCGAACAGCTCACGCCAGCGGTGCCAGGTCGGCAACGAGGCGAATGCATCCGCGCCGATCAGCAGCACCAGTGGACGTCGCGCACCGATTTCCTCACGCAGCGAGACGAGCGTGTCGACTGTGTATGACGGTCCGTCGCGATCGAGTTCACGCGTGTCGAGTTTCAAACGATCCTGCCCTGCCAGTGCCGCGCGCAGGATCGCGGCACGTTGTCGTGCGCTCGCGACCGGCGCCGGCCGATGCGGCGGCACGCTCGCCGGGATCAGGCGCACTTCCGCATCCAGCACGTCGGCCGCCTCCCACGTCGCACGCAGATGGCCCAGATGCACCGGATCGAAAGTGCCGCCGAGGATGGCCAGCGGGCGCATCGCGTTCACGCCGAAAGCGCGGCAGCCGCGCGCGGCTGCGCGATCGCGACCAGCAGGCGTTCCAGCTCCTGCCAGGGATCGCCGGTTTCGCGGCCCTTCGCCATGCGGTCGATGCGCGCACACCAGGCGACGCAGCGTTCCCAGTGCCCCGCGCCGCGGCCGGCGCGCTTCAATGCATTCGCAAACAAGCGTTGCCGTGCCGGCCAGAAGTTGTATTCGGCGCGCGCGGCGCTCGCGAAGTCGTCCGCCGATGCGAGCCGCAGCGCGAGTTCCAACTGATTGAGCAACCAGCCCATCATCGGGATCAGGTCTTCGCCTTCCCCACGCAATCCTTGCAACACGCGCAAGGCTCGCGCGGCGTCCCCTGCGAATGCCGCGTCGGTCAATTTGAAAACATCGAACAGCGCGTTGTCCGCATCCAGCGCTTCCAGTTCTTCCGCCGCGACGCGCCCGCCTTCGCGCAGCATGGCCAGCTTGTCGATTTCCTGCGCGATGGCGAGCAGATTGCCCTCCGCGCGCGAGGCCAGCAGCGCGACGGCATCCTCGTCCGGCGCGAAACCGCGCGATTGCATGCGCGCACGGATCCAGGCCGGCAATTCATCCACGCGCAGCGATTTGACCGGCAGATACACGCCGATGCGTTCTACTTCTTTCACCCATGCGCCTTCGTGCTTCTTGCTCCATTCCGAGGCGAGGATCAGCAGTACGACGTCGGGAACGGGCGACTTGCACCATTCGATGATCGCGGCGGAGCCGGCGCGGTCCGGGCGGCCGCTGGGTAATCGGACTTCGATCAATCGCTTCATCGCGAATAGCGACAGGCCGGCGCCGGTACGTGCCAAGTCGTTCCAGTCGAATTGCGCGTCGACGTCCAGCACTTCGCGTTCGCTGAAACCGTTCGCGCGCGCGCGCGAACGCAATGCGTCGGCGGCCTCCTGCAGCAGCAGCGGTTCGTCACCCGCAATCAAGTAGACGGGGGCGAGCTCGTTATTGTCGAGCGACTTGCGGAAACTCTCAGGCGTAACTGCCATCGCAAGTTATGGCGAGGAGGATGCCGGTGCGGGAATCGAAGACGAAGCCGCCGCCGGCGCGAAAGCAGGCACAGCCGGAATCGAAGACGATTCGTTTTCGCTGGCCGGCACAACCAGCGTGCCCTTGCGACTCATTGCCTCCAATCGGCGCATGATCGCGTCGCTCATCTCGCGCACCAAATCTCTCTGGATCACTTCGGTCTGCGCGGCGGTGCCGATGGCCTGGAACGGATCGAAAGTAAATTCATGCGACATGTCGATGCTCTGCTTCGGCACCACCACGTTGCCGTTCCCATCCTTCAGCGAGAAATCGGCGTGATAGCGCACCGCGTACTCGCCCACGCGTGCGAAGCCGGTGGAAGTGAGCACATCGGTGCGGAACACCGCCGAGACATCTAGTTCCGCAACACCGCGAGTGGAAGTGTCCAGGACCTGAACCTTGCGCGCGTTCAACGCACGTCCCAGTTCTCGCGGCAGTTCGCCGCCGCCGGCAACGTTCAAATAGACTTGCCGTTGCATCGGTGCGGGCAAGGCGGCGCTCTGGCGCAGGTGGAAACCGCAGGCGGCGAGCAGGAGCACCGCGGAAACCGGTATGGCGTTCAGCAGGCGGCGTAGACGCATTGGGCGGATTCCGGGTTGCAAGCGCTGAATCGTACAGGATCGGCTGCCCGCGCTCACACGACGATATTGACGATCTTGTCCGGCACCACGATCACCTTGCGCGGCTTCTGGCCGCCGAGGAACTTCGCCACGGAAGGTTCAGCCAGCGCAGCGCTCTCGGCCTCGCCGCGCGAAACACCTGGCACCAGTTCGACCGTGCCGCGCAATTTGCCGTTGACCTGCACCGCAACCGTCACGCTGTCACGCACCAGCGCAAGTGGGTCGGCCAGCGGCCAGCGTACGTCCTCGATCAGCGTCTCGTCGTGACCGAGCGTCTGCCATAAAGCATGGCTGAGATGCGGCGTGAACGGATTCAGCAGCAGCACCATCGCTTCCAGCGCTTCGTGGCGCACGGCGCGGCCCTGCTCGCTCGTGTCGTCGAACTTGGAAACGTGGTTGAGCAATTCCATCAGAGCGGCAATCGCGGTGTTGAACGCGTGCCGGCGGCCGATGTCGTCTCCGACCTTGGCGATGGTCTCGTGGACCTGGCGGCGCAAGGTTTTCTGCGCGCCATTCAATGCGACGTGATCGACTTTGGGGTGGTCAGTTTGCGCCGCATGCGTCACGATTTCCCGCCATAACCGCCGCAGGAAGCGCGACATGCCTTCCACGCCGGCTTCGTTCCACTCCAGCGACTGCTCGGGCGGCGCGGCGAACATCGAGAACAGGCGCACCGTGTCCGCGCCGTACTTGTCGATCATGGTCTGCGGATCAACGCCGTTGTTCTTCGACTTCGACATCTTCTCGGTCGGGCCGATCTGCACCGGGTGGCCGTCCGCTTTCAGACTGGCGCCGATCACTCGTCCGCGCTCATCGCGCTGAATGTCCACGTCGGCCGGATTGATCCACTCCCTTTCGCCCTGCTCCCTGCCACCTGTTCCTTGTTCTCGATAGAACGTCTCCGCCACCACCATGCCCTGACACAGCAGATTGATCGCCGGTTCGTGCGAAGTGACGAAACCCGCATCGCGCAGCAGCTTGTGATAGAAACGGAAATACAGCAGGTGCAGGATCGCGTGCTCGATCCCGCCGATGTACTGATTCACCGGCAGCCAGTAGTTGGCGCGCTCGTCCACCATCTCCTTCGCACCCGGCGAGGTGTAGCGCGCGTAATACCAGCTCGACTCCATGAAGGTGTCGAAGGTGTCGGTTTCGCGCTCCGCGTCGCCGCCACACTCTGGACATCTCGTCTTGCGCCACGCCGGGTCGGATTTCAGCGGCGAACGCACGCCGGAGAATTCCACGTTCTCCGGCAACACCACCGGCAATTGATCTTCCGGCACCGGTACTGCGCCGCACTTCGGGCAATGGATAATCGGGATCGGGCAGCCCCAGTAGCGCTGGCGTGATACGCCCCAATCGCGCAGACGCCAGTGCACCGCGCGTTTGCCATGGTTGTCGGCTTCCAGCTTGCGTGCGAAGGCATCCAGCGCGTCATTGAAGCCCAAGCCGGAAAACTCGCCTGAATTCACCAGCATGCCATGCTCGGTGAAAGCCTTTTCGACCTCGATGCGGTGGGCGAAATCGCGCAAACGTTGCTCCAGCGCCTCCCGGTCGCTGGCGCTTTCCACCGACGCCTGGCCGAGCGCAACGGACATCGGATCGAACGCCAGCGCATCGCGTTCGCCGAGTGCGCGCAGCGCTTCCGCAGTCTCTGCGTCCACGATCACGATCTTCTTGGGCAAGCCGTATTTGGTCGCGAATTCCCAGTCGCGCTCGTCGTGCGCGGGCACCGCCATCAGCGCACCGGTGCCGTAACCCATCAGCACAAAATTGGCGATCCAGATCGGCAAGCGTTCGCCGCTGATCGGGTGGACTGCCCGAAGACCCGTATCGATGCCGCGCTTTTCCTGCGTTTCCAGTTCCGCTTCGGAAACTCCGCCGTGCCGGCACTCCTCGACGAAGCGCGCGATTTCGGGATTGTTTTTCGAGGCGCGCGCGGCCAGCGGATGTTCCGCCGCAATGGCGAGGAAGGTGGCACCCATCAGCGTGTCGGGACGCGTCGTGAATACGCTCAGAGGTTCATCGGCACCTTCCACGTCGAACTGGATTTCCAGTCCCTCCGAACGCCCGATCCAGTTGCGCTGCATGGTCTTGACCGCTTCGGGCCAGCCCTGCAGGCGATCCAGCTCATCCAGCAGTTCCTGCGCGTAGGCGGTGATCTTCAGGAACCACTGTGGGATCTCGCGTTTCTCGACCACCGCACCGGAACGCCAGCCGCGGCCGTCGACAACCTGCTCGTTGGCGAGCACGGTTTGATCGACCGGATCCCAGTTCACTACGCTGTTCTTGCGGTACACCAGGCCCTGCTTGAACAGCCGCACGAACATGCGCTGCTCGTGCACGTAGTATTCGGGCTTGCAGGTGGCGAACTCGCGCGACCAGTCGATGGCGAAACCCATCGCCTTCAACTGCGCGCGCATGTGATCGATGTTGCGATAGGTCCATTGCGCCGGCGGCACGCCTCGCGCGATCGCCGCGTTCTCCGCCGGCAAGCCGAACGCATCCCAGCCCATCGGCTGCAGCACGTTCTTGCCCTGCATGCGCTGGAAGCGCGAGATCACATCGCCGATGGTGTAGTTGCGCACGTGGCCCATGTGCAGCGCGCCGCTCGGGTACGGCAGCATGGAGAGGCAATAGAATTTTTCGCGCGCGGAGTCTTCGGTCACCTCGAAGGCGCGCGTATCACTCCAGAATTTCTGCGCAGCGGATTCCACCGCGCGGGGATCGTAGTGTTCCTGCATGGTCACCCTTGGCGCCTGCGCATTGCCGTGTACGCGGGCGAACGCGCAGCCTACCGCAGTGCAACATGGTCGCCAAGTCCACGCCCAATGGCACGTCCACTCGTGGATCGACTCGCTATGATGCGGTTTCGCAACTTGGGGAAGCCATCATGTCCAGAACGCTCGCGATCGCGATTGTGGCAGCGTTTTCGATGTCCGCAGCGCAGGCGGCCGACACACCGCAAACGGATGCTTCCGCTGCACCGAAAAGAACTGTCGTGCACTGCGCGCACCTGATTGACACGGTGAACGGCACGCTGCTGGGTGCAACCACCGTGGTCATCAATGGAGACCGCATCGCGGAAGTCGTGGCCGGCAATGCCGATCGTTCCGGTACAACGGTGATCGACCTGCCTGCCAACGACACCTGCATGCCGGGCCTGATCGATGATCACGTGCACCTCACTTCGCAGTTCAGCAAGACGACTTACAGCGATCAATTTCGACTCAATCCCGCGGATTACGCGATCGAGAGCACGGTCTACGCGCGACGCACGCTGCTCGCCGGTTTCACCACCGTGCGCAACGTCGGCGACAGCCACAACGAATCCATCGCGCTGCGCAACGCAGTGAACAAGGGACTGGTGCCAGGGCCGCGCATTTTCAGTGCGGGGCAATTCATCGGCACCACCGGCGGCCACGCCGACCCGACCGATGGCTACCGCTGGGATCTGCAGGGCGATCCAGGCCCGAAGGACGGCATCATCAATTCCCCCGAGGAGGCATGGAAGGCCGTGCGCCAGCACTACAAGGATGGCGCCGACCTGATCAAGATCATGCCTTCCGGCGGCGTGCTGGATGAAAGTTCCAGTTCGGAAAATCCGCAGATGACGCCGGAGGAAATCAAGGCGATCGTCGCCGCCGCGCACGATTACGGGTTCACCGTGGCGGCGCACGCACACGGGGCGGAAGCGATTCGCCGCGCGGTGCTCGGCGGCGTCGATTCCATCGAGCACGGCACCTTCATGGACGACGCCGACATGAAGTTGATGAAGGAACACGGCACTTGGTACGTGCCGACCCTCATCGCCGGGCAGTTCGTGATGCAGAAGGCCAGGGAAGGCTGGTATCCACCGCAGGTGGCGCGCAAGGCCGAGGAAGTCGGACCGGTGATCATGCGCACCGCGGGAAAGGCGTACAAAGCCGGCGTGAAGATCGCTTTCGGCACCGATGCGGGTGTGTATCCGCACGGCGAGAACGCGCAGGAGTTCGTCTACATGGTTCAGGCCGGCATGCCGCCAATGTTCACCATCCAGGCGGCGACCACGCATGCGGCCGAATTACTGAAGCACGAAAAGGACATCGGCAGCGTCACCCCCGGAAAATACGCCGACCTCGTCGCCGTGCCCGGCAACCCGCTGGACGACATCTCGCTGATGAAGCAGATGGATTTCGTGATGAAGGCCGGCATGGTCTACAAGCAAAACGGCAAGCCGGTGGCGATCGCGCCTTGAACTTGCTTCGCAAGCAGTCCGCCCCAATCATGTGCGGATCGACTTGGATGACTGATCCGCAATGAGCGCCTCGCCGCATTCCGCAGAAAAAACAACTCCCGCCAAATCGCCTCACGTCTTCGAAGCCGGCCAGGCCAATTTCGAGAGCGAGGTGCTGCAAGGTTCGCTTACTACACCTGTGCTGGTGGATTTCTGGGCGACATGGTGCGGCCCGTGCCGCACGCTGGGGCCGATACTCGAAAAACTCGCCGGCGAATATGGTGGTGCCTTCAAGCTCGCGAAGATCGATTGCGACAAGGAGCAGCAGCTTGCCGGCATGTTCGGCGTGCGCAGCATCCCGACCGTAGTGCTGATCCGCGATGGGCAGATCCTCGATGCCTTCGCGGGTGCGTTGCCCGAGTCTCGAGTGCGCGAATTCCTGTTGAAGCACAATATCCAACCGGCGAAAAAAATCGAGACGCCCGCGGAGAATGTCGCTGACGACACGGCCGCGCCCGCACAACGCGAAACGCCGCAAGCGGCCATCGCGCGTTTGCAAAAAGCACTGGCCGCAACGCCGGACGACAACGGGCTGAAACTCGATCTCGCGCTGGCACAGGCGCGTGCAGGCGATCTCAACGCGGCGAAAACCGCGCTGGAAAGCCTACCGATCGAATTTGAAAACGACGACCGCGCGAAGGCCCTGCGGGCCTATGTCGAGCTCGCGCAAGCGCTGGCCGGCACCGCCGCATCCGGCGAACTGATGTCCCGCATCGACAAGGATCCGAAGGATTTGGCCGCGCGCGACGCCTTGGGCGTGCGCCTGCTGCTGGGCGGCGACCCGGCCGCCGCCATGGAGCAATTCCTCGCGATTCTGCAAGCAGACCGCGAATGGAACGGGGGCCTGGCCCGCAGACGGTTGCTGGACGCCTTTCGCATCATCGATGACGAGGCGCTGGTGGCGAGCACTCGCCGCAAGATGTCCTCGGTGCTGTTCTAGCGACAGCCGCTCTTGGCGGCCTCCTTTGCAAATCATTGCAAAACGTGACGCGGTTGCGCATTACCTGCGTGACAGCAGATACAAACGCCTGCTTCACGAGGCACTCAATATGCTTTCTCCCGCCTGACGCCCATACGTGGCCGTTTGGGCCACGCATGACGGCGCCATCCACAGAGGAGAGTCGTCATGTTCAAGCAACAGAAGAAGAGAATAGAGCTCCGTCTTCGTCCGCTGACTCTCGCCATCTGCTTCGGAGTGGCCGCATGCGGCAGCGCAGTCGCGGCACCGGCGCATCATGACGCAACCAGCAATCAGCAGGCGCGGTCTTTCGCTTCCAGGTATTACACCTACGACGAACTTGCCGGGGCAAGCAAATCCGCTTCCGCCGGAAATGACGCCCAGCCGCAAGCATTGATTTCACTTGGCGCCTGCATCGACCTCAATCTGCTGGGACTGAAGGTCGATCTGGTTTGCGGTTACAACGCCTCAGCCGGCAGCCACAGCACCGCTCTGGGTGGTTACGCCGCAGCCAACGGAAGTTATGCAGTGGCAGTGGGATACAAGTCCAACGCCAGCGGCGACAACAGCTCGGCGTTGGGTGCGTTTTCGAACGCGGCCGGTACCGGCAGTACCGCACTGGGCTCCAACAGTTCCGCCAGCGGCGATTACAGCACCGCGATCGGTGCGCACGGATCGGCCACCGGCAAGGAGAGCACGGCCAGCGGGGCATACAGTTCCGCCGGCGGCGATTACAGTAGCGCTTTCGGCGCGCACGCCTCTGCTTCGGGCAAGAACAGCACGGCGCTCGGCGCGTACAGTGTGGCGAACGGCCTGTGCAGCACAGCCACCGGGGCACACAGTTCCGCCGGCGGGATTTGCAGCACCGCCACAGGTGCATACAGCAACGGCGCGGGCGACTACTCGACGGCCAACGGCGATCACGCCAGTGCCACCGGCTGGAAATCCGTCGCGATCGGCTATCGCGCGCAAGCCACAGGCGCAACCCAATCCTTCGCCCTGGGTTCGTCGGCGCTCGCCGGGGGAAACAACAGCGTCGCGCTGGGCAGTGCGATCGACCTCAACGGCAATGGCACGATCGACCCAGGCGAATTCACTTCCGCCAGCGGCGGTCTGTCGATGGCACTGGGCTCTGCATCGCAAGCCACTCAGGACAATGCCACAGCCGTGGGCGCCTTGTCGCAGGCCACGGGCGTGGGCGCGACCTCGCTCGGCAGCACCGCGGTCGCTTCGGGAAACGGTTCCGTTGCGATTGGTTTCGGTTCGCTGGCGACGGTGGCAAACACCGTGTCGTTCGGCAATTCGACCACCGGCGTCTACCGCGAACTGGTCAACATCGCCGACCCGACCGCCGCGCATTCGGCGGTGAACCTGGAGTACTTCAACGCGCACGCAGTCACAAACACTGCCGCAAATTCGATGATGGCGGAGATCTCAGAATTGCAGAGCGAAGTGAATGCGATGCAGGCGTCCACGGCCGCGCCGGCGGCTGCGATTCGCGCGCCGCAGGAAGCGGCCGGTATGCAGAGCATGGCCGATGCCGCCACGGTGGCCAGCGCCAATGCCTATACCGATCAGCAGACCGCCGAAGCGCTGAGTTCGGCCAGGACCTACACCGATGCGCAGAGCGCGCAGACGCTCTCCTCGGCCAAGGCGTATACCGATCAGGCCGTCGCCGATGTCGCCGGTGACTTGTCCACCTTCGAGGCACAAACCAATGCGCGCTTCGACCAGCAGGACAAACGCCTCAACCAGCTCGGCGCGATGGGGGCGGCCTCCTCGCAGATGGCGATCAATACCGCAGGCCTCTCGGGCGACAACCGCATCGGCTTCGGCGC
>Ga0209062_1005572_pt1 | contig 12139 bp, 9 predicted proteins | sample Coa_R2_2_FD_187158 | JGI IMG/M metagenome (GOLD analysis project Ga0209062, IMG submission 187158) | Surface soil microbial communities from Centralia Pennsylvania, which are recovering from an underground coalmine fire - Coalmine... | ecosystem: Environmental > Terrestrial > Soil > Unclassified ... | reverse complement strand
TCCGAATCGGTCTGGATCTTCATGCCGGGCTCGATCGGGCGCGAGCACGCGGGCACGAGCGTCCGCGAGCCCGTGACCTCGACGACGCAGATCCGGCAGACGTTCACGGGCGTCAGGTTCTCGAGGTAGCAGAGGGTCGGCGTCTCGATCCCCTGGGCGCGACACGCTTCCAGGATCGTCGAGCCGGCGGGCGCCTTCACGGCGCGGCCGTCGATCTCGATCGAGAGCATCTCGGGCGCGGGTCGCGCCGGCGCCTCGGGCGGACGGCTCGGCGGCGGCGGGGGCTGGAAGTAGATCGAATCGCGACTCACGAGGCGCCCCCTGCGAACGGGTCGAACGATGCGAGCGCGGACTCGATCGCGGTCGTCGCGGTGTGGCCGAGGCCGCAGATCGAGGCGTCGCGCATGGCTTGCCCGAGCTCGCGGAGGAGCGCCCTCTCGCTCTCGACGGAGCCGAGCGGTCTCCCGCCGCGGAGGCGGACGAGCAGCTCCTCCTGGCGCTGCGTCCCGACGCGGCAGGGGACGCACTGACCGCACGACTCGTCGCGGAAGAAGCGCGCGATGCGAGAGAGCGTGTCGCCGAGGTCGGTCGTCTCGTCGAAGACCATGACGACGCCCGAGCCGAGCGAGGCGCCGATCGCGCGCGTCCCCTCGAAGGTGAGCGGGGTGTCGAGCTTGTCGGGTCCCACGAACGACCCCGCGGCGCCGCCGAGCAAGACGGCCTTGATCGCGCGACCGCCGCGCACGCCGCCCGCGAGCTCGAGCAAGCCCCGGAGCGTCGTGCCGAAGGGGACCTCGTAGACGCCGGGCTTCGTCACGTGACCCGAGACGCAGAAGAGCTTCGGCCCCTTGGAGCCGCTCGTCCCCGTCCCGGCGAACGCCGCGCCGCCCTCGAGGACTATGAGCGGGACGTTCACGAGCGTCTCGACGTTGTTTATGACCGTCGGCTTCTCGAAGAGTCCCGACTGGACGGGGTAGGGCGGCTTGTTGCGGGGCTCGCCGCGCTTCCCCTCGATCGAGTTGAAGAGAGCCGTCTCCTCGCCGCAGATGTAGGCCCCGGCACCGCGGCGGAGCTCGACCTCGAGCGCGAAGCCGTACTGGCCGCGCAGGGCCGCGATCGCATGTCCGATCCGCTCGGCCGCGAGCGGGTACTCGCCGCGGATGTAGATGTAGGCCTTCTTGCACCCCGTCGCGAAGGCGGCGATCGCGAGCCCCTCGAGGACGCCGAAGGGGTCCTCCTCCATGAGGACTCGGTCCTTGAACGTCCCGGGCTCCGACTCGTCGGCGTTGCAGACCGCGAAGTGGGGGAGCTCGGGCGCCTTCGAGACCGCCTCCCATTTGCGGCCGGTCGGGAACGCGGCCCCGCCGCGCCCCATGAGCCCCGAGGCCGTGACCTCGCGGACGACCGCGGCGGGTCCGATCTCGAGCGCCTTCGCGAGAGCCTTGCCGCCACCCGAGGCGCGCCACGCCGCGAGCGAGTCGGGAGCGACACGGCCCGCGCGCGCGAGGAGCCGGAGCGACGGCGCGCCCGCCTGGGGGACGCTCCGCGTGATGGGTGTCGCGAGACGCGGCTCGTGCGGCTTCGCGAGGCGCCTTTCGATCTCCGCGGCGCTCGCCGGAGCGAGCTCGACCTCGGCGGGCCGCTCGCCCGCGGCGAGGACCAGGGCCGCCGGGGCGCGCTCGCAGAGGCCGAGGCACGGGCTCCGACGCCACGTGACGGAGGCGTCCTTGCGCCCCTCGGGGCCCAGCCTTCGCTCGAGCTCGGCGCAGAGCGCCTCGCCGCCCTGGACCCGACACGCGACGTCGTCGCAGACGTGCGCCACGGCGGGCGCCTTCGGAGTCACCGAGAGCAGGTGGTAGAAGGTCGCGACGCCGTACGCCTCGGCGGGCGGGACGAGGAGACGTTCGCAGATGTAGTTGAAGGCGCCGGGAGGGATCCAGCCGAAGCGATCCTGCGCGGCCCGCAGCGCCGGCAAGAGGAGATCGCGGTGCGAGCGCGCCTCGTGGCCGCCGAGGAACCCCGGCGTGGGCGCACCGAGCACGGCGTCGACGCACGCGCGCTCGTCGGTCGTCGGTTCCGGCCCAACGATCTTCAGGTCCACGCGCCCTCCGCGTCTTCGATGCGGATCGCCGACGCCTTGAACTCGGCCGTCCCCGACTTGGGGTCCGCGGCGTCGATCGTGAGGTCGTTCGTCCGGACCGAGTCGGGGAAATGCATCGTCATGAACGCGAGGCCCGGTCTGAGACCAGGGTCGATGTGGACCGGCGCCACGACGGCGCCACGGCGCGAGCGGACGCGCACTCTCGTGCCCTCGGCGCAGCCGTACTTCCGGGCGTCCTCGGGCGAGAGGTCGAGCGTCTCGCCGCGCCGGAGCGGCGACGGGAAGAGACCGGTCTGGACCCCGGTGTTGTAGTCGGTGAGGCGACGGCCCGTCGTGAGCCGGATCGGGAACTCGGCGTCGAGCTCGTCGACCGGCGGGTCGTGCTCGACCGGGTGGAACGAGACGCGCGGCCCCTTGATGGGGTTCTCCCAGAGGCGGCTGTGGAGGAAGAGCTCGCCCGGGTGCTGCTCGTCGTAGCAGGGCCACTGGATCCCGCCGAGCTTCTCGAGGCGCTCGTAGCTCATGCCCGCGTGCATGGGGCTGAGAGTCCGGAGCTCGTCCCAGAGCTTCCTCGCGTCGGGAACCCCCCAGTCGACGCCGAGCCGCCGCGCCAGCTCGAAGATGATCGCTATGTCGTCTCTCGCCCCCGGGGGGAGGGGCAGGGCACGCCGGACGCGCTGGACGCGCCGCTCGCTGTTCGTGACGGTCCCCTCGGCCTCGCACCAGGAAGCGCTCGCCGGGAGCACGACGTCGGCGAGCTGGGCCGTGCCGGTCAGGACTATGTCCTGGACGACGAGGAAGTCGAGCCCCTCGAGGAGCCGGCGCGCGCGGTTCCGGTCGGCCTCGGAGTCGAGCGGGTTCTCCCCGATCACGTAGAGCGCCTGGAGCTCGCCGTGCTCCATGCCCTCGAACATCTGGGTCAGGTTCCGGCCGCGCTTGGGCGGGATCTTCTTGCCGTAGGCCCGGTCGAACTTCGCGCGGAGCTCGTCGTTCTCGACGTGCTGGAAGCCGGTCAGGCGGTCGGGGATCGCTCCCATGTCGCCGCCGCCCTGGACGTTGTTCTGGCCGCGGAGAGGGTTCAAGCCGCTCCCGTAGCGTCCGACGTGGCCGGTGAGGAGCGAGAGGTCGATGAGCGAGAGCACGTTGTCGACCGCGTTGTGGTGCTCGGTGATCCCGAGCGTCCAGCAGATCATGGCGCGCTTCGCCTTCGCGTAGGCGTGCGCCATGTCGCGGATCGCCGGCGCCGGGACGCGCGTGATCTCGGACGCGTAGGGGAGGGTGTACTTGTCCACCGCCGCCGCGTAGCGGTCGAAGCCCTCGGTCGCGCGGTCCACGAACTCGCGGTTCACGAGGCCCGCCGCGATGATCTCGCGCCCGACGGCGTTCGCGAGCGCTATGTCCGTCCCGACGTCGAGGCCGAGCCACGCATCGGCCCACTGGGCGCTCGTCGTCCGCCGCGGGTCGATCGCGTAGAGGCGCGCCCCGTTGTGGACTCCCTTGAGGAGGTGGTGAAAGAAGATCGGGTGCGTCTCGCGGGCGTTCGACCCCCAGAGGAGGATCACGTCCGTGTCCTCGATCTCCCGGTAGGAGCTCGTCCCGCCGCCTGCTCCGAAGATCGTCGCCAGACCGACGACGCTCGGAGCGTGTCACGTTCGGTTGCAGGAGTCGATGTTGTTCGTGCCGATGACGGCCCGCGCGAACTTCTGCGCGGCGTAGTTCATCTCGTTCGTGCTCTTCGAGCAGGAGAAGATCCCGAGCCCGTCCGGCCCGAGCCTGTCGGTGACTCTCCGGATCCCCGCCGCGGCCCGCTCGAGCGCCTCGTCCCAGGAGGCCTCCTTGAAGCCCGCCCCGCGCGCGCCCGTCCTGACGAGCGGCTTCTGCAGCCTGGGCAGCTTCTTCATGCGAGGCATGGGCTTGTCTCCTCTTGCTCGCCGATCATAGCGAACGCCAGGTTGGGAATAGCCTCCTTCTCGCAAGCTCGGTCGGGATCCGACAGCGGTCGGAGACCGACCGACGCGCTCAAGACGCGCGTGTCGGATGCCGACAAGTGAGACGGAGCTCGTCGCGTCCCGAGCGCTCCGACTCACCGGAATCGGGAGCGCGCGCGAGCGCCGGTCACGCCCGGTCTCCGGCCGAGCGCTCGCTTCCCGGAACCGGACGCGGAGGTGATCCTTGGCCGATCGCATCTCGAGGAAGCGCGCCCTGACGGAGGGCTGGCTGTCGGCGCGCGAGGTCCGCGACGCGACCGGACTGGGCCACGCGACGCTCCTCGAGCGCCTCCAGAACGCCGCCCGCGACGGTCTCCGCGTCGCGCGCCTCGAGTCGGGCGAGTGGCGCGTCCACCCCGACGACGTGGCGAGGATCCCGCGCCGCTACGAGGCGAAGGGCGCCCCCCGGAGCCGGCTCGAGGAGCTCGCCCTCACGCTCGCGACGCTCCGGGCCGAGGTCTCGCTCCTCAGGGAGAAGGTCGAGCAGGCGGCGCCTCGCCCGACCCGCGCCTAGGCACTGTTTGGAAAACTCGGCTGGAGGCCGTTCGCGGGAGCCGTGTTTTGCAGACAGTGCCGCAAACGGGGGGATTTCGGGGGGCACGGCCCCCCGAACATCGCGCAGGTCGCTAGGTTCTGTTTTCTCAAACAGAACCTAGCGATCGAGCTCCTTCGCCTCGCTCGCCCACGCCTCGCGATCGGCCGCCGCGGCGAGCGGGAGGGCGATCGCGTAGTCGTGACGCGCCCGCGCGAGACCACCCGCCGCACGCGCGATCCGGGCCGCGCTCCTGTAGAGCCGCGCCGCCTCGGCCGGCTCGCTCGCCGCGAGCCTCTCGCCGACCGTCTCGCACCCCTCGCCGATCGCCGGCAGGTTGGGGCCGAGGAGGGTCGCGCCCTCTCTCTCCGCGGCGAGGTCGTCGGCGCCCGCGCCCGCGGCGCGCGCTCGCTCGAGGCAGGCGTCGAGCTCTCTCGACTCGTCGGCGAGCGCGGCGGCGTCGGGCCCGACCGCCCTGAGCCACCCCTCGGAGCCCGGGGTCAGCTGCCGCGCCTCGAGCCACTGCATGTGGAGCGAGAGCGCGAGAGCGTGGAAGCCGAGCTCGCGAAAGCCGAAGAGGAACCGCTCGACGGTCGGAAGGAAGTAGGGATCGCCGGGTCCCGTGACGCGCGCCTTCGCGAGGGCGGCGAGGACGCCTCGGGCGAGGGCGACACGCTCGGAGCCTCTCGCCCGACGACCGAGGCGCGCCCGCGCCGCGGCGAGGTTGACCCATAAGACGCGCGATCCGGGCATGAGCGTGCCCGCCTTCTCGAAGGCGAGCGCCGCCTCGCGGTCGAGCGCGTCCTTCTCGCCGTCGTCCTGCGTCCGATCGGAGAGGACGAGGCACGTGTAGCCGAGGTTGCTCCAGCAGATCGGGAGCGCCGGCTGAGGGCCCGCCGTGAGCTCGAGGGCGTTCGCGGCCGCGATCCCACGGTGGAGAGCTTCGCGCGCCCAGACGAGAGGAGGGCAGGGGTGGATCGCCCGGGGACCGTCGGGGAGGCTCGTCCCGACCTCGAGCCAGGCCTTGCCGAGGTTGGTCCACGCCTCGACGTGGTGGGGCGCGAGCTCGAGCGCGGCGCCCTCGGGGCCGACCGCCTCGAGCCAGCGCCCCTGGTGGAGGAGCTCCATGCCGAGGCTCGCGTAGCCGCGCGCGGCGTCGGGCCGCTTCGCGATCGCGTCCTCCCAGATCGCGGTCGGCGTGTAGACCTCGTTCCTCGCGAGCGTGCCGAGCCCGAGCGCGACGACGAGACCCGCCCACGCCGAGAGAAGGACCGTCCGACGGTGCTCGAGCACGAACGCCGCCCGACCGAGCGCCCAGCCCGTGGCGCCCGCGAGGAACGCGCTCGGAAGGTAGAGGCGGTGCTCGACCATGGGGTCGAGGAGCGGGACGAGCGACGACTCGGGCGCGAGCGCGAGGTAATACCCCACGACCGCGAACGAGATGAAGCGCCGACCTCGTCGCCACGAGAGGACCACGAGCCCGAGGAGGAGGGCGTGCGCGACGAGCGCCAGGACGAGCTGACCACGCACATCCTGACCCGGCACGTCGGCCCAGGAGAGGCGCGGGAAGGCGTGCTCCATGGTGAGGCCGGTCGGCCAGAACCAGAGCTTCAGATACTCGAGCACGACGACCGACTCGGTCACGAGGTAGCTCGTGCGGTCCGGGAAGGCGGCGTTCCGCGACGGGAAGAAGAAGCCCGAGCCGAAGGCGAGGACGCCCGCCAGGACGCCGAGCACCGAGAGCCCGAGGAGCGCGCCCGGGATCGACCACCGCGTGCCCCCGAAGAAGACGACCTCGATCGCAACGACGAGGAGGGACGCCACGGCCGCGTTCTCCTTCGTCAGGAAGCAGAGGAGGTAGCACCCGAACGTCGCGGCGAGGAGCGCCCCGGAATGGCCGCGTCCCTCGTCGAGCCGTTGCCGGAGCTTCGTGAACGAGACGAGCGTCGAGAGGACGGCCGTCGCGGCGAGGAGAGCGTAGCGCTGGCAGATGTAGGTGACCGCCATGGTCTGGACGGGGTGGAGGAGCCAGAGGAGCGTCGAGCCGAGCGCGACCCACGACGCGTGGGGCGCGAGGGGGTCGGCCCCGAGTCGCGCGAGAAGCATCGAGAGGAGCGTGAAGAGGAGGATCCCGTTCAGCGCGTGGACGAGGACGTTGAAGACGTGGTACGTCCAGGTCGGCCCGTAGGAGCCGTTCTGGGCGACGGGGCTCGTCCCGGCGACGCGGTAGTTCACGTAGAAGGTGAGGTTCGAGAGGGCGCGCGTCTGCGGTCCCTGCGAGATCGCGTCCACGACTCCGCCCCGGAGGCGCGCGTTCTGGGTCACGACCACCGAGTCGTCGAGGAGAAACGGCGCCCCGAGAGCGTTCGCGTAGACGGCGAAGGCGAGGATCGCGATGAGCGCCCAGGCACGCGGCGCCGTGAGGACCATGTGGCAGGACTCTATCAGCGGCCGGAGTGTCCGAGCGATCGGCTAGATTCCCTCCATGATCCAGCGCGGCCTCAAGCTCACGTCGATCCGCCGCCACGTCCTCGCCTCGCTCGAGCCGGGCCGGGGCGAGTCGCCCGACGAGCTCCGCCGCAAGGTCGCCCAGAGGCTCGGTCTCGACCCGAGCTCGCCTCGCTGGAACTCCTTCTCGGCCGGCCTCGCCCGGACTCTCAGGATCATGGAGGAGAAGGGCGCGGTCTCGGTCCGGCGCGAGGACGTCCTGTTCGGGAAGCCCTGCATGAGCTGGGTGTCGCTCACCGAGAGGGGCGCCCTCGAGCGCGGCCGCGTCGCCCGGGGAGAGCTCGAGCTCCCGTTCCTCGGCCCCGAGACTCCTCTCACCGAGAAGCTCGCGGCCGAGCTCGGCCACGCGAGCCTCGCCGAGCTCCAGGCGCTCGCCGGTCTCGTCGCGGCCGAGCGGGCGCGCCGCGCCGGGGGCTGACAGGCGGCCTTCCTTCGAGCAGGATCTCTCCGTGAAGACGCTCGTCGCCGCGCTCGCGCTCGTCGTGCTCTCCCTGGCGCTCCGGCTCCCGCACGGCGACCTCGCCGAGTGGAAGGGCGACGAGTCGATCCAGTTCTTCCACGCCCGGCGGATCGCCCGCGAGCACGTCCTGCCCGCTCGAGGCCTCCCGACGACGGACGGCCCTCGGCTCCCGATCCACTTCCTCTACGTCCTCTCGGTCCCGCTCTTCTTCCAGGACGATCCCGAGGCGATCCGGGTCTGGATCGCCCTCCTCTCGACCGTGGCCGTCGTCTCGGTCTTCCTACTCGGGAAGAGGGACCTCGGAGCCCGGCCGGCGCTCGCCTGCGCCCTCCTCCTCGCGTGCCTCCCCGACGCCGTCCGCCGCGGACGCTGGAGCTGGAACCCGAACCTGATCCCGCCCCTCGCCGTGCTCGCGCTCCTCCTCCTCGTGCGGGCGAACCGCGCCCCGAAAGGCCGAGCCGGAGGGATGCTCGTCTTCGCGTCGGCGCTCCTGCCGCTCGTTCACTACTCGCTCATAGGCGTCGCCGGTCTCACGTTCGTCTTCGGCGTCCTCGCCACGAAGAACCGCCGCGCCCTCCTCCTCGGAGGAACGCTCGGCTTCCTCCTCGCCGTCCCGCACCTCGCGATCGAGGCGAAGAGCGGCTTCGAGGCGACGCGCGGCGCCTTCGCGATCGCGAAGGAGTCGAAGGACGACAAGGAGAGGCGCCCCCTCGCCTTCCCCGAGCTCGCGATCGAGGCGCTCGCGATCGAGAGCTACGCCCGCGCCGCGCGCTCCGAGCCCGGCTCGTTCGAGCCCTACGTCTCGCTCCTCGTCCAGGGGCTCCTCTACGCGGGGCTCGTCCTGGGCGCGCTCGACCTCTACCGAGCCGCGCGTGAAAGGAGGCGACCCAAGGCCCCGGGGATCGCCCTCGCCATGGCGGTCTCGGCCTGGCTCCCCTTCCTCCTCCTCAGGCTGCCAGCCCGGCCCCACTACGCTCCGGCGGCAGTCCCCGCCCTCGCCTACCTCGCGGGCTACGCCGCGACGCGGCTCCGTCTCGGTCTCCTCCTCCTCCCGATCGGCGTCGCGAGCGTCCTCTCGGTGCGCTCGGTCCTCCTCGCCGTCTCGCTCGGAGCCTTCGCGCCGGGGAGCGACTACGACGTTCCCTTCCGCGAGAAGGCCCGGGTCTGCGACGAGATCCTCGAGGGAGAGCTCGAGCTCGGGAGCTGGCCCCGCTTCGAATACGTGATCCTCCTCGAGGCGCGCGCGAGGAACCTCCCGCCCGAGAAGCGCGCCCGCTTCGAGCCCTGGCCGAGCGACATAGCGCGCTACTGGGACGTGGTCGTCACGATCCCCCACCCCATGGAGCCACGGGGCCGGTATGCGATCGCGGTCGAGGGGGGGAAGACCGTCCTCGAGAAGGTCCCCTGAAGTGCGAAGACCTCCCAGAACGGGAGGTCTTCAACACGCTGGAAAAAGGGAAAGGGATAGGGAAAAGGGAAAGGGATAGGGAAAGGGAAAAGGAAAGGGTCTTGCGCGCCTCAAGGTGAGTCAGCCCCACCCGTCCGGCGCATGCTCTCTCTTATTGCTAGCCGCGTACCCACCGTTGCGGCTCACGTTGCGGACTTAAGTCCTTGAAACCGGGAGCACGTTCGGTTCAGTCTCGTCTCGTACTGGGCCGATCGCCGAATTTTGGGATTCTTCTGACCCCGGACACGCGCCCATCGCGTGGGGGGGCGGCGAAGTCCCCCGCGAACCATCCTCGAGCAAGGCATTGCGATGGTCGAGGCTCCTGAGAGCGAGCCGCTCGGGAGAGCCCTTCTCTCCGAGCTCTTGTTCGGCAAGGGCTTGGGCGCGCCGGTCGAGGTCCTGGCGGGCATCCAGGGGGAGCTTCTCGTAGATCGCCTGGAGGAGAGCTCGCCTCTTCCGCTCCTCGGAGAAGGCGAACCTCGGCGGCGCGGGTGAGGGAGGCGGTGCCCCCCGCAAAGGGGCGCACGGCGTCCCGGAGAGCCGCGAGAGGACCTCGGAGAAGCGGGCCACCGAGTACTCCTCGAGCTTGTAGCCCTCGAGCGTGATCCCCTCCCAGAGGACGGCGCCGGGGTTCTTCTTGAAGAGGTAGCCGCGCGACTTCTTGAGGAGCACGTTCGAGACGGCGCCGCGGACCTGCTCGAAGGGGTAGCGGAGCATGTCTCTGAGCGATCGCTCGACCTCGAAGTGAGCGTGGAAGTCTCGATTCGACCACTCGAGGATCGTGCGGGCGTGCGCGAGGACGGACTCCTCCTCGGCGCCGCGTGGTTGCCAGAGCGCCGTCGCCGCGCGAGGGCGTCGCTCCTTTCCCGATGAAGAGGGCGCGCGATCGTTCACACCATCGTTCATAGAAGAGCTCATAGGAGCGCTCAGGGGCGCGTTCACGGATGAGGGGCGAGCGTTCAGGGTTCTCTCGAGCGCCTCGGCGAGGAGGAGCGACTCGAGGAGCCGAAGGAGCCGGAGCTTGACGCGGACGCTCTCCTCGCGCCGGACATGGGCCCAGATCGCCTCGACGGTCGGTCGCTCGTTCGTCGTTTCGGGAGAAAGAACGTCGGACGTCTTTTCTTTTTTGAAGATACGAAGAACGCGATGGTGTGAAGGCTTCTTCTCTTCCCGGAAAGCGTTCACTGTTTGCGAGCCATCATTCAGTGTTTCCGGGAGAGCATTCGCTGTTTGCTCGAAGCGCGCGCGCGTCGCCGGGGCGATGAAGTAGGCCGCCTTGTGCCCGCGACCGCCGGGCCGACCCGCGGGCGGACCTCCACCGGCCGAGGCCACGAGGTGTCCGAGCGAGAGGAGCCGCCTCTTCACGAGCCACCAGGTCCTGGGCTCGAACCCGCAGAGCCGAGCCCCTTCGTGGGCCGCGAGGACGACGGGCTCTCCGGGCCGCTCGAGGCTCCGCTCGAGGAGGAGAGCGAGCGCCCGCGAGGTCGTGCCGAGGGCGAGGGGTGAGACCTTCTGCTCGCGGAGGAGCTCGCGGGCGAAGGCGAGCGCCTTCCCCTTGTGAGGAGCGGGGTCGCCGTCGGGACGAGCGAGAGGCTCGGGTCTCGCGAGGGCGCTCATGACCGCTTCTTGAAGCGTTCGGCGGGCGGGACGTAGTCCTTGGGCGCCTCGTAGCCGAGCTCGAGCTGCTCGAGGACGAACGCTTCGGCCTCCTCGGCGTCGTGCCAGGTGCGGACGCGCATCTGCTCGAGGAGCGACCAGAGCGTCTTCTCCGAGACGACGCCCAGCTTCTCGAGGACGCGCTCGATCTTGACCCCGAGCGTGAAGAAGGCCGCCGCGAGCTGGGGCTGGGTCTTCAAGCGCTGGCGGTCGAAGAGGCGGAAGCCGAGCTCGTCTCTCTTGTCGGGAACGAAGGCGCTGGGCTCGCTCGGGCGCTTCTTGTCGTCCTTCCTCTCATCTTCGAGCGCGAGCGAGACGGTCACGAACTCCTGCTTGCGCCTCTGAGCGGCGGGCTCGGCGATCTTGATCGCGCCCGCGTCCTCGAGCTTCTTCAAGGGGCCGAGGAGCCGCGCTATGAGCGTGCTCCTGTGGCGGGCGCGCATCCTCAGGACGCGCGCCAGCTCCTCGTAGGGGAAGCGGCGCGACTCGCCCTGCTTCAAGCGGCCGTTGAAGTAACCGTGGAGAAGGATCGCGTGCGGCATCTTCGCCTTGAGGCGCTTCAAGTGCTCGGCCGAGATCCGGGGCTGCAGAAATTCGCCCGCGAGGCCGGAGAGGACTGCCTCGCCGAGCTGGCAGACGACGAACGTCTGCGGGCTCTTCCCGCCCTTGAGCGTGATCGTCCGCTTCGCCTGGAGGAGGTGGAAGGCGTCCTCCTCGCGCTCGACCGGGACGACGCCGCCATCCTTCGTCCTCACGACGAAGCTGTCCCGCTGCGTCACGAGACAGCCCCGGAGTCGCTCGAGGGCCCGCTTCACCATCTCGTGCTGGCGTCCCCCGACCTTCAAGTCGAGGCGCCTGAAGAGCTCCCGGTAGGAGAACGCGATCCTCCCCTGGGGATCGCAGCCCTGGTCGTACCAGAGCCCCATCAAAGCGAGGAGGATCAGACGGTCGAAGGGTTCGAGGCGCTGGCCGTTGTGGGAGGAGACCTCGATCATTCCGACCCGGCCCTCCTCGTGGAGGACCTGGAAGACCTTCTTCTCCGGGTCCTCTCCCGAGGGCGGCCCGAAGAGCTCGGCCGACCAGTACTCGATGTTGAAGCAGCCGCCGAAGATCGAGTGACGGAGCGGCGTCGGCCGTCCGACCTCGCGAAGCCAGAGCTGCTCGGCCTCGTCGAGCGAGCGAGGCGGGAGCGGGCTCGAAGGGGCGAGCTCGAGAGTCATGGGCTTGCCTCCATGGGGTTTACAAGGAGAGACACGCGGGGGGTTTCTGCGAGAGACACACCCTTCTCATCGCGAGAGACACGCCCCCGGCGGGGGGCGGATTCATCGCGAGAGACACTCCTTGGGCGAGGGGCGGTCTTCTTTGGCGGGAAAGGCGTTAGAGCGCTGGAGAGGGCCCGCAAAGGGGCTTGGCTCATCGGGAGAGACACGTCTAACTGCGAGGTCTT
>Ga0209062_1005568_pt1 | contig 12146 bp, 10 predicted proteins | sample Coa_R2_2_FD_187158 | JGI IMG/M metagenome (GOLD analysis project Ga0209062, IMG submission 187158) | Surface soil microbial communities from Centralia Pennsylvania, which are recovering from an underground coalmine fire - Coalmine... | ecosystem: Environmental > Terrestrial > Soil > Unclassified... | reverse complement strand
GGGCGAGCGCGTGCTGCCCCTGCTCTATGCCGCCATGGAAACGTGTTGGGTCGATGCCATCCTCATCGGGCTGGCCACGCTGGAGTTGTTCCACACGCAGACGCCGTTGATGCCGCTCTGGGCGCCATTTGTGCTGATCGCCGGTTCTCGCTTGCTCTACAGCATCCTTGAGCGCCGTCAGGCACAGCGAGCGACAGAGCAAGCTGGCGAGGAAGAGAACGGAGACGAGCAGGCAGCGGGGATGCTGCCCGGCACATCACTGTTCGTGACCGTACTCGCCCTCGTCATACTCGTACTCATCTGGGCCAGCCTCTACGCGGGAAGCTGGTTCCTGCTCGACCCGCGCTGGCTGCTATCGATGGTAAATGACGTCCTGCTGCTCGATGGGCAGGCGTATCACATCATCACCATTGTGGCAATTTCCATTTTCCTCTGCTGGCGCGGCATCCGGCTGGCGCAGCGCGAACTGCAGCCAACCAGTATATTCAAGACGCTGCAATCTGGCATGCTGCTCATCACTGGCATCATTCTGCTGCAAGCTGCTGTAGCAAGCTCCGGTATCGCCCCTGACCTCGGCAACACGGTGGCGCTGCTGCTGCTTATCCCTCTCTTCCTGTTCTTCTCGCTGGCGGCGCACGCTCTGGCTCGCGTCACCTTTGTGCGTCATACGCATCCAACCGGACTGGAAGGCAACCCGGCGACGCAGGAGCGAGCTATCATTTCCATCGTCTCCGTCATCGGCATCGGCCTGTTGCTCATTGCCGTCTTCGTCAACAGCTTCGCCAGCCCGGCCTTCCTGGCGCAGACGCAGCAGGCACTGTCCTGGGTAGGGGCTGTCTATAACTGGCTGGTCAATATCATCGCCGCCGTGCTGGCCTTCCTGCTCACGCCGATCTTCTGGCTCTTCTCGCTCTGGTTCGCGCACCATCCGGCAAGCCCGCCAAAGATCAACCAGCCAGGCAACGTTCTCAAACAACCTGTCAAAGGCGCGCCGCCGCAGACCTACCCTGCCGTCATACTCATCTTCGCTAAAATTATTGTACCTGTGCTGATCCTTGCCCTCATCGTGCTGCTGCTCTGGCTGGCGCTGCGGCGGCGGCGCGTACGCATCGAGCGTCATAGCGGCCCCGATGAGACACGCGAGAGCCTCTGGTCATGGTCGCTTTTCTGGACGCAGGTCAGGTCTCTGCTGCTGGCGCTGTTGCGGCGTTTCTTCCCGCGAAAAGAGGTCGAGGCGCAGGAAGCGCGCATGGAGCCGCTGCAGGGTGAGCCTGCCGCGCGCAGCATCCGCGAGATTTACCGCTTGCTGCTGCGCTGGGCCGCCAGTCGCGGCTATGCGCGCCACCGCGATGAGACGCCCTACGAGTTTCGCCAGCGCCTCGGCGAGCGTATCGCCGCCAGCGAGCCGCAGCTGGAGACCATCACCGAAGCCTACTCCGCCACCCGCTATGGCGGCTACATCCCCGACGACAGCGAGGTCGCCCGCGTCCGCCAGCAATGGCTCGAACTGGAGCAGAAGACGCGCATCTCCTCCTGAGCGCCTCTCTTTACGGCATGCCATAAAAAAGACCCTCTCGCGTGTCATGCTACTTATTAGCAAGCTGCTACGTATAACTCAAGGAGACTTTTTGCGTGTCATGGAAGAGATGTTGGAAGATAAACAGACCATACCTTAGAAAAGGAGAAGCGATATGGAAGCCCTGTTCTATCAGACACAGGACCTCAACCTGCCGGCCATTGCTCAGGCGCTGGTGAATGAATACCGGGCGAAGGGATATGAGGCGCAACAATTTGGCGACATGAATCATATCACCGTTCAGTTGAAGCAGGAAAGCACGCTGAGAGCTATTACTGGCTTTAATAAGGCACTGGCGATCTCCATGCAGCGCGTGCAGGGCGGCACGCTGGTGACAGTGGGAGCGCAGGACTGGGTAGACCAGATCGCCGTTGGCGCGGTGGGTCTGGCCATCCACCCGCTGCTCATCACTGCTGCCATCGGCGCGCTCCAACAGCATAACGCCCTGCACGAGGTTCTACGCTCGATTGACTACCAGATTCGGCAGCAACAGCCCCAGGTGCAGGTCACGATGCCGCCCGGCAATCTCTGGACGCCCCCGGTCTATTCCGGCATGCCGCCTACCAACCTGTAGACAGGAACATTTTCACGAGCCAAAGGCCCCCGGTAGAAATCGGGGGCCTTTCGTTCATGAGAAATCTGGTTCATACGCTTGACTGATCGGCAGAGATCAAGGTATAGTTCCTGCGGGGAGACAGATCATCATCAGGGGGGATGAAAACGATAGAAAACGATCACGATTTCCCGCAAGACTCTATTGATAAAGGCCAATCTGGCCGGGGAAAGCGTCCGGGGCTGGCGGCCCGCGCGGCGTGCGGCCCGGTCACAGTTGTGGCGCTTTGCAGCACGCTGCTGCTCTTTACGCTGATCGGCCTGCTGGCGAGCCAGCCTGCCAGCCGTGCCTTCTCGGCAGTAAACTCGCTGCCCTCGCTAACCGTGACCTTACCGCTCACGCTCACACCGACGCCAACAAAAAGGCCGAAGCCAACACCGACGCCGACGCCAAAGACGAAGCCAACGCCGACGCCAACGCCAAAGACGAGGCCAACGCCCACATCTACACCGACACCCACTCCTACGAGCAGCGGGCAGCCACAGGGAACGCCCACGCAGGCGCTCCAGCCGCCGAACACAGCTTCTCTGACGCCAACCGGCGCGAATGGGAATCTCTCCGGCACGGCAGGGACAGCCACCCCTACATCGGCGATCGGCATTCGACAGACACCGGCGACGTGGACACCCTATAGAGACGCCAGTAGCCAGGGCGGCAGCGATGGCAGTGATAGCGGCGGCGGCGTCAATGTTGTCCTGATCGCCGTCGGCGCCGCGTTGATCTTGCTCATTCTTGTCGTGTCCATCGTCATCGTGGCGCGCTGGTTCCTGTGAAGCCTGGCGTCCCTCTCTGTTTATCAGGTCAGTTCGAGCAGGGGAAAGGCGCGATGGGCGCGGGGCGGGACAAGAAAGTTCTGCCGTCGCGTCGCCGTCAGGAAACGCTCGATGCCGTTATGGATATCCGGGACGCTGTACTGTTTTGCCAGGTCGAGCGAGGCCTGGTTGATGCGCAGGGTGGCGAAAAAGGCCGCCGTTGGCATGAAGATAGTGAACTGCAGTTTGGGCTGCTGCGAGCCATCAGGGACATCCATGACGTCGAAGCCGGGGCCGTCCATACGGATGTGGATAGGAGTGCTGTCCGCCGCGCGCGAGGAACGCTGCAGCGCGGTGAGGTGGCCCAGACGATGTTCGTTCTGCAAGGTATTGTTGCCCTGCGCGTTGGCCTGCGCGTCGTTGACGCCCTGAAAAGTGTTGGCGAGAAAGGCGGGGCCGCCGCCATTGGCGAACTGGTTGCTGTTGCCCGTCGAGGGGACAGGGTTGGAGCGGAACATGTACTGGCAACGTTCGACGTAGGGTTCGGTGCTTGAATAGAACTGGTTCAGGTCGAGAATGACGTGTGAGAGATGCTGGATCGAGCCATCATAAAAGTAATCGCCGCCCTTTGTGGTGGTGAAGCTGGCCGAGGAGTTGCCCTGGAAAGTCGTAATGGTGGCGGGGCCGCTGCCCGCCACCTGCTGATCGGCAAAGCCCATCCACATAGGCGAGTGCGGGTTCATGAAGCCCAGGTAAGGCAGCGCGTTACTTTTGGCGACGGAGTGCGGCAGGCCCTTTTGCAGGAACATCAGCCGCGAAGAAGTGAATTTGAAGAGCGTTTTGAATTGCGGTGAAGGCACCGACTGCCCGTTAAGCGTATTGCTGCCCTTGAGCCAGGCCACGACCGACTGAATATTCGCCAGCGAGTCGCTGCGAATGGTGAAAAGGACATCGTTTGACTCGATCTTCACAGGAACATTAAAGGTCTGTTTGGTGATGTTAGGATTTTGCGGCGAGACATCAGTGGGACCCGGCACGGCCTCTTCCAGGGCAAAACGGCTATTGTCAGAGAGCAGGCGCGGCATATTGGCCGAGACGACAGAGGATGTCAGGCGATTGAAATAGGGCAGGCCATAGGCGATAAAGGTAAAGACGCCAGAGGGGCTAAAAGGATAGGTGGCTTCGATGGTATTGAGCGCGTTCGCCAGATTTTGCTGGTCGGTCTTTGTGGGGGCGCGCTTGAGCTTCGCCGTGAGGAAAGCAGTGTGTACCGGGCCGAAGCGAAAGAGGACGCCATTGATAGTCTGGGCCGGGGGCAGGTAGTTCGCGATATCGAACTGGATGTCCGGCAGGCTGGTGGGCGCGGCATGCGCGAGCCGCTGCGGCAGCCACGAATTCGCCTCCAGAATAGCCAGCGTCGAGGCGGTCAGACCGAGCGCGCCCAGTTTGAGCAGCGAGCGGCGGCTCAGTTGCCCGCTCCTATGAGAGCGATCAGCGGGGAGATCATGCGAGCGTGAATCATGAGCGACCATTCTACAAAATCCTTCCTTACAGATGAGAGTCCACAGGCCAGAACAATCGGCGGCTACCGCCAGGCAAGCACCGATTATATAGATAAGTCTATCTATCGGCATGGCGCAAGTCGAGGAAATGGGAAGAATGGGCCACCCCACAGCAGGCCATCCCTTGTGGGTGGCCTGCTGTGGGGCCGGGGTACCGTGAATGCCTATGCAGTTCATCCCCGGTGCAGGATGACCGGCGTATCGTTGAGGTCGAGGTTGAGCGTGGGCTGCGGCGCGGCGCCAACGACGACATCCAGTTCGTCCGTGTTCGGGTTCGGGTTGGAGACAGCACTGGCAACGGCAGGAATATTGGTAGTGATGGTAGCCAGGATACCCGATGTCTTCAGATGAAAGGCCGCGTCTGTCGGCAGCGAGATATTGACGTTGCCGCCATTGGAGCTGAAGGTAGCGTTGGCGCCGCTATCCAGGCTGCCCTGAAAGACGATTGGCCCGCCGTTGTTATCCAGTTTTGACGCGCCTTTCAGCGTGTCCTGCACCAGCACAATCGGCCCGCCGTTGGTACTCAGATTCATCTGCCCGCTCACACCGAATACTTCGATATCATCTGCCGTGATGTTCAGATTGACCGAAGCCGGCACGGTCATATCCAGGTCACAGCCATCAATAATCATCGTATCGCTATCCTGCGCGCGATGAGAGGATGTGAAGGTGCTGCCCAGGCCCTGCAAGATCACCTGATTGCCGGTCGCGTTGGGGTGAACACGGACGTAACCGGCACAATCATTGACGAAGAGCGTCGTGCCAGAGTCAATCGTAATGACATTGCCCGTCTGCACCCTGTGGGCAAAGAAGGCGATGCCGCCCACGAGAATCAGGAGAACAATGATGCCGGGCAGGGGATTGGATCGGCGGCGGCGCATCTGTGGCGCGACATTGTAATTGTACATCATCTTTTAAGCCCCCCTGTTTAGCGTGATCGTGCCATTATTTGTCGTGAGTGTCACAACCGCCTGCGGCGCGCTGCCCACGCTGGCATGCGCTTCGTTGTTCTGCACGTGTATGGCGGCATAGTTCGTCGAGATCGAGCCGCTGTTGGTCTTCGCGTCCACATGGAAGCTCGCGCTCTGCGGCAGCGTCACGGTGATTGACCCCTGATTGTTCTCGAAAACATATGAACCGCTGCTGTCAATCGCGCTGTTGAAGGTAATGGGGCCATCGTTATTGCTCAGCGCGACCGACCCCGCCAGCGTTGACTGTGTGACGGTAATCGCGCCGGTATTGCTGTGCAGCAGTGAGGTTCCCTGCACGTGGCAGTTTGTCAGCGTGATGCTGGCATTATTTGAATTGACATCAACCTGCCCCGTCAGGCCGCTCAGGTTGATGCTGGCCGAGTTACTATAGATCTTCACATCGGTATCCGCCGGGACGGTGGCATCGAACGTTCTGCCATACACGGGATCGTCGCCGAGGACAATCACGCTGCTATCGCTGTTCTGCTGAATGTTGCTGATGCCAAAGTTCCAGGGCAGGCTAATGTTGCCGGGACTCATGACCTGAAAAATCATCGTATGCGCATCGCTTCCGGCGTGGATACGAATGGCGGGCTGGTCTACTTCCTCATATCGCTGGCTCTCGATCACCAGGGTGGGGTGAGCGGCAACGGTGATGCTGGTCGGGCCAAAGATAGGCCAGCTATGGGCAAACGTCGTGTAGCTGCCAATCGCCAGCACAAGCAAAATAGCCAGGGTAATCAGGCAGCCCAGGCGTGGGAAACAGCCCCTGCGCGCCCTCTGCGCTCGATTGAAATAGGGGTTGCCAGGCACCAGCGGTATTTCGATACCGGGCTGCGGCCCCTGCCCCATATAGAACAACGGGCCAGCCTGACTGGCCGCCGCGAAAGAACCTCTTGCTTCCATACGCGAAACGCCCTCCTTTTCGGTTGAGGCACGAAGAAAACACAGCAATTTGCTCTCCTCTATTATCCCCTATCTCGCAACAGGAGGAATGCCTACTGGTTCATATAACGAACGAGAAAAGCACAACAAAAATCCGCAGGGATACGACAGGCGGGAGTGGCAGCGCAACGGCTTTTAAAGCCATTGCGCTGCCACTCCCGCCTGTCGTATCCCTGCGGATAATACTTTACGAACCGGTTACACTGCCTCTTCCTGAAGGGCGCGACCGGTGAACTGGCTGTTGTAGAGGTCGGCGTAGAAACCGTTCTGCGCGAGCAGTTCCTCGTGGGTTCCCTTCTCGATGATGGTGCCGTGATTCATAACCAGGATCAGATCGGCGTCGCGAATGGTCGAGAGGCGGTGGGCGATGACGAAGTTCGTCCTGCCCTTCATCAGCCGGGTCATGGCCTTCTGAATCTGCATCTCGGTGCGCGTGTCCACGCTGCTGGTCGCCTCGTCAAGGATCAAGATTTCGGGATCGGCCAGGAAGGCGCGGGCAATCGTCAGCAACTGCTTCTGGCCCTGCGAGATGTTGCTCGCCTCCTCATTGAGGACGGTGTTATAGCCATCAGGCAGCGTCCTGATGAAGTGATCGGCGTAGGCAGCTTTCGCGGCGCGCACGATCTCCTCTTCTGTGGCGTTCTCGCGGCCATAGGCGATGTTGTCGCGAATGGTCCCGTTGAAGAGCCAGGTGTCTTGCAATACCATGCCGAACATGCGGCGCAGATTCCCGCGCTTGATGTCCGTGATGTCCACGCCATCCACCAGAATTTTACCACTGTTGACTTCATAGAAGCGCATCAGCAGGTTGACGAGCGTAGTTTTGCCCGCGCCGGTGGGGCCGACAATGGCGATCATCTGGCCAGGCTTCACATCGATGTTCATATCCTGCATCAGGATATTGTCTTCGCTGTAGCCAAACTTGACATGCTCGAACTGGACCGCGCCCTCTGGATGCTCGATGACCTTCGCGTCGGTCGCCTCCGGCACCTCTTCCTTCTCGTCGAGCAGTTCAAAGATGCGCTCCGCTGAGGCCATCGAAGATTGAATGACGTTGGCGAAGTTGGCGAGCTGCGCGATGGGCTGCGTGAACTGCTGCGCGTACTGGATGAACGCCTGCACGTCGCCAATGGTAATCGTGTTCTTCGTGACCATGATGCCGCCGACGACGGCGACGAAGACGTAGCCGATATTGCCGACGAAACGCATCAACGGCATGATGATGCCCGAAACGAACTGCGCGCGCCAGCCGGCATCATACAGCTTCTCGTTGCGCGCGTCGAATTCGGCGATGGATGCCTCTTCGCGCCCGAAGGCTTTGACGATCTTATGGCCGGTATACATCTCCTCGACATGCCCGTTGAGGATGCCCAGCGCCCGCTGCTGATTGCGGAAGTATTCCTGCGAGCGTTTCGCAATGCCGATAGTGATGAACAGGCTCATCGGCAGCGTCAGCAGGACGATCAGGCTGAGTAGCGGGCTGATGGTCAGCATCATCACGATCACGCCGACCAGCGTGACCGCCGAGGTCATCAACTGGACGATGCTCTGCTGCAAAGTCGTGCTGAGGTTGTCCATATCGTTGACGGCGCGGCTCATGATTTCGCCGTGCGTGCGCGAGTCGAAAAACTTCAGCGGCAGCCGTGAGAGCTTCTCATCGATGTCTTTGCGCATCTGGTACATCACGCGCTGCGCCACGCCCGCCATCACATACTGCTGAATGTAGATGAAGATGGCGCTGATGATGTACAGGCCCAGCAGGATCAGCAATACATGGCCAATATAGGTGAAATCGATGCCGGGCGCGGGCTGGTGCAGGAACATCGCCTTGTATTTCGCGATCACGCCGTCGGCCAGTTTCGTTGTCGCCAGGCCCAGGATTTTGGGGCCGACGATGTTGAAGACGGTGCCGATGATGGCCGTGATGAAGACGACCGCCAGCAGGAATTTCTGCGGCATGAAGTAGCCAAGCAGGCGCAGGGCCGTCGCCTTGAAGTTCTTGGGCTTCTCCACCGGCCTGCCCATCGCGCCCCAGCCGCCATGCCCCATCGGGCCTCCCGGTCGCTGTTGTTGCGCTCTCCGATCTATGCTCATGCGATTTCCTCCGCAATTTCCTCGCTTGAAAGCTGTGAGGAGACGATTTCACGATAGACCTCACAGGTTCTCATCAATTCTCGATGGGTGCCGATGCCGACCAGCCGCCCTTCGTCCAGCACCAGAATCTGGTCCGCGTCCATCACAGTGCTGACGCGCTGGGAGACGATCAGCACGGTGGCGTCGCGCGTCTCCCTTCGGAGGGCGGCGCGCAACTTCGCATCGGTCTTGAAGTCCAGCGCCGAGAAGCTATCGTCAAAGATGTAAATTTCGGGCTTTCTGACCAGGGCGCGGGCGATGGAAAGGCGCTGCTTCTGCCCGCCGGAGACGTTGGTGCCGCCCTGGGCAATCTCCGACTCGAAGCCGTCCGCCATGTTGCTGATAAATTCGGTGGCCTGCGCGATCTCAGCAGCATGCTCGATCTCTTCTTCCGTCGCGTCTTCCTTGCCGTAGCGGATATTGTCGTTAATCGAGCCGGAGAACAGCACCGCCTTCTGCGGCACAAAGCCGATCTTCGCGCGCAGATGTTCCTGCGACAGTTCGCGCACGTCCACATCGTCCACCAGAATGCGCCCGCTATCGATGTCGTAGAAGCGCGGGATCAGGCTGACCAGCGTCGATTTGCCCGAGCCGGTGCCGCCGATGATGGCCGTGACCTGGCCGGGCCGCGCCTGGAACGAGATGTGCGAGAGGGCAGGCTCTTCCGCACCGGGATAGCTGAAGGTCACATCATCGAACTCCACGTATCCCCTTGTGTCGTTCGCCGTCCGGGGCCGCTCCGGGTCATCGATCTCCGGCTTGATATCCAGCACCTCGTTGATGCGGGTGGCGGCGGCGGCGGCGCGCGGCAGCATGATAAACATCATCGAGACCATCAACAGCGCGAACATGATCTGCATGGCGTATTGCAGGAAGGCAATCATCGCCCCGATCTGCAGGTCGCCGTTATTGATGCGAATGGAGCCGAACCAGAGAATCGCCACGCTGGAGACGTTGAGGACGAGCATCATGATCGGCATGAGGAAAGCGACGATGCGGTTGACGCGGATGGTAATATCCATCAGGTCGCGGTTGGCAACATCGAAACGCTGCTCCTCGTACTTCTGGCGGTCAAACGCGCGCACCACGCGCACGCCGGTCAGGCCCTCATCCAGAATCAGGTTCAGCTTATCCAGCTTGACCTGAATGAGCCTGAACAGCGGAATGGACTTGCTCATAATGGCGACGATAGAAAGAACCAGCACGGGAATGGCCACTACCAGCACCCAGGAAAGGCCAACATCCTGGTTGAGCGCGAGAATGATGCCCGCGACCATCGTGATGGGGGCGGTAATCATAATACTGAGAATGACCACCAGCACCTGCTGCACCTGCGTCGTGTCGTTGGTGGTCCTTGTAATCATCGAAGCCGTGCCAACTGTATCAAATTCGTGCAGCGAAAAGCGTTGCACGTGCTTAAACAATTGCGCGCGGATAATCTTGCCAAAGCCAGTAGCGACTTTAGAAGAGAAGAAAATGCCGATGATGGCCGCGATGGTGCCGCCCAGCGTGACCAGGAACATCAGCCCGCCGGTACGCCAGATGTAGGGAATATCGGGCGTGGGGTAAATACCCTTGTCGACGATATCGGCCATCAAGGTCGGCAGGTACAGGTTCGCCATCGCCTGCGCAAAGGCGAGGATCACCACCAGCACGAGCGTCCACCGATACGGCTTCATAAACCGCAATAATCTAATCATATCTTATTCGACTCCATTCCACGCTGCCTGCTCGCCAGCGCCAGCTTTCTCACTGTAGTAGTGAGCGACTTTTAAAAGGAGATCGGCCAGCCGGTCGCTCTCTTCCTCTCCCAGGTACTCGATCAAGCCCTCGAAAGAGGCCGAAAACGCCTCCGCCGCCTTCACAACGACCAGTTCGCCGCGCTTCGTCAGTGTAATGCCAACGGCGCGCCGGTCTGCCGGGTCGATGCGCCGTTCAACCAGCCCGTTCGCTTCAAGTCCCTTCAGCAACTGCGTCACAGTCGGAGAAGTGACGTGCAGCCGCTTGCTGATCTCCGACACCTTCATCTCCGGGCTGCCCGCCGCCTCCGCGCTCCTGATGCAGAACAGCATCCTGATCTCGCCCGGTGTACAGTTCGCAAAGTTACGCTGGTGCGCCTGCACGCGGTGAAATTGCATAAAAGCGCGCATCAGCTTCTGCGCCGTCGGGTTATGTATCTGTTCCTCCAAGAAAGCACCTCCAATACTACGCAAACCTCAACACACACCTCACACATAGATAGGTTTCTAAATATTTAGGCATCTAATTTATTAGGCAACCTAATTATAGGGTGGGAAAGAGAGATTGTCAAGGGGAAAAGGAGTGAATTTTCTGCGAGGTGCAAAATTGCTTTTGCTGACAAAGCCGGTTATGTTATCCATTGAAAACGTACCCTGGATGTATCATGCAGAGCGCGTGCGGGTACGTTTTCAACAGCATACAAACTATTACGCATTCTGGCCTGTGGTTATGCCGGGCCTCCGCGGCGCCCGACGACCATACCTGCGATGCCGATGATGAGCAGGATGATCCCGATAACGATACCTGCAATCGCACGAGTAGGGTGGAGTCCCAGAACCTGCGCCTGGTACAGGATGCCGATGATGAGCGCGATCACGCCGAGGACGATTGCGCCGATGAACAGTAGCGGATTTTTCATAGTGCCTCTCCTTTTTTCGCTATCAAGCAGTGACCCTCCCATATTATAACAGCAGCAGAGAGGAAGACGCCTGCTGCCGGGTCGTAGTAGCGCGAGCCATAATAGTCCAGCCCGCTGAGATTGTCATTGTACTGGCCGGTGTAGCCTTTGCTGGTGGCCATGCTGCCCGACTGGTAGCGGGAGTTGCCATAGGGGTCGTAGAGCTGGTTGCCCTGCACGCTGGCGCTATTGACGGTGTTGGTAATCGTGGCCAGCACGCTGCCCAGCGTGTCGGTCAGGAAGTAGTCGGTGCTGCTGCTACTGCCGTTGACCTCTAAGGCGCCCGGCAGGCTGCCACCCAGGCTGTAGTAGTAGGTCTGGTTCTGGCCGCTGAGTGTGCCGTTGCTGTCGAAGCTGTAGCTGTGTTCTTCCAGCCCGAAGGCGTAGACCGTGACGGTCGTTCCCGTGCTGGTCTGCGAGCGGCGCAGCACGCGCTGGCCGCTGGCGTCGTACATGTACCACTCTTTGTTGCTGCCGCTGCTCCACTGCACGAAATTGTCGAGCAGGTCGTAGGAGAGGCTGGTCGTGCTGCCTCCGCTGCTGCGGATGGTGACGTTGCCCCAGGCGTCGTCGCTGCTGCTGTTTCTGGCTATTCTGGCAAGACAGGGGGAAATTGCCTGGATTTACGAGTTTAGTGAGTGGTGCAAACTCGCTTAGCGCGCCGTAAAAAAGCATCCTGGATGTGCCATTCTCATTGACGAGCTAAGAGAATGCGGGATAATATGTGGTTATGAATATTTTGTTGACAGGGGCATCTGGCAATATTGGCATGAGCGCCTTGCAGGAGCTGGTGCGGCAGGGGCAGCAGGTGCGCTGCTTCGTGAGGAGACCGGCGGCGTTCGGGCGCACCCTCAAACGAGTTGGCTGCGCGGGCAAGGTCGAGGTGGTCGAAGGCG
>Ga0209062_1005567_pt1 | contig 12148 bp, 10 predicted proteins | sample Coa_R2_2_FD_187158 | JGI IMG/M metagenome (GOLD analysis project Ga0209062, IMG submission 187158) | Surface soil microbial communities from Centralia Pennsylvania, which are recovering from an underground coalmine fire - Coalmine... | ecosystem: Environmental > Terrestrial > Soil > Unclassified... | reverse complement strand
GCCTGGATGCCGGGCGCGTATCTGGCGCCGCTGCTGACGGTAGCCATTGTGATGGTCCCGGCGATTCTCCTCATCCGCGCCATGGCCGGATACGGCAGCTTCGCCGTGCTGCTGAACACCGACTACGTATCGCTGCTGATGCTGGCGATGAGCGCCTGGGCCGCCGGATATCTGCCGCTGGCCGTTCTGCGCGCCTTCACCGATCTGCCGCTCGACAATCCCTGGTTTTATCTGGCTGTCAACTTATATTTCACTTTGCTGCTGGCCATCGGCGTGCGGACGATGTACGGCTCGGGAACCGCGCCGGCCATCGGCATCACGCTGGCCGGTTGGGGCGCGGGCGTGCTCGGCATGGCGGTGATGGCGTTCCTGGGCGGCGCGCTTTATTTGCTGGCCTCGCCGCTGGTGCTGATCTATCTCTATTTCATCTTCGGATCGCGCCTGCGCGATCTCGGCGCGGGCTTGCGCTCGCGGCAGCATTTTCAGCAGCAGCTTGAAATCGCGGCGAATAATCCGCACGATGCCGACGCGCAGTACCAGCTCGGCTTGATTCATCGGACGCGGCGCCAGTACAGCGACGCGATCGCGCGATTTGAGCGCGCCGTCGAAATCGATCCGTCCTTCGCCGACGCCCACATGCAGCTCGGCGGGATCGCGCGCGAGCAGCAGCGCTTCGAGGACGCAATCCATCATTTGAAAATCGCCGCCGGGCTCGACGACAAGCTCGCGCAAAATGAGGTATGGCGCGAGCTGGGCGCGGCTTATCTGGCGCTATCGCGTCCCGGAGAGGCCGCCGGGGCGCTCGCCAAGTTCACTGATCGCCGCCCGTACGACCCCGAGGGGCTGTACTGGTATGGCCTCGCGCTGAAGCAGTTGAACCGGTCCGGTGAAGCGCGCGAGATGTTCAGCCGCTGCATCGAGGCGGTCAGCACGATGCCGCCGCACCGCCGCGCGCAGGTGCGGCAGTGGGGCTCGCGCGCGCGGAAAGAAGCCGTTTAGGCGGCCCCGCAATTTCGCCACGCTTGCACTCTCGGCGATAAATCAATATTCTGAGAATTTCTCGCGAAAGGAGATCCGATGTACAAATACAGTCTGGCGTTCCTGCTGGTGGCCGCCAGCGCCTTCGGCCAGAACACGATTACCCCCGAAAAAGAGGCGGCGATCAAGGCCGACCTGATGGGGGAAATCGATCACATGAAGAAGCAGGCGCAGGTCATGGTCGATAGCGTCTTCAGCTTCGGCGAACTCGGCTTTCAGGAATTCGAGACCTCCAAGTACCTTACCGGCATTCTCGAAAAAGAAGGATTTAAGATCGAGCGCAATTACGCCGGCATCCCCACCGCCTGGGTCGCGTCCTGGGGAAGCGGCAAGCCGGTGATCTCGCTTGGCTCCGATATCGACGATATCCCGCAGGCGTCGCAAAAACCCGGCGTCGCTTACCATGACCCGATGATCGAAGGCGCGCCCGGTCACGGCGAGGGCCACAACTCCGGCGTGCCCCTAAATATCATCGCCGCGCTCGCCGTCAAGAACGTCATGCAGCGCGAGCACCTTCAGGGCACCATCCGCCTGTGGCCGGGCGTCGCCGAAGAGCTGGTCGGCACCAAGGCCTATTACGTGCGCGCCGGCATGTTCAAGGATGTCGACGTCGTCCTGTTCTGCCATGTCGCCAACAATCTCGGCGTTTCCTATGGACCCAGCCCGCAGAACGGGCTCGTTTCGGTGGAATATTCGTTCCAGGGAGAAAGCGCGCACGCGGCCGGCGCGCCGTGGCGGGGACGCAGCGCGCTCGACGCGGCGGAGCTGATGAGCATCGGCTACGAATTCCGCCGCGAGCATCTGCGCCTGGCGACGCGCGTCCATTACGTGATCACCAACGGCGGCGATCAGCCCAACGTCGTCCCGCCCAACGCAGCCATCTGGTTTTATTTCCGTGAAGCCGATTACGACCACATCATGAACTTGTGGCACATCGGCGACAACATGGCCAAAGCCGCCACCATGATGACCGACACCGATTACACCGAACGGGTTCTCGGCAGCGCCTGGCCCGGCTATTTCAACAAGCCGATCGCCGAGGCGATGTATGCCAATATTCAGAAGGTTGGCCTGCCGCAGTGGTCCGAGGACGACCAGAAGCTCGCCAGGGCCTTTCAAGCCGAGCTGAAACAGCCGGTCCGCGGGCTGGCGACCAAGATTCCGCCGCTGCGCCCGCCGCGCGAGCAATCGAATGACAACACCGGCGAAGAGGGAGGCGGCCAGAATCAGCCGATGGGCGGAGGCTCCGACGATATCGGCGACGTCTCCTGGAACGTCCCCACGGTGACGCTTCGCTATCCGTCGAATATTCCCGGCGGTCCCGGCCACAACTGGGCCAACGCGATCTCGATGGCCACGCCGATCGCGCACAAGGGCGTCATCGCCGGCGCGAAGGTGCAGGCCATGACGATGATCGACATTCTTACTCATCCCGATCTTGTCAAGTCGGCCTGGGATTACTTCAACAACGTTCAGACCAAGAATCAGAAATATGTTTCGCTGCTGCGGCCCGACGACAAGCCGGCCATCTGGCTGAACGCCGCCACCATGGCAAAGTATCGCGACCAGATGAAGAAGTTCTACTACGATCCTTCGAAATACGATACGTATCTGGAGCAGCTCGGCATCAAGTATCCGACCGTGCGCGCATCCGGCGCGGGTCAGTAATCCCGGAAGCGTAAGCCTTCGGGCTTACGCCTTCGCGCTGCGGCGTTCGACGAAATACCGGATGACTTCATAAATCACCGGCAGCAACACCGCCGCGATAAATCCCACCCGGTAGGGATACTGGATATGCCTGGTGGTGCTGCGAATCACCGCGTCGCCCACCCGGTATTGAATCGTGTTCTGATGCCAGGGGATATACGGCGTAAGCGCGACGCCTCCGATGTATCCCGCCGCGCCCAGCAAAATGTCCGGAAAAAATTTCAGCGCGCGCTTTCCAAGAAAGCTGGCGGCAATCGCGATAAACGCGCCGATGGCGCCGCCCACCACGGCTTCCAGTAAATACGGCAGCGTATCGGGGCTGGTCTGCGGATTCATTGCACCGCCGCCTTGGTGAGAATCAGAATGTGCTGGCGAGGCAAAACTTCCAGAACCTGGTCCAGATGGAAACCCTCCGCTTCCAGCTCCGTCTTTACTTCGGCGACGCTCATTTTGTGCTCCGGCCGGATGGGAATTCTCGGATCTTCCTTGCGATATTCGAGCAGCACCAATCTCCCGTTCGGCTTAAGATCGTCGCGCATTTTTTCCAGCATCTTCTGCGGCTGCGAAAATTCGTGATACACGTCGACCAGTAAAATCAAATCCAGCGCGCCAAAGGGAAGTTTCGGATCGCTTTCGGTGCCGAGCACGGTTTCGATATTCTTCAATCCCGCGCGCGCCGCGTTCTGGCGCAGCATCCGCAACATCTCCGGCTGAATATCGTTGGCATAAACTTTTCCCGACGGTCCGACGCGCCGCGCCAGCCGTAGCGTGATGTATCCGGTGCCCGCGCCGACATCGGCCGCCGCTATCCCCGGCTTGATGCCGACCGCCTCCAAAGCCTGGTCGGGATGCTCTTCGCTTTCACGCTCGCCGCGCTCCAGCCAATCCGCGCCGCTGGCACCCATCACCGGCGCGATGCGGCGTCCGGTCAGCGGATGCTCAGATTGATACGGCCATGCCGCGGTCGCGCAGGCCAGCGAAAACAATAGTACAGTGAGGAATTGCCTTCGCCGGAAATAACAGTTAGATTGTGGGGTGATCCTCATGTTTAAACCGCTACAGTTGTTGGCCCTGTTGCCCGCCGTCCTCGCGCTCGCCGCGTGCGCCAACAAGCAGGAGCAGACGCGGGTCGATTTTCAAATGGGCGAGCGCGCCACGGTCGGTCCACTGACATACAATGTCATCGAAACCGGCTGGCGAAGTCAATTGGGCAGCGAATTCAAGATGCGTTTTCCCGAACAGCGCTTTCTTTTGGTGACCATATCGGTCACCAACGGCGGCGGCAGGGAGATCTCCGTTCCGCTGTTCACGCTGGAGGATCAAAAGGGACAGACCTATCCGGAACTGGATAACGGCGAGGGCGTGGATAACTGGTTCGGGCTGCTTCGCACGCTTCCCGCCGCGCAAACGCAACAGGGCAGGCTCGTTTTCGACGTTCCCTTTGGATCGTACAAATTGCGCATCACCGACGGCGGCGAGCCCGGCCTGGAGAAAGTCGCCTACATCGAGCTTCCGCTTCGCATGGACACCGATACCGGCGTCGATACGCCGATGCCCGCGGCTCCGTCCCGGAATCCTGGAGCTTCGCCAAGCTCGAAGAGGTAAGTTTTCGTGACAGCATTTCGCAGTTTCGCGCTGGCGTTTTTCGCCGTGGCGGCGCTGCGCGCCCAGCCGAAGCTGGCCTTCGATCGCGTCGCCCTGCACCAGTTCGAGGACGGCCCGGTGCTCGCGCCCAATTACGAGTTCGTTCCCGGCGAAACCGCCTATTTTAGTTGCCGCATCCGCGGATACGCCACGCTCAAAAAGGACGAAAAGCAAAGCGTCGATCTTTCCTGGCGGATGCGCGTCGTCGATCCGGCGGGCATCCCGGTGCAGAAAGATCTTTCCGGGAAAATCGAGGAAGAAGTCCTGCCGCAGGATAAAGATTGGCGTCCGAAGTTTCTCGCGAGCTTCGTCGTCCCCGCCTTTGCGCCTTCCGGCGATTATCACATTCCCGTAACCGTCAAGGACGAAATCGCCGGATCGGAAATTTCCACCAGCCTCGCCTTTAAAGTCAAGGGCCACGACGTGCAGCCGAGCGACACGCTCGCCGTGCGAAATTTCGCCATGATGCGCGCCGAAAACGATCCGTTTCCGATGCGCAATCCGGTGTACCGCCCGGGAGAGATGTTATGGGCCAAATTTGACATTGTAGGCTACAAATTCGGCGAAAATAATCGCTTTTCGGTGTCTTATGGACTCGCAATTCTCGATGCTTCGGGCAAGCAGGTGTTCGCGCAGCCCGATGCCGCCTCCGAATCAAAGGAATCTTTTTATCCGCAACGCTACGTCCCCGGCGTGCTCAGCGTGAGCCTGGACCCGAACGTTACCAAAGCCGTCTACACCCTGGTCGTGTCGGTTGAAGATAAAATCGGCAATCAGAAATTCGAAATAAAGCAGCCCTTTTCGGTGGAGTGAGCGGTACGCCGTTTGCTTAAGCATCCGGCATGAAGCACACACCTGTCGAAACTGTCGATCCACGCACCAAAGGCGAAAAGCCCCCATTTCCGGCCCAGAATCAGGAACTGCCGGGCACGGAACAAGAGATGAGCCCCAAGCCCGATCACGGCGAGAAAAGTTATCGCGGTTACGGCCGATTGCAAGGCAAAGTCGCGCTGATCACGGGCGCCGATAGCGGCATCGGGCGCGCCGTCGCGATCGCCTACGCAAGAGAGGGCGCCGACGTGCTGATCTCTTTCCTGAACGAACAGGAGGACGCAGAGGAAACCGGGAGCTGGGTGCGGGAAGCCGGGCGCAGACCCGTGTTGGCCCCCGGCGATATCGGCGAAGAGCCGCACTGCCGGGAACTGGTCGATCGCGCCTTCCGCGAGTGGGGGCGTCTCGATATTCTGGTCAACAACGCCGGCATCCAAACCAAGCATCAGCACATCGAGGAGTGGTCGCCCGAAGAATGGGACCGGACGTTTAAAACAAATATTTACGCGATGTTTTATCTGGCGCGCCACGCGCTGCCGCGGATGCAGACCGGCGGCTCGATCATCAATACCGCCTCGGTGCAGGCCTATCAGCCCAATCCCGAACTGCTCGCCTACGCCGCCACCAAGGGCGCGATCGTGACGTTCACGAAAGCTCTAGCCTCGATGGCGATGGAAGGCGGCATCCGCGTCAATGCCGTCGCGCCGGGTCCCGTCTGGACGCCGCTGATTCCCGCCTCCTTTGAGGAGGATAAAGTGAAAAACTTCGGCGAAAAAAGCCTGCTCGGGCGTCCCGCGCAGCCGGCCGAGCTCGCTCCGGTCTATGTTTTTCTGGCCAGTCCGGAATCAAGCTACGTCACCGGCAGCGTCGTCGATATGACCGGCGGCCGCATGCTTCCCTGATACCGTGCCAATCCGCATCGGCACCTCCGGCTGGCACTACAAACACTGGATCGGCCCGTTTTATCCGCCGAAAACGCCGGCGTCGAAAATGCTCGAATTCTACGCGCGGCATTTCGATACGGTGGAGCTGAACAATACGTTCTATAAGCTTCCGGGCGAGGCCGCCCTCGAACTCTGGCGATCCGGCACGCCCGCGAATTTTCGCTTCGCGCTCAAAGGCAGCCGCTTTCTTACCCACATGAAAAAACTTACCGATACCGGTCGCGGCATCGGCCGCTTCTTCGATCGCGCCAAGCTTCTGGGCCGCAAGCTGGGCCCGATCGTTTTTCAATTACCTCCGAATTTCCGCATAAATCCGGAGCGTCTTGAACATTTTCTCGAAGCGCTCCCCTCCGGCCATCGCTACGCGTTCGAATTTCGCGATCCGAGCTGGAACGACGCGCGAATCTACGCGCTGCTGCGCCGTCACAAATCGGCTTACTGCATTTTCGATCTCGCCGGATTCCAATCCCCGCTCGAAATCACGGCGGATTTCACCTACATCCGCCTGCACGGTCCCGGCGGGAAATATCAGGGCAGCTATTCCGATACGTCGCTGCGCGCCTGGCGGCGCCGCCTGCGAGAGTGGAACCTGCGCGCCTCATATGTCTACTTCGATAACGACCAATCCGGCTACGCCGCCCAAAACGCGCTGCGCCTGAAAGAATTCCTATCCGGATAGCGGAGAAGGCGGATCTTCAGATCCGCCCCGGCGGCATGAATGCCCGCGGCTAAATATCGTAGTACAGCGCGAACTCGTAGGGATGCGGCCGCAGCCGCACCGCGTCCGATTCGTTCTTGCGCTTATAGGCGATAAACGTCTCCAGCAACTCCTCGCTGAACACGTCGCCCTTCAGCAGGAAGGCGTGGTCGTCCTCCAGGCATTGCAGCGCTTCTTCCAGCGACGCCGGCATCGAGGGAACACTCTTCATCTCCTCCGGCGAAAGATCGTAGATGTCCTTATCGAGCGGCTCGCCCGGATCGATCTTGTTGATCACGCCGTCCAGCCCCGCCATCATCATCGCCGCGAAGGCCAGATAGGGATTCGAGCTCGGGTCCGGCGGGCGGAACTCGACGCGCTTGGCCTTCGGACTCGCCGAATACATCGGGATGCGCACCGCGGCCGAGCGGTTGCGCCGCGAATACGCCAGATTCACCGGCGCTTCATAGCCCGGGACCAGACGCTTGTAGCTGTTGGTCGTCGGCGCGATGATGGCCGACAGCGCGCGCGCGTGCTTCAGTAATCCGCCGATATACCACAGCGCCATCTGGCTCAGGCCTGCGTACATATCGCCGGCAAACAGCGGCTGCCCGCCTTTCCACAGGCTCTGATGAGTGTGCATCCCGCTGCCGTTATCGCCAAACAGCGGCTTGGGCATGAACGTCACGCTCTTGCCGTATTGATAGGCGACGTTGCGGATCGCGTACTTGTAAATCATCATGTTGTCCGCCGAGCGGATCAACGTATCGAAGCGCTGATCGATCTCGCATTGCCCGCCGGTCGCCACTTCATGATGATGGCACTCGATGTTCAGCCCGCAGCGGATCATGGTCTCCACCATTTCGGCGCGCAGGTCCTGATAATGATCAGTCGGCGGGACCGGAAAATATCCTTCCTTAAACCGCGGCCGGTAGCCGAGGTTGTTCGTCTCGCGGCTCGAATTCCAGCGCCCTTCTTCCGCATCGATGAAGTAATATCCCTCGTGCGCGTTCTGGTCGAACCGGACGTTGTCGAAAATGAAAAATTCGGCTTCCGCGCCGAAGTATGCCGTATCGGCCAGCCCGGAGTTTTTCAGGTACATCTCGGCCTTGCGCGCGATCCAGCGCGGGTCGCGGTCATAATGCTGCCGCGTGATCGGATCGATCACGTCGCAGGTCATCGTCAGGGTTTTCGTTTCATAAAATGGGTCCATGAAAGCGGTGCTGGCATCGGGAATGAGCAGCATATCGCTCTCATTGATGGCCGCCCAACCCCGGATACTCGATCCGTCCATTCCAAAACCCTGCTCGAACGAGTCTTCATCGAGCTCGCTCATGGGATAAGAAACATGATGCTGCAACCCGGGAAGATCGGTAAAGCGCAGGTCCAACTGCCTGGCATCGTTTTTCTTGGCAAAATCAAGAACGTCTTTGGGCGTCTTAGCGGCGTGGCTCATTTCTACATGATAGTTCGCGCCCCATGTAACCGCGAATAGAAATTTTGAATGAGAGCGATAACCGCGGCGAACGCGCAACGGGAATTCACCTGAAGGCGTACTAGGGTCCTTAAAAAACGACTTAAGCCGTCCCCGGAGCCTATTGTGAAACCACGCCGGCGACGATGGATTACTGAGTAGAACTACTTAACAAGGGCGAACCACAAGTGACTGCACGGAAATCCTCCACACGCGCGAAAACAACCCTGCTCTTTGCATTCCTGCCGCTGCTATTATTCACGCCGGCCAAAGCCTACGGCTATGCCGACCCGGGCACCGGAGCCTTTCTGTACAGGCGTTTTACGCGGCGTTTCTCGGCGGCACGTTCTATCTTCGTAAATTGCTCGACCGCGTTTGGAAGCGCCGCCGCTAAGCGGTCATGCTGATCGGCGAAGCGGCGGAAGCGAGGACCCCCTCCCCGCAATCGTTCCGCGATCCCGCGGGAACGCTCTTTGAGGACGGCAAGCGCATTCTGCGCCAGGTCAATCCGGAAGACGCCGCCGGTCTCGAAGCGTTCCTTGCGACCAAAACCGCCGCCCGGGCAATCGGGCGAGGCGCGCTGGTCGGTTCGCTGCGGCTTAGCGATCATCTCTACGAGCACGAGCGCATCCCGTTTCCGAGTTACCCTTGCGAGTGGCCGCCTGAAATGCTCCATGCCGCGGGTGAGCTCACCATTGAGCTGGCCCGCTCCGCGCTGGAGGAAGGCTACGGGATCAAAGACGCGACCCCCTACAACGTTTTGTTTCGCGGCAGCCGTCCGGTGTTCGTGGACGTGCTTTCTTTCGAATCGCGCGATCCGCGCGACCCCACCTGGCTTGCCTACGGGCAGTTCACGCGAACCTTTCTGCTGCCGCTTCTGGCCAACCGCGAAACGCGGATACCGCTGGCATCGATCTTTGCGGCGCAGCGCGACGGGCTGGAGCCAGAGGCCGTCTATCGCTTGCTCGGGCCGCTCCGCCGCCTGCTTCCGCCGTACCTCAATCTGGTCTCGATTCCCAAATGGCTGAGCGGGCGCGAAACCCCTTCCACCTATCGCCCCAAACTTGCCGCTTCGGCCGGCCAGGCGCGGTTCATTCTGGATCGGATTTTGCGCGGTTGCGCGCGCCAGTTACGATCGCTCGCGCCGGCGCGCCGCGCTTCGAAATGGTCCGGCTACATCGCGCCGGAGCGCACCGCCGCGGTTTCCTACACGCCTTCGCAGTTCGCCCAAAAAGAACAACTCGTCCGCGATGCCTTGGCCATCGCCCGTCCCCGCGAGGTCTTCGACGCCGGCGCCAATCAGGGACACTTCAGCTTTCTCGCCGCGGGAACCGGCGCCTCGGTCGTGGCGATCGATTCCGATGAAGCCTGCGCCGGCGCGATCTGGCGCGAAGCTTCCAAACGGAGCTTGAACGTGCTCCCGCTGGTGGTCGATCTGACACGTCCCACCCCCGCAATGGGATGGCGGAACCGCGAATGCGCGCCGTTTCTCGCTCGCGCGCGACATGGCTTTGATCTGGTGATGATGCTCGCCGTGCTGCATCACATTCTGGTGACCGAGCGCATCCCGCTGGAGGAGTTGTTCGCCCTGGCCGAAGAGCTTACGCGCGACTACCTCCTAATCGAATTTGTCGGTTCCGACGATCCTTGTTTCAAGCGCATCGTGCGGGGGCGCGACCGGCTGTACTCGCATCTGACGCGCGAGTGCTTCGAAGCAGCCGCAAGCGCGCGCTTCGATCTGGTCAGCTCGACGAGAATCGACGGAATGGAACGATGGATTTATCTTTATCGCCGGCGGCGCGCCATCAGCTAAATAATCTGCTGGTCTGTTTTTCCGCCGGAAATCTCTGCTTCCTCCGCCGCTGGTACGATCTGGAGCATTTGCAGGAACGCTCCATGAACTATTACCGCACCGCGCCGGAAACGCCCGCGCTGCTGGTCGCCACCATCGCCGCCGCCTGCCTGCTGAGTCTCGCTTTTTACGCCGCCTGGCGATGGGTGGAGCGAAATCCGTCGCCGCTCAAGCTGAAATTCGGCTATTGCGGATTCCTGCTGGCGCTGATGTTTCCCCTCGAATCGGTCCGCCAATATTGGAACACCGAGGGCGCCGCCTACGATCTCGCCACCAACATCGTAATCATCTGTATTGAAGCGATTCTCGCCTCTGGCGTGGCGCTGGCGCTGGCCGGCAATCCGCGCGTTGTGCGTGCGGCGCGGCGAATCACGCTGGTGCTCACGCTTCTGTTCCCCTCGCTGCTGATCGATTTCACCTGGGGCCGCCCCACAGCCGAGCCCGAATCCGCTTTCCGCCCCAAACCGCCCGCCCCCATGCTCGCCCGCCATGGATCGGGCCATCGCGTCCTCTGGGTGGTGTTCGACGAGTTCGATCAGCGCCTCGCTTTCGATCTGCGCCGCCCTAAAGTGGATCTGCCGGAACTCGATCGGCTGCGCGCCGAATCCTTTACCGCTTCGGCCGCGGAACAGACCGCCGGCTGGACCACGCTCGCGATACCGTCGCTCATTTCCGGAAAACTTTTTTCCCGCGCCGATCTGGTGGACGCCTCCACGCTGCGCGTCTATTTGGCGGATTCGAAAAACGGCGTAAGCTGGCGCGACGAGCCCAATGTCTTTAAACGGGCGCGCGCCGCCGGATTCAACGCCGCCCTTATCGGCTGGCATCATCCCTACTGCCGCGTGCTGGGCGATGAGCTGGTCAACTGCGTCGAAGTGCCCAGCGGATATCCCACCGCGGCTCTTCTTCGTGAGACCAGCGTGGATGAAGCGGGCCCGGCGCGGTCCATTCCGTTTCTTTTCGCGCTGCAAGGGACCAGTCTCGCCGACATTTTTCGCCGCGGAACGTCGGAATCAGGCTCGGCCGGCGGGCGCGACCGATACGTACAGGGGCGGCAGCAGAAGCAGTATTTCCGCATCCGCGATCTGGTTTACTCCATGGCCGCGGATCCCCGGATCGATCTTTTGTTCGCGCATTTCCCTATCCCGCATCTTTTCGCGATTTATGACGCAAAACGCGGCGATTTCAGCCTCGATTCATCGCTGAGCTACACCGATAATCTCGCCCTGGCCGATCGCACCGTAGGCGAGCTGCGACGCGCTTTGGAGCAATCCGGCCAGTGGGATTCGACCACGATCATCATCACCTCCGATCACGGTCTTCGTCCCGAGGTGTGGCGCGGCCGAATGGGTTGGACCAGCGAACTGGAGCAGCTCACCGGCGGCAAGCAGTCGCCGCTGGTTCCCTTGATCGTCAAAGTGGCCGGCGCGCATGACGCCATGGCCTTCGATCGATCGTTTTCAAGCGTGGTGGAAAGCGAGATCGTCTTTGCCGCTCTTCAAGGCCGTCTCCATTCCGCCTTTGACGTCGCCGCGCTGATCGGGCGCCCGCAAGGCTCGTTGAGCGCGGCGGCTTTATCAAAACTATCGCGCTAATTCGCCAATTGTGCGATAATTCAACCGTATTTCATGTCCGATTGGAACTACGCCTTCCGGATGCTGTTTCGGAATCCGGCTTTCACCCTGGCTGCCGTCGTCGTTCTCGGCCTCGGAATCGGCGCATCCACCGTCGTTTTCACGCTGGTTCACGCGATTTTACTGGAGCCATTGCCGTATCCAAAAAGCGAGCGCCTGATCTATATCAGCGCCACTCCGCCGCATTCCGGCCAGGGGACCGCCGGGATGTTAGGGCCCGATTTCGTCGAATTTCGCGATCATAACCGGTCATTTGAAAAGATGGCGGCCTATGTTCAGGGATTATGGATTTTGAGCGGCGCGGGCGACGGGGAAAGCATCAACGGC
>Ga0209062_1005560_pt1 | contig 12155 bp, 13 predicted proteins | sample Coa_R2_2_FD_187158 | JGI IMG/M metagenome (GOLD analysis project Ga0209062, IMG submission 187158) | Surface soil microbial communities from Centralia Pennsylvania, which are recovering from an underground coalmine fire - Coalmine... | ecosystem: Environmental > Terrestrial > Soil > Unclassified... | reverse complement strand
CGCTGGAACTTGCGCCGCGGATGATCTCAACGTGATCGATAAGGCTGACATCAACGGGGAATTCGGTTCCCACGGGCGCGGAGTCATAGACGTTATCGTTCAGCCGATGGCCATCCAGCAAAAAGAGAATTCGCGCATTGTAATCTCCGGGTTTGAGGAAACCGCGCACACCCACATAGGAATAATTGCGGTCATACACCACGTTGAAGCCTCGCACGCTTTGCAGAATGTCAGCGAGAGTGCGGTAGCCGAATTCGCGAATTTCGTCGGCCGTGATGATGGTGATTGATGCGGGAACGTCGGTGGACCTGGCCAGGAATTTTGGACGCGCCGGAGACCGTCTCAACCTGAACGGTCATCAAGTCTTCAAGATCCATCTGGGACAGATCGGGCGCCTGCACCTGTGCCAGTGCTGAAGCGGTGCACAGCACGCAAAGAGCAGCGACAGCGATAGATGCTTTGACGTTGGCCATGAATCAGCGTCTGTCAGAACGCGATTACTTGACTCGCAGAGACGGAGCACGCGGGCAGCCAACGATCGCCGCGGGGCGAGTAGCAGGCCTTGAAGAATCAGTAGATTAACCACCCGAGAGGCCTGCTCGCGGCATTATGCTGATGGAGACCGTTTCAAAGCGGATGGCTGCGTTCAAAAGCGAACAGTGAGCGCAGTCTGTGAAATCAGATGAGTTGGGCGTCAGGGTATAGGGAGAAGTGGTTTTTCATTCGGCCGCACATGCTGATCGAAGGTGTTCAGCAGAACGGCGGTGGAGACGTAATCGCCCATGAGACAGACGACGTTCATCAGGTCACGGTCGCCCAAAATTGTGTGCGCGCGTGCGAAGGTCTGTGAACTAACCTTATGCTTGCCTACCGCTTCGCGGCCCAACTCGATGATCGCGGCTTCTTTTTCGCTGATGCCTGTGAGCGGCTTGCGATATTTGACGATGTCGATCACCTGAGGACTGACGCCGGCCTTAAGCGCCGCGGGTTCGTGCGCGGTCCATTCGAACTCTCCATCCATTTCGCGGACTGCGGCAAGAATGCTTAACTCCACTACCTGCGGTTCCAATCCAGATTTGCGCCGGAGGAAATCGTTCAGTCCGCTGGAGAATACTTCGGCACCGCCGGTGTAAAGCCGCAGACGCTGAGGACCATAGTTGACAGCGGCGGCGTTGCCGCCAGCGTCGTAGATTTTTTTGGCCGCGTCGTCCAGGCTGTCTCGGTTCACCGCCGGAAAGCGATTGCCTGTTTCGGGATAGATGTCTTTGGGCAGGGCAGCGCTCGCCGCAGCATCTGTCGAGCGTGATTGTGGTATTGAACTGGTGAGACCATAGGCGAGCGTCACACCGGCGGCGATAACAAGCAACAGGCCAACTGTTCGAACCCAAGACTTCATTGCGACCTCCCGTAAATGCGATAGAAGCTGCGGTGGGGCGGTATTCTACTGCTGGTAAAGTTTCGAACAAAGGAGCAAATCAGGGCACGTTCTCCGGCCGGTCTCTGCGAGTGATTGTTCCGTTACCCAGCTTCAGCAGATTTCCTGAGATAAGCTGGTAAAGAACGCCTATGAGGAGTACCACTAGAGCGACAAAGGGATAACTATTGCCATTAAGTGTCAGAAGGGAACTACAAAATGGAATCGTTGCTTCAATTTGCAAACTCTCAGCCCTCGCCCTTGTGCCTGAGCCGCTTGTAAATCTTCCTCAATTCAAGAACAAACGCGAAAATCACGCCCCTCGTTAATCAGAAAGCCGAGGATAATCGCATAAATAGGCGAACTTGGGTCCCTCGAACGTTTCTTGGTCGCCGATCCAGACGTAGTTGCCGTTCTCTTTTCGAAACGCAATCGTCCGAACGGTCTTTGCGGTGATATGAAGCATCGCGTCATAGCGACTCGTGGGGTGCAGTTCCAAACGGACGTCACGGACATCAGCCTGCTTAGGGATCGGCGAAAACCCAAACGAAGTTCGGTTGAAGGACTCTGCCACACTCACGAGCCGCTGAACCTGTGGATTATCCATTGTGGCTTTTCGCGGAATAAGCCCACAACCTTCGAAGAGCATCGCGATCATAACAGTGACCGTGAACATCGCGTCAGATGCCCTTGCCACTGACGAATGTGTGCTGATTCGTTTATTCGGCAGGTGTTGCACTTTCGGCGGCTGGTAATACCGTCTTAACTCCTGACTACGTCGGAGGAGCTTCGGCAGCTGCAAGCATCGGTATTGTAGCTACGGATTTGGCTTTCGGGGGCACAAAGACGATACCTGTCATAGGCAATCTGGTTTCTTTCGGTACAGGAATATACGACGGTTATGGCGCATATAACGTGTATCAACGATGCATGAGGAACTAGCAAGGCTGATTCATTTGGAGTAGCAAGTATGTTTGGCCACGATCCTCCCAAGGCAAAGGAACCTATAGACTACACAGGCCTCAAAATTGGTGCCATTTCTGGCACCGGTGCTTCTGCTTTTTATCTATTTTGGCAAAGGCGACATGGGACTTGCGGTTTTCAGTGTCCTGGGGGTGAGTATATTTGCCATCAAGATGCGCTGGAAGAATTTGAGGAAACACATCTGGTTCTGGGCGATCATTGCTGTTATCTTGGGGCTTCACATCCCATTATTTTTTATGGTTCGATGGCCCCAAGGAAATATGCCTACGCTTTTTTACACGTTGCCAATCGGAATCGCTGACTTCCTGATCATCTCGGGGGCTCTGAGGCTGGCAGAAAAATTCTTCTCGAAAGCTTCCTCTTAACGATGAATGTGAATGTTTGAAAATCTTAGGGGGGAGGGAGCATTTTGCTCTCGTCGTACAATAACCCCTGGTTTCCTTGACACCTTCTCGGCCGTGCCAGTAGACTCAAAATGGAAATTTTTGCGGGATATGGTGTAAGGACGATGCTGCTGTCACGCGATTTCGTGGGCTACATGGCGAATGAGGTAGTGAAGCGGCTGATCGCCAACAAAATGATCGAGGCCGCAAATCCGTTGGCGCTCGCGGACCGGGTTCGTTTCAAAATGGCGGAGGAGATTGGCGTCGAGGATCGGCTGAACGAGGAGGTCCGCGAAATTCTCAGCCAGCATGCGGAGGAGATGCGCCGCACCGGAGTTTCTTATCAAGAGATGTACAAGAAAGTGAAGGGCGAATTGGCGCGACAGCGGAAATTGATTCTGCGCTGACGCAGCTTGCGTAGCGGCCCACGCCCGCCGAGCTGCTGGCTCAATTTTATGCGATTAAGCAGGGAAAAAACGGTACGTCTCTCGCACGTCATCACCGACGTGCTCGTCGCCGGCGAGGACGTCCAGTTCGTTGAGGACCGCGCCACCATTCGGCAGAATGTCGTTGATATTTTAATCAGCCTGCTCAAGGAAGAAGAGCAGATCGACGCGCAGGTTCGGCAAAAGATCGGTTCCCAAAAGAAGGAGATCCTCGAAGGCAGCGAGGAGTGGGACGTTTTGTACCGCAAATATTACGCCGAAGAAATGCGCAGGATGGGAATTGCCCATCAGCCGGCCGCAACGAGCAGTTCGTAAGCGGGCGTTTCGATCTCATTGAATTGCAATTTTGGCGAAAAAAGAGGGGCGCTCGCAACAGAGCGCCCTTTGTTTTTAACAAGAACAGTTACTGGTTGTTTTGATTCGGGTCGCTCGGCCCGTTTGGATCGTCCTCGGGACGCCGCTTCAGTGTCGGGCGATCCGGGTCGTCGGACGGGCTGTTGGCTCCCCCAGCATTGGGCTGTTGGCCGCCAGCTTGGGGCTGACCTCGTTCGGTACGCGTGCGCAGGGTGGGCCGATCTTTGTTGGTCTTGTCGTCGCGGAGCTTATTGCGGTTCTCGATACCGCGCAGCCGCGCTTTGACGCTATCAAACTCAGAGGTGGTCACAATGTACTGATCTCTCGCCGGCAGGACGTTGCCGATTTCCTTTTGAATAGCGACGACGCGCTCGGGCGTCGGCGGATGGGTAGAGAAAAACTTGGGAACGGTGCCGGGCTGCCGTTTTTCTTCCATCTCCACCTTTTCGAAGAAGGTCACAAAGGCGTTCGGGTCGTAGCCGGCAGCATACATGTACTGAAGACCGAGGTAGTCCGCTTCGTATTCGGCATCGCGGGAGAACTTCAGGAAGGACATGGGAATTGCGAAGTTGAGGCCCTCATAAATGCCGTAACCGGCCCATCCGCCGGGACCCAGCATGATCAGAGGGATGGTGGCGAGCTGCGCAAGTTCGCCTTTGGTAGCGTTTTTGGTGCCGTGCCGCGCAGCCACATGGGCAATTTCGTGGGCCATGACGCCCGCCAGTTCCGCTTCGGTATCCGCGCGCAGAATTAATCCGCTATCGACATAAAAGAACCCACCGGGGAGCGCGAAGGCATTCACAACATCTGAATCGATCACCTTGATGGTGAAGGGGACTTTCGCGTCCGAATTACGGACGAGGTTCTGGCCGACGCGGTTGACATACTCGGAAACGACCGGGTCATCGATCAGCTTCGAGGATCGCTCCACTTCCTGCGCCAGGCTCTTTCCCAGCGCCATCTCGCGTTCGAGAGAATAGAAGTTCACGCCTTTGCCAACGCCGCGATTGCCGATGGCGTTAACGTCCTGTTCGGAACCGGTCTTGACCTTTGGATTTTCCTGCTGCGGAATCGGAGGCTCTTCTTTGGGCTCTTTCGCCTGTGCGTTGGAATCGGTTTCGTCGGACTTCGATTTCTTGGCGTCCTTTTCTTTGCTCTTTTTTTCCTTGCTCTTTTCTTTCTTGGCGTTCTTTTGCGAGTCTTGCGTATCGCTCGTCTGTGAATCGCTCGGGGTCGCCTGCGGTTGCGGGCCATTATCCTGAGGTCCCGCCGTTGGCGCGGTTTGAGGCGCGGGTTGGGCCGGAGGAGGAGCAGGTTGCGATGGCGCTTGCGGCGAGGCAAGAAGAGGGCACGTCAAGGCTGCAGCCAGGGCGAGCCCTAGGAAGCTGCGGACCAAAAATCCGCCGCCACGAATCAGGAACCATCGTGATTGTGCCATTTTTTGCTCCAACCGATTTACTCCGACAATTATACCCCTACGGAAACCGTTGCAACTATTGGTCCATCATTTTGATGGCGCGTTTGGCATCAGGGTTTCCCGTGTTTTCTGGCAAGTGCCACTGTTCAGTGGAAATGAGGAAACTCCCAGGCAGTTGGATGAGCAAACTCTGCTTAAGTTGGATGCTGACCCCAAAGGCAAATGCTGTACATTAGGGCAGTTGACACCCCAAGAACTCATACCGCAGGATGGACTGGCACGGCCGAAACGCACAGCGTTTGGAAATAGCCGTCCATTGCCCGGTGCGCTGCGCAGGCCGAATCGAAAAATGTCGGTTTCCAAAATACAGGTGGGGCAGGTCTGGAAGAAAGCGGGCAGCGAGGAAACCTTTTTGGTTACTCGCCTCTATAGTGAAGCTCTGACTACCTTTGCCATCCTTCGCCCGGCAGGCAAGGAAACTGCCACCGTTCTAAAGGTTAAGATTATCCGCAAAGGTTCGAGTCAGGCTCTCCCTGGCTTCTCCATGGCCCAGGATTCGGACGAATTCTGACGCGATCGGCCTAAACCCAGGCGACAGTACGAGGTAGCTTTGAGTGGCGCCGTGCAGTTTAGATCGAGCGCACGGGCAGTTCGACTACGTCTTCCACCTGCATAACTTCTTTCACCAAAAATGGCTCGGCATATTCCACGCCGATGATATCGCCGTAAAAGCGCGCGACCACGTGAACTTCGTCCGCCAAGCGGTCGAGTGGGATATACACCTTCGACTTTCGATCCTTGCGCTTGGGCCGGAACTGGGAGCCATAAGCCAAAATGGCCCGCGACCTCTGGGAGTATTCCCGTGATATATCCACAACGAATGAGGGCCGCACAGTACGGTCGTAGGTGGTGGAGTAAAGGATTTTGAACGGCCGGTAAGCTTCGCCTTCCAAATCGAGACGCTTAAGGCCAGCCAGGAAACACCCCTCATAGCCCAGCCGCGAAGCGGTGTAATGGTCGGGGTGGCGGCCTTCCCAATACGGCAAAATTACAGTGCGGGGCTTGAGAGCGCGGATTCGCCGTGCGACTGCCATCTTATAGTCCATGCGGAGCTCGAGCCGTGCGTCTGGAAGTCGCAGGTTTTCACGATGCGCAATACCCAAAATTCGTGCGGCGGCGGCAGCTTCTTTGCTGCGCCCATCGGCCGAGCCGCGCGTACCCATCTCTCCGCCGGTCAGATCGAGAATGCCGACCGCATAGCCTTGCCGCGCCATTTTGATCAGCGTGCCGCCGCAGGTCAATTCGACATCGTCGGGATGTGCGGCAATTGCGAGCAGGTCCAGTTTCATTATGCCTCCGCAAAGCGAAATGAAGCCTCGGCCGGTAACAATGGAAGTTCGAGCGCCCGATTGTAGCGCAAGCCGGTCGCGAACCCGTGAGCATTGGGCAGACCTCCCGCCGTCCCTATGCTTCAGGCTGTGACTTTCTGCTTGTCCAGGCTGTGAAAGCGTTGGGATGGTCGCAATGTGTTAGATTTCCTATTGCTCATGAGTTCGCTGACAGGACAGGTCGCAATGGTGACGGGCGCGAGCCGCAGGATTGGCCGTGCGATCGCTTTGCGGTTGGGCGCCGAGGGCGCGCGCGTGGTGATCCATTACCGCAATTCAGAGGCGGATGCGAAGGCCGCTGCGGCTGAGATCGTTCGCGCGGGCGGAGAGGCTGTATGCATCAAAGCGGATCTGACGCGCGTCCCCGAAGTTGAGGAGCTTATTGATGAGGCAGGGCAGCGATTCGGACGGCTGGACATTCTGGTGAATAATGCCGCAGTTTTTTCTCCCACGCCCGTAGGAAAAACGGACGAGCGACAATGGGACGAGATTCTCGACACGAATTTGAAGGCCCAGTTCTTTGCTGCGCAACGCGCCGCTCCGCTGCTGGCGTGCGGCGGACGAGGCCGGATCATCAATTTCAGCTCGCTGGGCGGTCTGCAGGCCTGGACCACATATATGGCGTACAGCATTTCGAAAGCGGGAGTAATCATGCTGACGCGCTGCCTGGCGCGCGCTCTCGCGCCCGAGATTACTGTAAACGCCATCGCGCCGGGGACAATCTCATTTCCAGACGATGCGCCGGAAATTGGCGAGCGCGGCATACGCAGCACGCCACTCCAAAAAACCGGTTCTTGCGAAGATATTACGGACGCGGTGATGTACCTGATCGGCGCGGGATTTATCACCGGGCAGGTGATAGCGGCCGACGGCGGAGCATCGATACCGTTTTAGCGAAAATGGCCGCTTGCTCGTGATTCCCAGTTTTCAAATTTCCCGGCGCACAGCGCGCGAGATTATGTGGCGGTCGGCGGCAAGGAAGTCGTACCGCGGCAATTCGTCTCTTTTCGCCCAGAGTATCCGCGCGAATGCGAGATTTCGGGGGATCTCGCGGACGTGGGCGGCGAAAAACAGAATCTCGACAGTTTTGGGCACGTCCGAGTAGCGATGCCGAACAGTTTGGATGAGATCTCCGATTTCACTTGTTACGCGAAGCTCCTCTCGTAATTCGCGTGTTAGCGCCTGCCGCGGCGATTCGCTGGGCCGCAGTTTGCCGCCGGGAAATTCCCACTTGCCGCCCAGGACTGCGTCCGCGCGTCGCTGACAGATCAGAAGCCTGGCGTCTCGCTCGATAATCGCCGCGACCACTCGTATCATCACAGCCAAACTACCACGGCCACCGATAACGGTCGCGGGGAACTTTCGATAGACCGGTGCGCAAAATCAGGTGAGAAGTGTTTATGTGGAGTTTCGCTCCAGGAAATATAGGTTTGAAAGGGCTCCCTCAGGGCTGTCGTCACTTTGATACAATGGAGGCCGGAATGTGCAGCCGGTGCGTGCGGTACGATGCGCTTGCGGTACTGGCTCCGCAGGCCGATCTTTCTTTTCCCAGCGTTCTTCTTTCCGCCGTTCGACATACCCACAACAGGTTTCTGAAGGCGTGCCTGCGGACGATTTATCTCGCATCTGTGATTATTCCGACGCTGGCGCTGCTGATTGCGTTCGGTGATGCGGCACGCGCCCAGACGAACTCCACTGCAAACGCCGCTACGCGTTCGCGCGTGATCGAATTGCGAATCGGTGATGAGATCGAGCCGATCATGGCCGAATACATCAATGGGGGCATCCGCGAAGCGGCCGAGCAGCACGCCGGACTTATTTTGATCACGATGGATACCCCCGGAGGCCTGGGCACCTCGATGGAAGACATCATCCAGCACATCCTTTCCTCGACTGTACCGGTGGTCGTCTATGTGTCGCCCGCAGGCGCCAGAGGCGCGTCGGCGGGATTTTTTATCTTGATGTCTGCCGATATAGCAGCCATGGCGCCGGGAACGCATGCGGGCGCAGCCTCTCCGCTGATGGAGATCGGCGGTGTTCCGCTGAATGTGGATGAAACGTTAAAGAAAAAGATCCTAAACGATGCGACCGCGTTTCTTCGCAGTTATGCGGCGAAACGCGGCCGGAATGTTGAAGTGGCGGAAACCGCCGTCACGGACGGAAAAGCTTTCACGGAAACTGAAGCGCTAAACGCCAAGCTGATCGATCTGATTGCCAGCTCCCAGCAGGATTTGCTGGCAAAACTGAACGGCCGAAGCATAAAGCGATTTGATGGATCCGAAACGCGGCTCGAGCTGAACAATCCCGAACTCGTGACGATAAATATGTCGTCGCGGGAACGATTTCTGGCGCGCATCGTGCAGCCGGATGTTTTCTTTATCTTGCTTATTGCAGGCGCGATCGGCTTGTACGTGGAATTCACGCACCCGGGAATGATTGCACCCGGTGTAATCGGAGCCATCGCGCTTGTTTTAGCGCTTTTCGCGATGCACATACTGCCCGTGAACTTTACGGGGTTGCTGCTGATTATCGTAGCGCTGGGCCTGTTTATTTTGGAGGCGAAGTATACGAGCCATGGAGTCCTCGCGGCGGGCGGAATTATCGCCATGCTGCTGGGGGCTCTTATGCTGATCCGCTCGCCGCTTACCGGCGCTGGGGTCAGTTTCGGAGTGGCGCTCGGAGTCACTTTTCCGGCCGCGGCAGTCACGGTGTTTCTCATGCGGCTGGTGCTGCGGTCGAGATCGTGGAAGCAATCAACCGGCGCCGAGCAGTTGCTGGGCGCTTCGGCTGAGGTGATCGAGCCGCTTGCGGCGGTCAGCGAAGATGGAGTTCCTCCGTCATTTCAGGGCATGGTGCGCTTGCGAGGTGAATTGTGGCGAGCCGTAGCTCCAGTGGCTATTCCGGCGGGAGCGAGAGTACGGGTGGTAAGTATTACGGGACTGACAGTGCATGTCACGCCTGCAGAATCGGGCGTGCGCTGATATGATCGCTGCGCGTTTCGAGGGGCATCGCACGGGGCGGCCCCGCGGAAGGAGAAGATGATGGACTTCAGCTTCACTGGCCCGCTCATCGCCATAATTGTCTTCCTGATCTGGTTCTGGAATTCGCTCTACATCATCAAGGAATGGGAACGCGGAGTGGTTTTGCGCCTGGGGCGCATGCTGCCGGAGGCAAAACCGGCCGGAGTGCGATTGGTCTTCTGGCCGATCGAGACGCTCTACCGCATCTCGCTGCGCATCGAAACCATCGAGGTGGCGCCGCAAGACATCATCACGCGCGACAATATTTCGGTTAAAGTGAACGCCGTCTGCTATTTTCGCGTGGTGGATGCGAATATGGCGCTTTCGCAGGTGCAAAATTATCTTTACGCCACGTCGCAGAAAGCACAGACGACTTTGCGGAGCATCGTCGGCCAATTCGAACTCGACGAGATCCTTTCCGAACGGGAAAAGGTCAACAGCAAGCTTCAAGTGATCCTTGATCAGGATACCGAGCCCTGGGGTATTAAAGTGACCAAAGTGGAAGTGAAGCAGGTCGATATTCCCGAGCAGATGCAGCGCGCCATTGCTCGGCAAGCCGAGGCTGAGCGCGAGCGGCGCGCCAAGATCATTCACGCTGATGGCGAATTCCAGGCTTCAACGAAGCTCGCCGAAGCCGCCGGCGTGCTCGAGACTCAACCAGCCGCGATACAGCTCAGATACCTCCAAACACTAACGGAAATCGGGGCCGAAAAAAATACCACCATCATTTTTCCTCTCCCGATTGACATCATCAATGAGTGGGTAAAGAGGTCGATCGGACCGGGGCGCTGATGGCTGGAAGGAGCCAGCGCGGACGCGATTGGGTGCTTGGCGGAGGCCAGCTCGCCGGCATCTTTATCCTTTTGGTTGTCCTGTTCGGCGTTGTGTTCACGCTCGGCTATCTGCTCGGCCGGAATCAATACGATGCGCAGCTCAAGGCAGACGCCAGCAGCATTCCCGGCAAACCAGAGGGCATGGCAGCCAGAGCGAATGAAAAACCGTTCAAGCCGGGGCGGGGCGGGGCGGGAAGTTTAGGCGCTAAATCCGATAGTCCGGCGGCAGCGAATACCGATTGGTCGTTTTATCACTCTGCGGAACCGGAGACACCGTCGCAACCATTGTCCGAAACACCGAAATCGCTCGTACCGGCGCGCAGCGCCGGCTCAGGGACAGGGAAGGCGAGTTCACACCTTGATTCCGGTCGGCTGAATATGAAATCGGTAAGCCCGCCAGTCATCCCGAGCGGCGCCGCCGTCTTGCAAATCGCGGCGATGGCGCGCCAAGCCGATGCCGTATCGCTGGCCCAGGCGTTGCAGCAGAAGAAATTCCCCGCCTTCGTGCTGCCGCCCGGCGCCGATCGTTACTATCGCGTGCAAGTTGGTCCGTATTCCGATGCCAAATCCGCAGATCTCGCCAAACATAAGCTTGAAAGCCAAGGTTTTAAAGCCATCATCCGTCGTTGACACGCAGAGCTCGACGTTGACAGCACACCGGGGAAAACGCCGCGAGTTCGCGCCAGTTCCCGCGCAAATTCTCGCGCGAAAATGGCGCTTTCTGCTGGCGTTCGGTTCGGGCGCGCTGCTCGCCTTGGCCTTTCCGAATTTCAATCTGCCCCTTTTGGCGTGGATCGCGGTCGCTGTGTTGATTATTGCCTCGCTGGAAGGAGGTATCGCGGAGGCGGCGCTCCGTGGGTTGCTTTTCGGCGTGGCATTTTATCTTTTCTCCACGCCCTGGATTTACACAGTGATGCGGCAATATGGGCCGCTGCCTTCCTGGGAAGCCGCCGGCGTGATGGGGTTGATGATCCTTGCGGCATCACCCTACTTTGTGGCGTTCACGGTATGTGTGACGTGGATTGCTCGACGGGATCGAGGACTTGCGGTGCTGGCTTCGCCATTTTTATGGGTTTCGTTCGAACTGGTTCGTGCGAGGATGCCTGACATCGCCTTCCCGTGGAATCTTCTGGGTTATGCCGCCGCCGGCAATATGGCGCTCATACAGCTCACGGCGATAACCGGAATTTATGGATTATCGTTGTTGGTCGCCGTCTACAACGCGTTGGCGGTTTGGTTTGTAGCGTGCTTTGCCGGCTGGCTGAAACCGCCGCGAGGGCCCATGCTTTCGCACTCACCTGGAGCATCGCTGGCCGGACTCACTGTGTTTATCGTCGCGGCGGCCCTGATCGGGCCTCGCTTTGTTCCAGAGGCGCATCCTTCGGCGATGGCTCATTTGGTGCAGACAGATCTGCCACAATCGATGGAGTACCCAGCGAACTGGGATGCTCTTCACGCCGGTGACATGGCGCAGCTTGACCGACTCAGCATCGAGGCAGGGCAGAAGGATCATGGACTGGTCGTCTGGCCTGAGGTTCCGGCGCCGTTTTCGTTAAGGGATCCAGCGTTCGCACAGCGTGCTCAGAAAATCGCCCGCGACTCGGACAGCGACTTTCTGCTGGGTGTGGTCGGGTGGGAAAGGGGAGGCAATGGGCAACTCGAGGCGTACAACAGCGCGGCGTTACTCGGCCCTCAGGGCCGCCAGGAATTTCAGTATGATAAAATTCACCTCGTTCCCTTTAGCGAATATGTGCCCTGGCGCGATTTCTTCTGGTTCGCCAAGAATCTCACGGGGCTGGCGGGCGACTTTCGCAGCGGGACGAATTATGCCGTCGGCCAATTGCCGGGCGGCCGTTTCAGCACGTTTATCTGTTATGAGGCAGTTTTTCCGAACGAAGTTCGACGCTTTGTCTTGG
>Ga0209062_1005553_pt1 | contig 12163 bp, 10 predicted proteins | sample Coa_R2_2_FD_187158 | JGI IMG/M metagenome (GOLD analysis project Ga0209062, IMG submission 187158) | Surface soil microbial communities from Centralia Pennsylvania, which are recovering from an underground coalmine fire - Coalmine... | ecosystem: Environmental > Terrestrial > Soil > Unclassified... | reverse complement strand
TGTCGATGACAAGCGCTGGCCTGCCCGCGCCCTCGCGAGCCAGATCGATGCCTGGAAGAATCGCGGCCTTGATGTGTCGCGCGTCCCGGCGGGCGAGGCAGCGGCTTTCGCCAATGGCAAGGGCGCAGCACTCTACGGGCTTTATCAGGAACGGCTGAAGATCCTGAACGCCGCCGATTTCGGCGATCTTCTGCTCGAGACCTTGCGCCTCTTTCGCGAGAATCCGGAAGTCCTGAGGCTTTATCAGGACCGCTTCCGCTACATGCTCGTCGATGAATATCAGGATACCAACACCGCCCAATATTTGTGGCTGCGGCTTATCGCGCAGGGACGCCAGAATGTCTGTTGCGTCGGCGACGACGATCAGTCGATCTATGGCTGGCGCGGCGCCGAGGTTGATAACATTCTGCGCTTCGAGAGCGATTTTCCAGGCGCGAAAATCATCAGGCTCGAGCGCAATTACCGCTCGACCGGGCATATTCTCGCCGTCGCGGCGGGCCTGATCGCGCATAATGAGGGGCGGCTCGGCAAGACCCTCTTCACCGACGGCGAAGCCGGCGAGAAGCCGACCGTCACTGGCGTCTGGGACTCGGAAGAAGAAGCCCGCGTGATTGGCGAAGAAATCGAGCAATTGCAGCACAAGGGCCACGAACTCGATGAAATCGCGATTCTTGTCCGCGCGTCCTTCCAGATGCGTGAATTCGAGGAGCGCTTCATCACGCTCGGCCTGCCCTATCGCGTGATCGGCGGCCCGAGATTTTACGAGCGGGCCGAGATACGCGATGCGCTCGCCTATTTGCGCTGCACCGCGCAGCCTTCCGATGATCTTGCATTCGAGCGCATCTTCAATGTTCCTAAGCGCGGCCTTGGCGATGCAACCTTGCAGCTCCTGCATGACCACGCCCGCAACGCCCGTATCCCCTTGATGCAGGCCGCGCAAATGATTGTCGAGACCGAGGAACTCAAGCCGAAGCAGCGCCAGGTTCTGCGCGGCCTTCTCAGCGATTTTTCCCGCTGGGCCGGACTGATCGAGGCCAAGCCGCAGGGCGAGCTTGCCGAGATGATCTTGGAAGAATCCGGCTATACCGACATGTGGCGGAAGGAGAAGACGGCGGAGGCCTCGGGCCGTCTCGAAAATCTCAAGGAGCTCATCCGCTCGATGGAGGAGTTTCCTGATCTTGGCGCCTTCCTCGAACATATTTCGCTGGTGATGGATGCCGCAAATGCCGACTCCGGCGCCCGCGTGTCGATCATGACCTTGCATGCGGCCAAGGGTCTTGAATTCGAGACCGTGTTTCTGCCCGGCTGGGAAGAGGGCTTGTTTCCGCATCAGCGCTCACTCGATGATCTCGGCCGCGCGGGGCTTGAGGAGGAGCGGCGGCTCGCCTATGTCGGCCTCACCCGCGCCAAGCGCCGTGCGAAGATCTATTTCGCCACCAACAGGCGCATCCACGGGCTGTGGCAGACGACAATCCCCTCGCGGTTCCTGGATGAACTGCCGGCTCCGCATGTCGAGGCCGTGGGGGCCGCCACGGGCTCGGCCTATGGCGGTTACGCGCAATCGCGCTTCGCCAATATGGACAGCTATGGCTCGTCCTACGCGACGCCGGGGTGGCAGCGCGCGCAGCGGCGGCGCAGCGAGGAGGCAAAGCAGAGTAGCGGCGGCGCGGCTAGCCAAGGCAGCAGGGCGCGGCGCGGCCCTCCGCAAATCGAGGGCGAGCTTGTCGCAAGTTCGAGTGCGGGCTCTTCCTTCGCAAAGGGCGCGCGGGTGTTTCACACCAAATTCGGCCCAGGCGCTGTGGCGGCGGTGGATGGCAACAAGCTCACCATCGATTTCGACAAGGCCGGGCGCAAAATGGTGCTGGAGAGTTTTGTGCGGCCCGCTTGAAATCGAAATTTCGCTGACTTCGCGTGGACTCGGCTTGCGTTCAGCCGCAGCTGCGATGAATGGTTAGGCACCTTCGAAGAGCCGGAAAGTAGGCCTAAAGTATGCCTAATGCTGATACGCCCGGCGAGGCCATGCTGAATGCCGCCGAGGCTCTCGAACTCTCGGCCGAGGCGATGATCGAAGCGGCCGGAAAATTCCGGCGGCCCGGCGTCTCTCTGATCTCAAAGGAGATCCAGAGATCACTCCCGATTCAAGCCGCCATATGGTAGCGCTCATTCCCTGTCCACAGCATTCAGAGGCCCTATGAGAAACCTCTTCCTCAGCCTGAAGAGCGCGTGTCTCGGCACAGGCAGCATAGAGAGCTGCTCACCCTCTTTAATCTGACCAATGTCTTCGGATCAGACCGGTACATCTCCACGGATACGTCAAGACGCAATTCCGACACAATTGGCACTGCATCTGGCGTAGCCCGCGTTAAGCAGGGCCTTATCACTTATCTTGGGGAACCGCTCGCGCCATCCAGCCGCCCCGCGCCACAGAAAGAAAGGCGCCCCGGCAAAGACGGACGAAGGTACCGGCCGGGTGAAGAGCATATAGTTTGTTGCGGGGGTTCGTTTTGCGTGGGAGCAGGTTCATGGCTCATAAATTCCTCGCGGCATCGGTTGCCGCGCTTGCTTTCGCGGGAACCGCCTATGCGGCCGACTTCTCGGCGGTTCCGCCGCCTCCCCCTCCGGCTTTCACCTGGACCGGTATTTATGTGGGCGGCCAAGTCGGCTACGCTTGGGCCAATGACAAGCCCGCCTGGCTGGTTTACTCGCCCACTATCGACTTCACGGAATCGTTCAATGATTCCCCGCAGGGCGTCATCGGCGGCGCGCACATCGGCTACAATCAGCAATTCCACCAGTGGGTCGTCGGTATCGAAGGTTCTGTCGATGGCACCAGTGTCAGCAAAACCGTCGTGGCGCCGCTGGCCGGCTTCGGCAGCAGCAACACCATCGGAGTGACATCGCAGTCCAATCTGCAAGGATCGATCCGCGCCCGCATCGGCATCGGCTGGGAGCCTCTCCTCATCTACGGCACTGGCGGCGTTGCTTTCGCTGGCATCCAGAACAACTTTGTCGACACGGCCGGGACCTTCACCGGCATTCCCGGAAGCACGGCCAGCTTCTCAAATACCCGCGCCGGGTGGACCGCCGGCGGCGGTCTTGAATATGCGCTCACCAACAATTGGCTGCTGCGCGCCGAATACCGCTTCTCTCAATTCGGCAATCATGGATTCTATCCCTTTAACACGGCCATCATGCCCGGCTTCGTCCTCAACGCGCAGCAGCACTTTATCGAGAGTCAGGCACAGGTCGGCTTCAGCTATAAGTTCGATACTTGGCTCCCGGCCCCGGCTGTCGGCAACTACTAAAGCGGGCCGCAGCTATCCCATTTCCGCAGTATTCTAAGGCTATGTGAGAAGCTTCGCGCTTTCCGGGCGCGCCGCCTGATAATGTTCACGCATATTGCGCGGCGCCATTCCCGAAAGACCAGTTTTCCTTCGGCACTTCCAGGAGATTGATCAAAATATTTTCGGGCCGGATGCCAGGGTTCTTCGAGAGAACTTCCGCGATGCGCTCGAAAAGGGCCATTTTCTGTTCAAGGCCGCGCGTGTTGTTGACGGTAATCTGAATGATCACGAGATCATCATCCCGGGCGATGCCAAGATAATTGGTTCCATAGTCGAAATTGCTTTTGTCATATTCCTCGATGAGCATGAAACGGTCATCCTCCGGCACCCCGAAAGACTCGCGCATCGCTTGATAAAGACCATCCAGAATCGCCTTGCGATATTCCGGCGGTTTGCCTTTCAATAAGGAAACGCGGGTGAGTGGCATAGTTATTCCTCTTTTTTCTAAAAGACTATCGGTTGAGGCAGCCCGCGCTAGAACGGTGGAGAACCGCCCATGCCGCCAGCACCGCCTATCCCGCCGCCATGTCTATGGCCGCCGCTGACCGGCTGGGAGTTCTGATGTTCCTCAGTCTCTGCTGGATTTTGATTGATACCGGCATCGGCAGTCCAATAGCAATCAAGGCTGCCCGCCGGGCGCACGCAGAAGAGCTTGCCGTCCCTCAAATCAATTGTGACTTCCATGCCCTTCAAGAGGGAAAGGCAATCGCCTTTTGTGAGCTTGGGCGCACTGAATTTGTCCAGTCCCGTTTTATCGTTCTTGCCAAGAAATTCGAGAACTTTTCTTGAATCGGCTTCCTCCCTGCAGGCGATAACCGGCTTGATGACGCTCGCAGCTTGCGCCATCGAGGGAAAGGAAAGCATGAGAATTGCAAGATACCGGCAATAGTTCATGAGCCGTACCTCTGCCGGCAAAAGGCCTATGTGACACAAGCGCCATATGCCAATGGTCATAACACTTTGCCAGGGTTTAATATGCCTGCCGGATCGAGCGTGTGCTTAATCGCGCGCATGAGCTCCATCGCGGTTTTATCCTTCACTTTCGGCAGCAGATCGCGTTTCAATTGCCCGATGCCATGTTCAGCCGAAATCGAGCCCTTATGCGAAAGAACGATCTCATGCACAATAGCATTGATCTCGTCCCAGCGCGCGAGGAATGCTTGCGTGTTAGCGCCGATGGGCTGTGAGACATTGCAATGAATATTCCCATCTCCGGCGTGGCCAAAGGGAACAAGCCGCGCGCCTGGCATTGCCCGCGTCACCGCACGCTCTGCCTCATCAAGGAAGGCGGGGATATCCGCGACCGGAACGCTGACGTCATGTTTGATCGAGCCGCCTTCGTGGCGCTGGGCATCCGGTAAAAGGTCGCGCAGCTTCCAGAAATTCTCGCGCTGTTCGAGCGAGGCGGCGATCGCTGCGTCCTGGATGATATGTCTTTCTCTCGCCGCTTCGAGAAGGGAAAGCAAGCGCGCGGCAAGTCCCTCGGCTGTTTGAGAACTCAATTCAAGCAGCACATACCAGGCATGTTTCCCAGACAAAACCTTTCGCACGTTTTTGAAATGCCGCAGAACGAAATCAAGGCCAATGTGAGGGATGAGCTCAAAGCTCGTGATTTCACCGCCAGCCATGTCACGTGCAAGATTCAGTAAATCGATGGCGGCGCTGGAAGAGGCAAGCCCGGCGAAGGCGGTCTCGATGGCTCGCGGCTGGGGAAAAAGCTTTAGGACCGCGGCAGTAATGATTCCGAGTGTGCCTTCCGACCCGATGAAAAGATTTTTGAGATCATAACCCGTGTTGTTTTTCCTGAGCTTCGACAAATCGGATAGAATTCGCCCATTGGCAAGCACGGCCTCGATCCCAAGCACAAGATCGCGTGCATTGCCATAGGCGATCACATTGGTGCCGCCCGCGTTGGTGGCGAGATTGCCGCCAATGGTGCAGGATCCCTCCGCCGCAAGCGAGAGAGGAAACAGCCGCCCGGCACGGCGCGCTTCCTCCTGCACCTGCGCCAATACCATGCCAGCCTCGACGGTCATCGTGTTCGAGGCGAGATCAATCTCGCGCAGAGCCCGCAGGCGGGTGAGCGAAAGAATGATGGCACCGCCGCCCGGCCCGGGAACCTGGCCGCCGGCGAGCCCAGTGTTGCCCCCTTGCGGCACGACCGCTGTTGCGGTCTTTTGGCAAAGTTCGAGCACCGCCGCAACCTCTTGCGTCGAACCAGGCCGCACCACGCATAGAGCCGTGCCATGAAAAAGATCGCGGGGCTCGCGCAAAAATCCTTCCATGCCGGCTGAGTCGGTGATGACATGGTTTTCGCCGGCGATGGCTTTGAGGCCCGGGATAATGCTGGAAAAAGCTGCTTCTTGCCTATCTGCTGTATTCACGTTGAAAATCATTCTCCATTCTGCAAGAAAGCATCAAAGCATAGGGCCGGGTTCGCTTTCGTAAAGGGGAAATCGCAGCGTCTGCTGGCACAGGCTTCGCCCTGACGGCGCCGGAATTCATTGCATAATTTGCGTCTGACATCACGAAAAACGGTTAAGTTGGTACTTTGTATTTCCGCCGGTGCGCGGAGACGATCCAGGGGAGATCTTATGGCGGCGCTCGACACGGTCCTTGCAAAGATCGATGCCAATCTCGATTCCGCTCTCGATCGGCTCCTCAGATTCGTCGAAATCCCTTCGATCTCGGCAGACCCTGCTTATGCAAGTGAGTGCACAAGGGCAGCCGAATGGCTCGCTGCCGAATTGAGGAGCATTGGCTGCGCGGCATCCGTGCGCCCGACGAAGGGCCATCCGATGATCGTTGGCACGGTAAGGGCCGCACGCCCGGACGTGCCGCATGTGCTCTTTTATGGTCACTATGACGTCCAGCCGCCGGACCCGCTTGATCTCTGGGAGACTCCGCCTTTCGAGCCCCGCATAGCAGAGGCTGAAAAGGGCAAGCAGATCATCGGGCGTGGCGTCGCCGACGACAAAGGCCAGCTGATGACTTTCATCGAAGCCTGCCGCGCCTTCAACGAAACCGGCGGCGGCCTGCCCTGCAACGTGACCTTCTTCATCGAGGGTGAGGAGGAAACAGGCTCGCCATCCCTTCCCGCCTTTCTTGCTGCTAACGCCGCCGAACTCAAGGCCGACATGGCGCTTGTCTGTGATACCAACATGTGGGACCGGGAGACGCCAGCAATCACCATCATGCTGCGCGGCCTTGTGCTCGAGGAAGTGGTGATCCAAGCCGCCGATCGCGATCTGCACTCGGGGATTTACGGCGGCGCTGCTGTCAATCCGATCCATGTTCTTGCCCGCATCATCGCCGATTTGCACGACGAGAAGGGACGCATCACTCTTCCAGGCTTCTATAATGGCGTCGCCGAGCTTCCCGAGGAAATCACCCGGCAATGGCGCGAGTTGCGTTTCCGTGAGAGTGACTTCCTCGGCAAGGTCGGTCTCTCTATCCCGGCTGGAGAACAGGGACGGGATATTCTGGAGCTGGTTTGGTCGCGCCCAACGTGCGACGTCAACGGCATCCTCGGAGGTTATACCGGCAAAGGATCAAAGACCGTGTTGCCTGCCCAAGCGAGCGCCAAATTCTCCTTCCGGCTTGTCGGCTCGCAAGACCCCTACAAAATTGCCGAAACATTCCGCTCCTTCGTCAAGGAGCATCTGCCGGCCGATTGCCGCGCCAAATTCATCTCGCATGGCGCATCCGCCGCGCTGCAGCTCCCCTTTAATTCGGCAGTCTTGTCGCTGGCACGGCGTGCATTGGCCGATGAATGGGGCAAGGAGCCTGTTATTTCCGGATGCGGGGGATCCATCCCCGTCGTCGGCTCCTTCAAGCACGATCTTGGGATGGACACATTGATGATCGGCTTTGGCCTCGAAGACGACCGCATTCATTCCCCAAACGAGAAATATGAGCTTTCCTCATTTTATAAGGGAATCAGGAGCTGGGCGCGGGTGCTGAACGCGCTCGCCCTCTGATCTCGAAATGACCGGGGTCAGGGCTGCGATCGCCTCAGCCTGACGCCGGCAAGCCGCAAACCAGCGGCGAGAGCGAACGCATAGAGGGCCGCGCCGGAAACGCCAAGGAGAGCGAGTTCAAAAATATTCGCAAACCGGCCAAGACCCGCAGTGTACCGCTGGGCGGGCGCAGCCGCAAAGAGTGCAAAAACCGCGAGAAGGAAGGACGCCATGGTCACTGCCGTGGCCGCCTTCCACAGGAAGAGATCGATTTTCATCGCGTCGCGCCGGATCGCCAAGGAGCAGAGAGCGATGAGATTGATCCAGGCTCCAGCTGCGGTCGCGGCAGCGAGGCCGGGCGCGCCCAGGGGCTTGAACAGCACGATCTTCAAGGCGACATTGATCGCGACCGCCGCTAGCGCGACCAGCATCGGCGTTTTCGTATCGCCCTGAGCCTGAAAACTCGCAACGGCTGATCGCAAGAGAACGATCGCGACAAGCCCAAAACCATAAGCGGTGAGCACATCGGCGGAGGCACTGGCCGCCTGCACCGTGAAGGCGCCGTGCAGAAAAATGCCCCGCATGATGTCATCGGGAATCATGATGAAGGCGATGAAGAAAGGCGCCGTGAGAGCAAGCGAAAGCGCCATGGTCCGGTTTTGAGCATGAAGGGCGCCGCCCCTATTGCCTGCCGCGAAAAGCCGGCTCATCTCTGGCAACAGCACTGTGCCCGCCGCGATGCCGATGACACCAACCGGCAATTGATAGATGCGGTCGGCATAATAGATCGAGGAAACACCGCCAGTTGGCAGCATCGAGCCAATGATGGTGTCGGCGAAGAGCGCGATTTGGGTTCCGGCTGAACCGATCACCGCGGGGCCCAGAGTCACCAGGAACTCCTTGATATGCTTCGTCATCGCAAGGGGCGCGAAATGCTCGAAAATTCCCGCGCGATGGGCTGCCGCCGAAGTCAGCATGAGTTGCAGAACGCCGGAGATTGTCAGGCCCCAACTCGCCGCGAGGCCTGGATTTGCGAAAAGGAACGCAACGGAAAGGAAGACAATCATCGACAGATTCATCACGACCGGCGTGAAAGCCGCCGCGATAAAATGGTTATGCGCGTTCAAGGTGCCGGACTGCAACGTAACGAGGGTGATGAACATAAGATAGGGGAAGGTGATCCGTGTTAGTGTCACGGTGAGCGCAAATTTTTCTGGATCCGCGCGAAAGCCAGGCGCCAAAAGATCAATGAGAGAGGGCGTGAAAACAAAGGCAAGCGCGAGCACGATGAGCTGGCATATAAATAATCCCAAAAAGATCTGCCCCGAAAACAGTCTTGCGCTAAAAAGACCCTCGGATTGAAGGACCCGCGTATAGCTTGGAACATAGGCCGAGTTGAAAGCGCCCTCGCCAAAAATAGCACGGAAATGATTGGGCAGACGCTGCGCGACGACGAAAGCATCGTTGAGCAATCCCGCGCCGAGGACAGCCGCCAGCAAAATGTCACGCAAGAAGCCCGCGCCGCGCGAAAGCAGGGTCAAGCCGCCAACGGAAGCCAGGTTTTTGTACATGGCTTTTTCGAGTTACCCAACATGCGAACGGACGAAGGACGGATCGGCCTCGCGCGATGGAAAGCCGACGCGCTCCTCGATCAGATAGAGCGGCCGCCGTTTTACCTCGGCAAAGATCCGGCCAATATATTCTCCTATAATGCCAAGCGACAACAACTGAATTCCAGCAAAAAATGTGATTGAGACGATCAGCGAGGCGTAACCTGGTACATCGACGCCAAAAAGAAGAGTGCGAACGAGATAAAAACTCGCCAATGTCAGTGCGAGCAAAGAGGTCGCCAGTCCAACGTAGCTCCACACTTTGAGGGGCAATGTCGAAAAGGACATGAGTCCATTGAGTGCCAGACTTGCTAATTTGCGATAGCTGAATTTTGACGCACCGTGGAGGCGGGGTTCGGCATCGAAAGGCACACCAACCGATTTGAACCCAATCCAGGCATAAAGGCCCTTGGAGAAGCGCGCATGCTCCCGCATTGTGCGCAGCGCGGCGACGGCCTGGGCATCAAGAAGCCGGAAATCTCCGGCGCCCTCCGGAAGGCGCGTGTCTCCGAGCGAACCGAAGAGTTTGTAAAAGTGCTGGGTCAATATCCGGCGCAAAGGATTATAAACACTGTGATCGGCGCGCTGGGCAAAGACATTCTTATAGCCTTCCCGCCAGCGGGCTACGAAAGTCTCGATCAGTTCGGGCGGATGCTGCAAATCGGCATCCATGATGACTGCCGCGGCCCCTCCCACATGATCGAGACCCGCTGCTATGGCGATCTCCTTACCGAAATTCCGGCTGAGTGATAGCGCGCGGATACGAGGATCATGGGCATGGGCCGCGCGCAGATGGGCGAGCGTATCGTCGCTGGAACCATCGTCAACAAAAATGACTTCGAAAGAAGCAACGCAGCGCTCCAATACAGGAATGAGACGTTTCAGCAAAGCCTCGATGTTCCGGGACTCATTGTAAACCGGCGCAATCACTGAGAGCTCTGGCTGTCTACCCATTGGCCCAATATCGATCTTTGTCATAGGTGACAGACTCGCAAGTTGATCCCCCGTCACACTGGATCAGCTGAATGGCATGCTTAGGTTTTTGCATGGCATTGACATTCTCCCATAAAGTTAATCTGGCAGTTCACAAATAGATATCAATTGTATCTTACCTCCATAGGGCTAAAACTAAGCACCATCGCCCCTCGTTCTCGAATTTGAGAAGGGCTGAAATCTCAGCGCCCAACTTGTTATCTGGCAAAGCCCAGAGAAACACTTGACAGACCGCGCAGCTTAGCGCCTTTTAGCGGTAATTATCCACGCCATTTGTTGAGACCGCATTTTACCAGACATTGACCCAGAGATTGACATTGAGCCGAAGCATCCCGGTAATGAAGAACATCTGCCACGTTGAGTGAGCACGTTGAGTGAGGAAATGTCATGCTCAAAAGCTTCCAGAACTATGTCGTGGAAAATCCCAATGCCTTCCAGATCGTAAGTACGCTTGCCATTGGCATAGTTGCATTCGCAATTTGGAAATTCATTTTCCAGGCACCCAAAGGAAATGGTTAGCCGCGTAGAGAATGTTCCGGCCACCTTTTCTCCCCATCCGGAAAACGGCTTCCTTACCGCCCGCGCGGAAATTTGCTGATCTTCGAGCGAGGCCCGCTGCCTTGGCTGCGCGGCGGACCGTCCAGTGAGCACGCCGGAAGCCAGAGTGTTTCGCGTCCGCTGATCTGATGCCTCATCTTTACGAATGCAGCCTGCTGCCATGAGCACGGCCGATGTGTCTTTCCTGTTCTGCCTTTGCGCGGATGATTTCGCGCTATCGCCTGGCGTCAGCCGGGGTATCATCGATGCCCTTGACGCTGGCCGGTTGAGCGCGGTGAGCGTCATGACGACGCGCCCCTCCTGGCCAAAGGGAGCGCGCGAGCTCCGCCGGTTCAAGGCCAAGGCCGACATAGGCCTGCATCTTAATCTTACGCTCGGCAAACCACTCGGAACTATGCCAACCCTTGCGGTGAGCGGACGCTTGCCGGAAATTCGCTGTCTCGTCAAGGCCGCGCGGGCGAGGCGGCTTCCCGAAGCTGAAATCGCAAAAGAAATTTTGCGTCAGCTCGACAGTTTTTGCGAGCATTTCGGTGCCTTTCCGGCCTTTATCGACGGCCATCAGCATGTTCAGATCCTGCCGCAAATCCGCTCGCTTCTATTTACCTGCCTCGAAGAACGGGGGCTTGCCGGCAAGGTCTGGCTGCGGACGAGCTTCGATCGTCCTTCACGAATCCTCTGGCGCGGTATCGAAGTTGGAAAAGCGCTCGCAGTCGCCTGGCTCGCACGGGGTTTTGAGGCGGAGGCAGCTGCGCGCGGCTTTCCAGCCAATGAAGGCTTCGCCGGTTTTTCAGCATTCGACGCAAGACGCAATTATGCCGCCGATTTCGGCCGCTATCTTCGCGCGCCGGGCCAGCGCCATCTCATCATGTGTCACCCTGGCTATTGCGATGATGAGCTCGTGGCGGCTGATCCGGTGACCCTCAGCCGCGAACGTGAACTCGAGTTTCTTTTGTCCCCGGCATTCAAGGACATGCTCGGCCAGAGTGGAGCAGAGCTCGTGCCGCTGTCCAGGCTCATTTGAAAAGCGTAAGAAAGGGGTATTCATGTACCGCGCAGATCCAAGGGACGGCATTGCGTGGATAACGGGTGCAAGTTCTGGCATTGGGCGTGCCGTCGCGCTTGAACTTGCGCGGCGCGGCTACAAAGTGGCCGCAACAGCGCGCAGAGCGAGGGAACTTAAGGATTTAGCGGCGCAATCGCCCAAAATTCTCGCATTTCCAGGCGACGTCACCGATCGCGCCAGCATGGCCCAGCTTGTCGAGGAGATTGAATCCCTGCATGGCCAAATCGTGCTCGCCTTCATAAATGCGGGTGTCTATTTCATCTCGGAACGCGATGGATTTTCAGCCGATGTCGTCTGGCGCACCTTCGAGATTAATGTCGGGGGGACAGTCAATTGTCTCGATCCCGTTCTTGCAGCAATGAAGCAGCGAGGCAGAGGGCAGATTGCGCTCACTTCCTCCCTGGCGGGCTATGGAGGCATCAGAGGATCCCTGGCCTATGGCTCGACGAAGGCCGCTTTGATCTATATGGCCGAAGCCTTGAAGCTCACCTATGAACAGGCGGGCCTGACCATTCAGATTGTCAATCCTGGCTTTGTCCATACCGGAATGACAGCGCAGAACAATTTCAAAATGCCTCTGATCATGGACGCGGACAGGGCAGCCAAGATCATTTGCAATGGATTCGAAAGAAGCGG
>Ga0209062_1005550_pt1 | contig 12167 bp, 10 predicted proteins | sample Coa_R2_2_FD_187158 | JGI IMG/M metagenome (GOLD analysis project Ga0209062, IMG submission 187158) | Surface soil microbial communities from Centralia Pennsylvania, which are recovering from an underground coalmine fire - Coalmine... | ecosystem: Environmental > Terrestrial > Soil > Unclassified... | reverse complement strand
GGAGTCGAATAATAAATAAAATCTAATCAGAGCCTATATGCCTTGCTATGACTGGATTCTAAATTTTTGAGCCTTTCTATAAAATGGCTATTTTAAGGTCGTACCATAAAACCAACGCAAGAGCCAGAGTATCTTGCTTGCTAGATATATCACGCGAGCAAGATGCTCTCACTATTTATTCCATTTAGGGGATACTCCCTTGAGTAGTGCAACTAGCACAGAAAAAATTGGTATGAAATCAGGTGTTTGGTTGACTAATGTTAGGAACAGTTCTATTAGTAGATTGTTTGAAAGATTCTTGCAAGTGGGCTAGATAGTGACTCACACTTGTTAATTCAGTAGAGGTTTGTTGCATCTCCTGGTGCAGTGCCGTCACGAGCTCATACAAGCGTAGAGACTGAGCTTGGTCCAAGAAGATTTTTGCCTGAAGTAAATCCTCTGTTTCTTGAGCCAGTTGTGAGCCAACTGCAAAGCCAAAGCTTCCTAGAGAGCCAGCTAGCTTGTGAGCCTCTTGCTCCGCTGCTAACCGTATTTGCTCGCTAAGCTGACCTTCTTTCAGTGCTTGAACTGCTTGATTTAGCACTGCTAGGCGATCGCTAATTCTTACCTGAAAATCTTTTAGCAGATCTGCTAGTGCCAACATAGTTTGCTGTTGTACTAAACTTAACTCTATCTCGGTTGGTTCTATTGAGCAGTTTTGCTGGTCAGACACATGCTTAAGCCGATAGCCTAAACCATAAACCGTCTCAATTAAATCTTTAGGTGCTCCTGCTGCTGTTAGTTTCTGCCTTAAACTTTTGATATGAGATTTAATTGTATTTTCTGCGGGTGGAGCATCTAAAGACCAAAGGTGCTCAATGATTTCACTTCGGCTAAACATACGCTGCTGATTGCGCAGGAAAAGCTCCAGAATACTGTACTCTGTTCGGGTTAAATGGAGAGCTTGATTTCTATAACTCACCTCACAAGTACTTGGGTTAAGACGCAATTCTCCGGACTCTAGGACCAGAGGTAAGGTAGAATTTTTGCGACGTAGCAAAGCACGAATGCGAGCTGTCAACTCTGAAAAATCAAAAGGTTTGACAACATAATCATCTGCTCCTGCATCTAAACCTGTGACCTTATCAGTTCTGGTATTGCGGGCGGTTAATAGAAGAATAGGCATTTGATAGCCCTCTTGCCGTAATTTCCGACAAAGGCTGATGCCATCAAGTTTTGGCAACATTATATCTAATACAAGCAAGTCATAGTCACAGGTGAGTGCAAATTCCAAACCCTCTTGACCATCAGCAGCAATATCGACGAGATAACGTTGTTTAGTCAGAACCTTGGTCACAGCCTTAGCAATTGATTTATCATCCTCCACTAATAGAATTTTCATTTCCGATATTTCCTTTATTCGATTTTCAAAACATAAGAATCTTGTACTGGACAAAGGTTGTTAAAACTATTAAAAAATACGCATAATAAAATTGTTTATTCTGTTCATCAAGGCTCAGGATAGTTCAATAAAAAAGTTTCATCATGATATCTACTGGTTCAATAAAATCAAGATTTATTGAAATTTTTATTAATTATTTTTTGCTAGCAAATATCTTTATTTTAAAATAGTAAATAGCAAGAAATTGTTTCTGAAATGAGGTTAAAATAACGATGGATGCCAAGCAAATTTTAGTGATTGATGATGAAGATGATATCTGTAAATTAACTCAAACCTGTTTGGAGATTATAGGAGGTTGGCAGGTGTTAATTGCTCATTCAGGCAGTGAAGGTTTAGTTAAAGCTGAGTCTAATCAGCCTGATGTTATACTCTTAGATTTAATGATGCCTGATATGGATGGAACAGACACTTTTAAAAGGCTACAAGCTAATTTAGCAACGAAACATATTCCTGTAATTTTTCTAACAGCTAAAGGACGCTCTACTGACAAGAAGCTTGTGAAAGAATTAGGAGTCAAAGGTATAATTAATAAACCCTTCAACCCTTTCACACTACCTGAACAAGTGATGAAAGCGTTGGGCTGAAGTGCATAAACAATTGATGTCAATTCGTGATTTATAGTGATTATAGTTTTCTGTCTCTGCTTAGCACTCTAACTTGATCCGCACTGTCTGCACTCCCTCTTCTACCATCATCTCAATCACCTGTGGTTCCTGCTTGGCAGGAATGATACTGATTTGTCCACTACGCTCAAGGCGTGCAACCTCTACCTGACTTGGGTCAGACAAATGAGCATTGCTGCGTAAAGATGCAATCAAATCGGTTCGGTTAACATGTGCTTTTTCCAGATTATTCGATAGAACTTCACCATTTTGAATTAGGATTAGTGAGTTGCCACTGACAAGTTGACTGAAACGACGGGAGCGATCGCTCATCAAAGCAAATAGCCGATGCATACTCACCAGCACAAAACCTGTACCAATGGTTGCCCATAATGGTGCTGAACCATTGATAGCACGACTCAACAGCGAACCGAATGTGATACCAAGAATGATATCGAATCCAGTGTATCTCCCACTAAAGCGGCGATCTCCTGCTAAACGCACCATCATTAGTCCTGCTATGTATATAATGATGACACGTAATGTCATTTGTAAAAAACTTAACGTTTTTGGTTCTGCTCCCAATCCCAATGCAACGCTGATACTATCCCACACATCTTGATTCATAAAATATTTTCCTTTCCTGTGATGCTGGGGTTTTTGACATAGATGTAGCATCTTATTTTACAAGTAATTCTGAGCATAATCCCTACCTTTTTGCTTAGTTGTGATATTAGTGTAGACAATAGTTATATTGCTTGCTTCTGACTAGTGAGATAACGAGTAATTACAACTAAAGAAGTTAAAAAAAATCATGATAATTTCATTTTTATATGCAACTTCTAGCCTCATTAGAAAGAACTGCATGGATACATTGTTATCTCATACTAATTACATCACCTCCTTAATTTTTTGACTAAGTAGCCACCAATTTACTGGATAGCTCGTCAGAAAGCCACAAACCATACCAATCTGCATCATGAACCAGAATACGGGATTGTTTGGACGCAATGTCTCAGTTGAGAAAAGAATAAACAGTGCGATCGCCATCCATCCATACATCCCAACTTGCCATGCTGTTAATGAGAGAGTGTCCGCTTTCACTGCACCTTTTAGATCGATGGAGGAGAATAAATTTGTATCATAAGGCTTATAATAATTTCATGTATTTTTCATTTTTGCATTAAGTCTTTAGAAAATAAAGTATGTTGCCTTCGTATGATTTATTAAGGGTTTATTGAAAATTAGGATTATATGAATAATTTAAAAATCACTCTTAAGGTAGTGTTTTTAAAGCTTATTTGATTAGGCAATAGTTACTGAGAGGATTTTTTTGAAGAGCAATTTTAGAATTCAGAACAAAAACAGACAAGATCTCAGGCTTGGGGGAAGTCTTGTACCTCATTCATTTGTAAACCGCTGTATAAGTTAAGGATATGTCATTTATGAATACGTCTAGCCACACTAATACAGTGCAAGTGCAAAAAATCCGAGCTATTGGCTTAACGGTAACAAACTGTGAGCGCTCTCTAGATTTCTATACACAAGCACTTAATTTTGAAGTTGTTTCCGATATCACTGTTGAAGGACAGGATTACAACGACTTGGAAGGCGTAACGGGGACGAAAATTCGTATTGTCACCTTGCGATTAGGAGATGAACTCATTGAGTTGATGGAGTATCTGAATACAGAGGGAAAACCTATCCCTAGTGATTCACAAAGTAATGACCTGTGGTTTCAGCATATGGCGATTGTGGTCAGTGATATGGATCGTGCCTATACTCATTTACGTTCATTTCCCATTGAACCCATATCGATTGAGCCACAGACAATACCACCTGATAATAAAGCATCCAGTGGTGTTCGTGCTTTCAAGTTTAAAGACCCTGATGGTCATGATTTAGAGTTAATTTGGTTTCCACCTGATAAAGGAAAAGAGAAATGGCATCAAAACACAAATCCCTTGTTTTTGGGGATTGATCATAGTGCGATCGCAGTTTCCAACACTGATCAGAGTCTGCACTTTTACCGCGATCTCCTAGGAATGCAAATTGATAGCCGAAGTTTTAACTGGCATGCCACTCAAGCTTGCTTGGATGATTTGCCAGGAGCTGAAGTCCGAATCACAGATTTGCGACCAGTTCAAGATGGTGTAGGAATCGAAATGCTAGACTATATTTCACCTGGAAAGGGTCGCCCAATGCCGAGTGATTGGAAAAGTTGCGATATTGCACACATGCAAATTGAGCTAGTTGTAAATGATCTTGTGCAGCTAGTGAAGAAGCTACAGCAGAACGGGGTGCCGCTTGTGTCATCGCGGATTGTGCAGTTCACTGATAACTCATTTCCTTACAGGCAGGGTTGCTTAGTTAAAGACCCTGATGGACATGCTATGTTGATGCTGGAGAAATAACAGTGGGCGGAACTTACCCCACAAATAAATAGGCTCAGCGCCTACCTATTAGGTAGGCGTGCAACTTTTTGCTTTTCTAGCTAATTTGTTTAACTGGCAGTGCCTCAGTTTGTACTGACAAGTTGAGAGTTTGTCCTTGACGAAGTAATTGTAGTTGTAAGTTACTACCTACAGGTTTAGTGTCAACTAATTCCTGGACAGTTTTGGAGTCTGTAACCGTCTGACCATCAATTTTTTGAATGACATCTCCTGATCGTAATCCTGCCTTCGCCGCAGGAGAATCGGGTAGGACTTTGGCTATTAACACACCTTTGTCTGTTTCTACCGTTAAACCACTATTAGGATTACTGTTTATGGCCTGTTTGACTTCAGGGCTCAGCGTTACCATCTCAATTCCTACGTAAGCATGTTCGACTTTACCGTGAGCTATCAGTTGATTGGCAATGCGTTTGGCTGTATTAATCGGAATGGCAAAGCCAATGCCTTGAGCACCCTGAATAATCGCCGTATTGATTCCGATAACCTGCCCCTGACTATTCAGCAGAGGTCCACCAGAATTACCAGGATTAATCGCCGCATCAGTTTGTAAAAAATTGACTCGTTTGTCAGAAATTGTACGTCCCTTGGCGCTGATAATACCTGCAGTTACCGTGTTATCAAGTCCTAGAGGATTACCAATGGCGATCGCCTCATCTCCTGGTCGAAGCTGATCTGAATTGCCCAAGGTCACCGTTGGTAAATGCTCAGCTGGAATTTTAACGACAGCGACATCTGTCACTGGGTCTTCACCTAAAACTTTCCCCTTAAAGGTACGACCATCCTTGAGAGTGACTGTCACCATATCTACACCATTAACAACGTGAGCGTTGGTGAGGATTTGACCATCAGCATTGATAATAAAGCCAGAACCAATTCCTCGAATGATTTCCTTCGAAGATGAATTTGGAAGATCCAAACCAAAGAATTGACGGAAAACTGGGTCATTAAAACCATCAGGTGAGTTATGAATTACAGTTCGTGTCGAGTTAATCCGCACCACAGCTGGTCCCACTTGCTGAACTACACTGGCTATGGAGTTAGTGACAGTGGTTGCTGCACGACTTACTGAAGTTGTTGGATGAGCTAGTGTGGAGACTGATAAAGCTTTAGGTGTTGAGTTAGAGGATGGTTGGTGAGATACTAGGTATTCTCCAAGTAGTGCGACGCCTGCTCCTAGTAAGAATATGAGTAAATAAATAGCGGGTTGGGGCGGCGTTGAACGGCTAAAACCTCGAAATTGGTCATTTGAGTGTTTTAAATCATTTTCGAAATCACGTTGATTGGGTCTCATTGTTTTAAAAATAAATGTGTATAGAAAATATTTTGTTTCTCAAAAAATAGTTTTTCAAATCATGCCAAAATCTACAATAACTACTTACAATTTTATTAAATTATAATTTTGGATATCTAACTACTTTTTACAATGAGAACTTGTGGTCTTTGATCCAGTTCTCCAATACGATTGGGAGGCCAGAAGCGAATAATTGCCCGACCTATGATCTTTTTGCGGGGAACAAATCCCCAATAATGGCTATCATAGCTATTATTTCGATTATCTCCTAATACGATATAGGAGTCTGGTGGTACAATCACTGGACCCCATTGGTAATCTGGTTTTGCAGCAATGTAGTTCTCTTGTAAAGGATGATTATTAATATAGACTCGTCCATCTTTGACCTCAACTTTTTCGCCAGGTAAGCCAATAATACGCTTGATAAAGGCAGTGTGATAGTTTTCTTGTAAAAGTGTTTTAGTTGGGTTAAATACGACTATGTCGCCTCTTTGTGGAGCTTTAAAGTCATAGCTAATCTTATCAACAAGTACGTAATCATTAATTTGAAGTGTTGGCTCCATTGAGCCCGAGGGAATATAACGAGACTCGGCAACAAAGATTTTAATTCCAACGCCCAAAATCAAGCTTAATCCGATAGTCTTTAAACCTTCAACCAAAGCATGAGACTTGAAAATTTTATTAGCCATAACAATTTTACAGAATCACCTGTTGATTGGCTACTTCCAAATAATTTAATAACAAATCTGTTGATATTGAATTATTGAAAATTAATCCCAAAAATGTTTGCCATTAGGATATAATCTAATAGCCAATTTTTAGGGGTATTAGTCAAGACAAATATACGCTTAAGAATCTATTAAGAACCACAAGTTGATCTATTTTAAGTATAATTCAATAAATATGAAATAAATATGAAATATTTTTATATCAGAAGATATAATATTCTCATAATCCATAATATATAAATTATTATCGAGGTTAGATTTTTAGGTTAAAAACAAAAAATATACCAACAAATATTCAGCTTTATTAAGCTAGCTTCTAACTCGATTTCTGCTACTTGAAAATTAAAGATTTTCCGATGTCACTGGAGCATCATCATTAGAATTCGTGTTAATCAAAACTGTTGACTCTCTTCGCTGCTGCTACAGCCTACAATACCTGTACCCTCATGGTTTAAACGAAGTTGGAGGAGACTAGCAACCCATGGAGCTGTCAGTCCTTGCGAAAAAACCGTCAGAATAATCGTTAGAAATACAAGGGCTTTGATTGAGTCACCACCATTGATACTGTGTTTTGTAAGTGAAACTGCAAACAACGAAGCCATTGAAGCAGCAACGATTCCACGGGGGGCAATCCAAGCTAAAAATATTTTCTCTCTCCAGGATTGATCTCCATTCCACGTAGAGATCAGAACGTTAATAGGACGAACCACCAGCATCATCACCAGAACTGTCAAAAAACTTCCCCAGCCCAGAGCAAAAACACTATTGATTGATAAATCTGCTGCTAGCAAAATGAACAAAATGGAATTCGCCAAAATGCTCAATTGCTCATTGAATTGACGAAGTAAACGCTCCTCTGGCAGGGTAGTTGCTCGTAAGACAATGCCCATTAAAACTGCAACCATTAAACCTGACTCGCTACGCAGCACCTGTGCCAAAGTAAATAAACCCCACACCCCAGCTAACACAACTAAATTCTTCAACTCTGGGGAGAGTAGGTGATCTTGTTTAAGAATGAGCCTGAGCAAGTATCCTCCGCTGATCCCAATCACTCCACCAATACTTAAGCGCACAAGCAAACTCTTAATCAGGATTAGCGGTTCAGCATCTCCATTTAAGACAAGATTGAGCACAATGACAGCTAAGATAGCACCAATTGGATCGATTAAAACTCCCTCTCCTTCTAAAAGCGTTGACAACTGTTGATTGACACCAACTTGCTTGAGAAGGGGATTGATCACTGTTGGACCTGTCACCACTACCAAAGAGGCATAAAGCAAAGCAATCAACCAGGGAAATTCACTCAGCCAGTGTGCTGCAAGCGTACCACCAATTAAGGTAATCAGCACTCCAAAAGTGACGAGATTGCGAAGAGTACTGGAAACTTTTCCTAACTGTTGTATTTGCAGATTCAACCCACCCTCAAATAAAATGAGCGATACAGATAGTGAAACAACCACTTCCAAACCGTTACCTAATGTAGATGGATATAACAAGCCAAAACCGTCTGGTCCTAGGAGAAGACCAAACAGCAATAGAAAGACAATGCTGGGGATCTGGCTATAGCTTGCTAAAACCTGAGCACAAACACCTGCAACAGCAGTTTCACTGATTAAGACAGTAATGGTTAAAGATTCTTCCATATACTTAGAATCTAACGGCGTAGACGAGAGGAAAAATTTTCATACTTCGGTGTGAACTCTACTCATGGGTCTCTAGCTAGAGAGTGAACTCCTTAGGTTATGCATAACAGAAAAGGTAATAGCTTCCCTAACCCAGGGTAGTTCAAAAACTGCACTACGTTGAATATGATACCGAAATGTTAGGAGATGTGTTTCGGCATTGCTGAATTCAAAGTGTGAAATAAGATTTGTTATTGGGATAATAACTTACCCAAGATACTCCCCTAACATTTTGTTTGGTAGTAGTAGCATATTATGACATCTAATTCATCAAAAAAAACTATCTTTGCTGCTATTGGCGCTAACTTGGCGATCGCAATTACTAAGTTTATCGCTGCTGCCATAAGTGGCAGTGCAGCTATGCTATCTGAGGGAATTCATTCACTGGTAGATACAACGAACGAACTGTTACTTCTATTGGGGATTCGCATGAGCCAAAAGCCTGCAGATGATAGCCATCCATTTGGCTATGGTCAAGAACTCTACTTTTGGACCTTGATTGTCGCTATCTTCATCTTCGCAATTGGTGGCGGAATGTCAATTTATGAAGGCATTTCTCATGTACTTCACCCTAGTCCTTTAGAAGATCCTATGTGGAACTATATTGTGCTAGTACTAGGAATAGTGTTTGAAGGCTTTTCTTGGAGTGTTGCTTTCAAAGAGTTGTTGCCTAGCAAGGGTCAAAAAACCTTTTGGCAGGCTATCCGAGACAGCAAAGATCCAACGATCTTTACTGTCTTGTTTGAAGACTCTGCTGCTATTTTAGGTTTGCTAGTTGCCTTAATCGGAATTTTCTTATCACAATTGTTCCAAAATCCTTATCTAGATGGTATCGCATCTATTGTTATTGGGATCATTCTGGCTATAGTTGCCATGTTACTAGCGTATGAAAGTAAAGGATTATTAGTAGGCGAAAGTGCTAATAGGCAAATCGTCAATAATATTCGAGCGATCGCAAAAACAGATCCAGCTGTTCAAGCCGTGATGCGCCTGCTAACAATGCAGTTGGGTCCACATGAAGTGTTACTGAACTTGGAAATTCAGTTTTGCAAACACCTATCATCTGAGGAGTTAGCATTGGCAGTGGAGCGTTTAGAAGGGAAGATTAAGAGACAGCACCCTGATGTAAAACACATCTTTATTGAAGCAAAATCCTTGGCTGCCAGTCGCAAATCTTCTTAACATGTTGAATAATATTCGTGATCGTTTTAGATATTTCACCAGTGGAAGAGTTACACCCCCAAACATTGAACAGTTACGCACTGGGCTATTGACAGAATCAACTTTAGATTTTAACTATGTAATATTAATTCTTGGCTCCTGTGCGATCGCGACTTTTGGGCTACTCACCAATAGTGTTGCTGTGATTATCGGTGCAATGATTATTGCACCTTTGATGTTACCAATCCGAGGGTTAGCATTTGGAGCCTCAGAAGGTAACTTGGTTCTGTTCCGTCGCAGTTTAACTGCGATCATAACTGGAACGCTGTTATCAATTGTTTTAGCTTGGTTGTTGGGCTCTTTGGTGGGACTGGCAGAATTTGGCAGTGAAGTTTTAGCCCGTTCCAAACCCAATTTGCTAGACCTAGGAATTGCAGTGACGGCTGGAGGACTGAGTGGCTTTGCCATCATTCAGCCCAAGATTTCTAATACCTTAGCTGGAGTGGCGATCGCTGTGGCTCTGATGCCACCAATTTGTGTGATTGGCTTGGGTTTATCTCAAGGCGATTGGTCACTCAGTTTAGGTGCTACGCTTCTCTACCTCACCAATTTACTAGGAATCACGCTTTCCTGTATGCTAGTATTCATAGTAACAGGCTATATCCCACTGGCTCCTGCTCGTCAAGCCCTTAGTTGGACTCTGGTTTTTACTACAATACTTCTCATTCCTTTGATTGTTAGCTTTATAGACTTGGTTAGGCAAAGCCAACTCGAAGCAAGCCTGAAGCAAGCTTTGCTCAATCGAACTATTACCTTTCAGCGCGTGGAGTTGATTAAAAGCGATACGAACTGGTTGATGAATCCACCTCAAGTTCGTTTAAGTGTTCGTAGCCAGCAGGTTATAACTCCTAAACAGGTGCGACTTTTACAAGAATTTGTCAATAAGGTAATGCGCAGAAAGTTTACCCTAATTTTTGAAGTTAGTCAGGTTAAAGAAGTTACAGGAGAAAACTTGGATAAACCATCTCTTCAGCCAAAACATTAACACTTTTATTCGGCATTATTCTATGGCTCCAGAAACAAACCTCAGCCAAGTTGATATTGAATCAAATCTGAAGCAATTTCTCTTAGTTCTTTCAATCTCTTTAAGTGTAGTCACAATATCTCAAACCATTAAATGGCTGCGTCAAATTCCTTATACACTGCTTTTGGTAATTGTGGGGTTAGTCTTAGCCTACTTTAATGTGCGGTTGGTAAGTCTCTCATCAGAATTGATTCTACTGATTTTTTTGCCGCCACTTTTATTTGAGGCAGCATGGAATCTAGGATGGTCTGAACTGAAGCAGGATTTAGTACCAATTTGTCTGTACGCTGTTGTGGGAGTCGTTATTACAGTAGCTGGTGTTGCTTTGGCTCTTAACCAGTTCAGTCACATTTCTTTAGCGATCGCCTTGTTGCTAGGAGCTAGCGTGTCCGCTACTGATCCAGTTTCTGTGATCGCCTTATTCCGGCAAATTGGGGTGAAAAAACGCTTAGCTATCCTCGTGGAAGGAGAGAGTTTATTTAATGATGGTGTTGCTGTTGTCGCTTTTAGCTCTTTAGTTGGACTTTCTGTGGGAGCAGCTGGACTAGATATCACAAGCCTTGTGACCAGATTCTTGGCTGTTGTCGGTATTGGAATTGGAGTGGGAGGCTTGATTGGTTTTGGTATTTCCTATCTCACTCATCGATTTAATTTACCTTTAGTAGAGCAGTCATTAACCTTGGTTGCAGCCTATGGTACGTATGTGATTACAGAAAACTTGGGTGGCTCTGGGGTGATTGGAGTGGTCACGACAGGTTTGATTTTAGGGAATTTTGGCTCTCAAATCGGCATGCAACCCCGTACAAGAATGATTGTGGCTCAATTTTGGGAGTTTATAGCGTTTTTCGTGAATTCTATTGTCTTTCTCCTGATTGGAGATCAAATTGGCGTGAACAGTTTGAGAGAAAATTTAGGACTGATTGCTGTCACTGTTGTGGCAATGCTTGTAACGCGGGTGATCGCTATCTATGGTTTAGGGTGGTTAAGCAATTGGTTAGCTAGTTCTAGAATTTCATTATCAGAGCAAACTATAGTTTGGTGGGGAGGAGTGCGAGGTTCTGTATCTATTGCTTTAGCGTTGAGTGTGCCAGATGCTGTACCACAGCGAGAAGCAATCATCGCAACGGTGTTCGGGGTCGTTTTATTTACATTATTGGCTCAAGGTTTAACAATTAAGCCTTGGCTTGTAAAGTTAAGATTATTGGATGAATAACCAGAAGCATCCTCCAGCAAAAGCTGTTGAACGACTATGATGGATAAGCAATATATATACTGGCATCGTTAGGGGTATTGCTTGATTTTATTTAGCAAGTCTTACAGGCAGACCGTACCACAGAGGAGGCAATCAAGATTAAGCAAGCGTCTTGAACCTGCCGGGATGTTTATATTTGTTGTGCTATCTCTTTCTAGCGGACTAGGTTACCGTTTTTATAACCAACCAGAATTAGATGTGGGCAAGATATCACCCCAGACTCTGAGTGCACCTTATTCAGTCACTGTTGAAGATACAAAAACGACTGAACAAAGACGCAGTGAAGCTCGTAGTGGTGCTTTAGCAGTATGGATTGTCGATCCAGAAGCGAATGGGCAAATTCAGCAAAATCTCGAGCAATTATTGGCAAAAGGCAATCAGATTCGCCAAGACTTGGGCAACTTTCCCTTTGTCACAACTTCAATCTTGTCTACTACCACGCAAACTTACTTACGGAAGGCATCGGAACCGGA
>Ga0209062_1005548_pt1 | contig 12171 bp, 4 predicted proteins | sample Coa_R2_2_FD_187158 | JGI IMG/M metagenome (GOLD analysis project Ga0209062, IMG submission 187158) | Surface soil microbial communities from Centralia Pennsylvania, which are recovering from an underground coalmine fire - Coalmine... | ecosystem: Environmental > Terrestrial > Soil > Unclassified ... | reverse complement strand
TTCCTGAAATCTGTCGTAGGACGGCCTTCCCTGGCCGTCCAGAATCGGACATGGACGGGCTAGGAAGCCCGTCCCACATTCCACATTTCGTCCCACATGCCACATTTCGCCCCATGTTTTGTCGTAGGACGGCCTTCCTTGGCCGTCCAGAATGCAACACGGACGGGCTAGGAAGCCCGTCCCACCTCGCGGGACGTTCCTTTAACTCTCGTAGGACGGCCTTCCTTGGCCGTCCAAGCGACACACACCATATTGAACGCCAAGTCCTCATCAAGGGCTGAACTTTTCTGGCAGCCCCGCGACAATCCGCACTGTTTCCACTATACCCAAGCCGTCCAGACCATATAAACGCAGTTTGTGGGACGGCTTTCCTAAGCCGTCCTTGTGGTCTGGACGGCTTGGGAAAGCCGTCCCACAAACTAAACGCCCGCAGTTTGTGGGACGGCTTTCCTAAGCCGTCCTTGTGGTCTGGACGGCTTGGGAAAGCCGTCCCACAAAAAAACCTCGCACCTTCTTGGCCAAAGAATCCGCGAGATTCCCCTAATTCTATGTCCAGTTCCCTGTGGGAGCATCTTCGCGGCGCTGCGCCGCGGCTATCCGTATTGACCGCGCGCACGCTCCTTCTCTAGACTGTTATTATGGCCGATTTTGTTTCTCGATTGCGCGGCAGCGCCATGCGGAGGCATGGAATTTCATGAGTAGCGAAACGTCGATGGATGTCGGTTTTTGGGAAAAGCTGGGCGACGGTCTGTCCGCATTCTCGGAGGGCGTCGGCAAGTTCCTCTTGCAGCTGTTCGGCTCCAGCAATGAGCGGTTCATCCGCAGTCTCGGCTACGTCCGTGCCGCTGCCCCCGGCGCCACGCACACCGTCATTCCCGGCTCGCTTTTGGCCCAGGTCAACGAGCTGGAAGAACAAATGCGCGCTCTCAGCGATGATGAGCTGAAAGCGCTGACGCCGAAGTTCCGCGAACGGTTGGCCCAGGGCGCGACGCTCGATGATTTGCTGCCGGAGGCATTCGCCGCCTGCCGCGAAGCCGGTCGGCGCACCAAAAACATGCGGCATTTCGACGTGCAAATCCTTGGCGGCATCGTCCTGCATCGCGGCAACATTGCCGAGATGGTCACGGGCGAAGGAAAAACCCTCGTCGCGACGCTGCCGGCCTACTTGAACGCACTGGAAAACAAGGGCGTTCACATCGTCACGGTCAACGATTACCTGGCGCGCCGCGATTGCGAATGGATGATGCCCATTTACAAGGCCCTGGGCGTCACGGCCGGATACATTCAGTCCGACATGGACCCCATCGCCCGCCGGCAGGCCTACGACTGCGATATTACCTACGGCACCAACAGCGAGTTCGGCTTCGACTACCTCCGCGACAACATGAAGCCGGCCCGTTGGGGTGATCAAAAATTCGATCCGTATTTCCAGCAGGTGCAGAAGGCGCTTAACTATGCCATCATCGACGAGGTGGACAACATCCTCATCGATGAAGCGCGAACGCCGCTTATCATCTCCGGCGCCGCTTTCAGCGACCTCCGCCGCTACACGCGCGCCAACGACATCGCCGTCCAGCTGACCGAGATGCAACAGCGCGAGCCGGGCAAATACTTCGAGGTCAAGGAGAAGGAACAGACCTGCCATCTGACCGAGGACGGGATCCACAAGGCCGAGGAGCTTCTCGGCATCGAGAGCATGTACACGGCCGGCAACCTCGAATGGCCGCACTTGATCGACAACGCCCTGAAAGCGCACCACCTCTACAAAAAGGACAAGCGCTACGCGGTGATGCGCCACCCGGAAACGGGCGAGATGAGCATCATCATCATCGACGAATTCACCGGACGACTGATGATTGGCCGGCAGTGGTCCGATGGGCTTCACCAGGCTGTCGAAGCCAAGCACGCTCGCGACGGCGTCAAGATCAAGGAAGAGACGCAGACGTTGGCCACGATCACGCTGCAAAACTACTTCAAGCTGTACAAAAAACTGTCCGGCATGACCGGGACGGCCATGACCGAGGCCGACGAGTTCTGGAAGATCTACAAACTCGAAGTCATCGCTATTCCGACCAATAAGCCGCTCATCCGCATCAATCACCCCGATGTGATTTTCCGCACCGAGAAAGAGAAGTGGAAAGCGTCCGTCGAGGAGATCGTCGAGGTCAACCGGGAAGGTCGGCCCATCCTGGTCGGTACGACCGATGTGGACAAGTCGATCAAGCTCAGCGAGATGCTCAAACGCCGCGGCATCAAACACGAATTGCTGAACGCGCTGCCCGAACACGCGGCCCGCGAGTCGGAGATCGTGGCGCAGGCGGGACGTATCGGAGCCGTGACCATTGCCACCAACATGGCCGGCCGCGGCACCGACATCATTCTCGGCGGTAACCCTGAAACGCTGGCGTGGGCGCGGCTCAAGGACAAGTACGCCTCGCGCCTTGACGTGCCCGAAGACGAATGGAAGCAAATGGTCGAGGACATCGAGCGCAAGGAGAAGATGAAGGAAGAAGGCCGGAAAGTCGCCGAGATGGGCGGCATGCACATCATCGGCACCGAACGCCACGACGCCCGCCGAATCGACAACCAGCTCCGTGGCCGCGCCGGACGCCAGGGCGATCCCGGCTCCAGCCGCTTCTACCTTTCGCTCGAAGACGATCTGATGCGCATCTTCGCCGGCGAATGGGTGTCGAACCTGCTCGCTCGCCTGGGGATGAAGGAAGGCGAGGCCATCGAAAGCCGCATGGTATCGCGGCGCATCTCGGCCGCTCAGAAAAAGGTCGAGGAGCGCCATTTCGACGCCCGCAAGCACCTACTCGAATATGACGAGGTCATGGACCATCAGCGCAAGGAAGTCTACGGCGCTCGCCAGCGCATCCTCGAAGGCGCCAATTGCAAGCTGAAAGTGCTGGAGATGCTCGACAAGCAGATCGACCAGGCTTGCGAGCGCTATCTCGATTCGGATTACGGCGCGGCCAGCTTCTCGGAGTTCGCCGCCAACCGGCTCGGCGTCGAGTTCGATCCCGCTGACTTCAGCCGTTGCGATTTCGCCGAAGCGGACAAGACCGCGCGCGACAAGGCCATGCGCGCCGTCGAGACGCAGGTTTACGAGATGATGGAAGAAAACCTCGGCAGCGAAGATGCCAAGGAGTGGAACTGGCAAGCGCTGTCCAACCAGATCAACGCTCGCTGGGGTCTCAAGACAAACGAACGGCAACTGCGACAGATCGGCAAAGACAACATGGCCGACTATCTGCGCGAGCAGGCGAATCAGTGTATCGACGGTATCGACCTGAGCGAGGGCCGGCCATTTCTGGCAGCCGACTGGGGCGTGCGTGCCTTGTGCGATTGGGTGCGTCTGAAATTCCAGATCAAGCTGTCGCCGGAGGAGTTAGCCGACAAGGACGAGGCGGACCTCAAAAAGGCGCTGCACGATGCCGTCATGAAACTCTATCGCCAGCGCGAGATCGAGTTTCCCGTGCGGACAGCGATGGCGCGGTTCATGTCCGACCAACCGGGCGTGGCAGCCGGCAGCCAGCGCTACAACCGCGAGGGTCTCTATTACTGGGCGAACATGCGTTACCCGCAGGCACGCGATCGGCTGCACGAAGAGGACTTCCGCACCCAGCCGCGACACCGCCTCTTCGAGATGCTGACCGAAATCAGCCGCTCGACCTACCCGACTCTAGGTGAGGAGACCATCAACAACAAGCTCGATGAGGTTTTCGAGGGCAGCAAGCGCCCCGCCGACGCCGAGGACGCCAAGGAGCTGTCCCAATGGGCGAAATCCACGTTCGATCTAGACGTGCCGGAAGCGGCGCTGACCAAGGCAACCTATGAGCAAGCCCAACAGATTCTCTGGAACGCCTTCGACGAACGCTATCGGCCGGAGATGCGGCAGATGGAGCGCAGCCTGCTGCTCAATCAGCTCGATGCCGCTTGGAAAAATCACTTGTACACAATGGATTATCTGCGTTCCGGCATCGGCCTGCGCGGCTGGGGCCAAGAAGATCCCAAGACGGTGTACAAGCAGGAGGGCATGAAAGAATTCAAGGCGATGTGGGACGGCGTCGAGGACAAAGTGACGGACACCGTGTTCCGCATGGAGGAAACGGAAGCATTCCAGGAATCGCTTTGGACGATCGGCGCCACCATCCACGAATCCGCCCCGCGCGCCGCGGTACAGGCCGCTCAGCAGGCCGCGACCTCAACCAACGCCAACGGCGAAGTCAAGGTTGTCGAACCGATTCGCAATCGCCGCGAAAAAGTCGGCCGCAACGACCCCTGCCCATGCGGCAGCGGCAAAAAGTACAAGAACTGCCACATGCGACAAGCGGTGTAACGGAAGAATTCCACCACGAATCACACGAATAACACGAATAAAAGACAAAAAGAAAAAAAATCGACAATTGATCTGATGTTTTCTTTTTGTCTTTTATTCGTGTGATTCGTGGTGGCTCATTTTTGGGAAAGGATTCCCATGTCCTGGCTTCTCGATACGATTTATCTCATTGTCCTCTCACTCTTATCGCCGTGGCTCCTCTATCGAGCGCTGCGTACCGGCCGCTATCGGCGCGGATTGCACACCAAGCTGTTCGGTTTGCATCAAGCGCTGCCGGGTGGGGCCGTATGGTTCCACGGCGTTAGCGTTGGTGAAATTCACCTTTTGAGGCAAGTGATCGCCGCGTTCCGGCGGCGTTATCCCGGTGTGCCCTGCGTCCTCTCGACGACGACGGACACTGGCTTCGATGAGGCGCGCCGCTGCTTTCCCGATCTGTTCGTCTTTTACTACCCTTTTGACTTTTCCTGGGCGGTGCGGCGTACTCTGCGCGCGATCGCCCCGCGTCTGATCGTGTTGGCCGAGGCGGAGCTGTGGCCGAATTTTCTGATGGCGGCGCGGCAGCAAGGCGTCCCCGTCGCTCTCATCAACGGCCGCATGAGTCCGCGTAGCCTGAAACGCTATCAATGGGTCAAGCCGCTATCGCGCTGGCTGTTCGGCCAGCTCGATTTGCTGCTGATGCAGACGGAACATTACGCGCGTGCCGTGCGCATCCTCGGCGTCCATCCGGATCGTGTCGCCGTCACGGGAAATATCAAGTTCGACGGCGTATTGACCGATCGCCGAAATCCGCGCACGGACTTCCTGCGCGAGCAGTTGAAAGTCAAAGAGGGAGAGCTGATCTGGATCGCCGGCAGCACCCAGGCTCCGGAGGAAGAGATTGTCCTGCGCATCTGGCAAAAACTCCGTTGCGATCATCCGAACCTGCGGCTCTTCCTGGTGCCGCGTCACAAAGAACGCTTCGAGGAAGTGGCCCATTTGCTGGCACAAGCAGACGTGGAGTTCGCGCGGCGATCAAGCTGTGCGGATCTAGGTCGCCCGGTGGTGCTGGTGGACACGATGGGCGAGTTAGGACCGCTGTGGGGCCTGGCGGACGTCGCATTCGTCGGCGGCAGTCTCGACGGTCGTCGCGGTGGTCAGAACATGATCGAGCCGGCCGCCTACGGCGCCGCCGTCGTGTTCGGTCCCTATGTCTGGAACTTCGCCGATACCGCCGCGCGGTTGATCGACGCCCACGCCGCCTGCCAAATCGCTGATGCCGGCCAATTAGAGACAGCGGTGCGTCTGCTTCTGGAAGATGAGGAGGAGCGATACTACCTCGGCACCGCCGCCCGCGCGTTCGTACAACGCCAGCAAGGTGCGACCGAGAAGACTGTCGCGTTGCTGGGGCCACTGCTTGATATAAATCAATCGCGTGCCGCTTAGAGACGCAGAAACGTCAACGGCCCCTGGTTTGAGCCAGGGGCCGTTGTTAAATTCCCGGCGATAACCTACTCTCGCCCGCGAAGGACTACCATTGGCCCTGGATGCTTAACGGCCGTGTTCGGAATGGGAACGGGTGGGACCATCCAGGTCTGCTCACCGAGATTTACGCTTTGGCGAGCGGGGTCGCGTGAGCGCCCCGAGCCGAGCACTCGGGTCGCTCACGCGACCCCACTCGCCGTTATGTTGTTGGCAGCGTTAGAAGTTGTCTCTATCACAAGCCCCAAGAGGGCCGAGAAGAGGATCAATGCGGCGAAGCGTTCGGCTGTTAGTACCGGTCCGCTGCATGTGTTGCCACACTTATACGTCCGGCCTATCGACCTGGTGGTCTTCCAGGAGCCTTCGTCCCGAAGGACAGGAGACCTGGTCTTGCAGGGGGTTTCACGCTTAGATGCCTTCAGCGTTTATCCGGGCCGCACCTAGCTACCCAGCGCTGCCGCTAGCGCGACAACTGGAACACCAGAGGTGCGTCCTTCCCAATCCTCTCGTACTAGGGAAAAAGCTGCGCAAGTCTCCTCCGCCCACAACAGATAGGGACCGACCTGTCTCACGACGGTCTAAACCCAGCTCACGTACCGCTTTCATTGGCGAACAGCCAAACCCTTGGGAGCTTCTCCACCCCCAGGATGCGATGAGCCGACATCGAGGTGCCAAACCTCCCCGCCGCTGTGAACGCTCAGGGGAGATAAGCCTGTTATCCCCGGAGTACCTTTTATCTGTTGAGCGACGGCCTTTCCATCCAGCACCGCCGGATCACTAAGTCCTGCTTTCGCACCTGCTCGTCTTATGGGACTCGCAGTCAAGCACCCTTCTACCTTTACGCTCGAAACCCGATTGCCAACCGGGTTGAGGGTACCTTTGAACTCCTCCGTTACGCTTTGGGAGGAGACCGCCCCAGTCAAACTGCCCACTTAGCACTGTCCGCCGCCCGGATTCACGGGTCGGGGTTAGAATTCAAGCACAACAAGGGTGGTGTTTCATTTGTCGGCTCACCCGGCGCCGGAACGCCGGGCTCACAGCCTCCCACCTACACTACGCATGCTGGGCCTAAACCCAATACTAAGCTACAGTAAAGGTTCACGGGGTCTTTCCGTCTAGTTGCGGGTATGTTGCATCTTCACAACAACTACAGTTTCACCGAGTCGCTCGTGGAGACAGTGATCCGGTCGTTACGCCATTCATGCAGGTCGGAACTTACCCGACAAGGAACTTCGCTACCTTAGGACCGTCATAGTTACGGCCGCCGTTTACCGGAGCTTCGGTTGCGAGCTTCACCCCCGAAGGAGCTAACCCTCTTCCTTAACTTACCGGCACCGGGCAGGCGTCAGTCTCTATACATCCTCTTACGAGTTGGCAGAGACCTGTGTTTTTAGTAAACAGTCGCCAGATCCCTTTCACTGCGGCCCCCCGGCCCTTTAACAAGCCAAGGGGCACCCCTTCTCCCGAAGTTACGGGGTTAATTTGCCGAGTTCCTTCACGAGCGTTCTCTCGAGCGCCTGAGAATCTTCATCTCGCCTACCTGTGTCAGTTTTAGTACGGGCATCCGCTTTGTAGCATACTGGTTTTTCTTGTCTGTCGATCGGATGACTTCGGGATCGTATCTGCCCTCGCCCTTGCGGGACGGCCACGTCTAGCGGGCCGCTCACCTTCACGCCAGCGTCGCAGCATGCATCAAGCCTACGCGGATGGTGCCGGAATATTAACCGGCCGTCCATCGACTACGCCTTTTGGCCTCGTCTTAGGGTCCGACTAACCCTGGGCGGATTTACCTTCCCCAGGAAACCTTAGGCTTTCGGCGAACAGGATTCTCACCTGTTTTAGCGTTACTCGTTCCGGCATGATCACTCGCAGTCCGTCCAGGGCTCGTTATCCGTACCCCTTCGCGCAGACTGTGACGCTCTCCTACCGTATGCTTGTGGCATACCCGCCGCTTCGGTAGCACGCTTAGTCCCGTTCATTATCGGCGCAGGACTCCTCGACCAGTAAGCTATTACGCACTTTTGAAATGGTGGCTGCTTCTAAGCCAACATCCTGGCTGTCACGGGAGTCCAACTTCCTTTCGCACTGAGCGTGCTTGAGGGACCTTAGCGGGCGGTCTGGGTTGTTCCCCTCTCGACGACGAAGCTTATCCCTCGCCGTCTAGCTGCCGCGACTTGGTACAGGAGTATTCGGAGTTTGGTTTCGAAGGGTAGCCGGGTAGGCCCCCTGTCGAATTCAGTCGCTCTACCCCCCCTGCCAACTATCACGACGTTAACCCTAAAGTTATTTCGGAGAGAACGAGCTATCTCCACGTTTGATGATACTTTCAATCCTCCACACAGGTCATCACCCAGTTTTTCAACACTGGTGTGTTCGGACCTCCATGGGGTATTACCCCCACTTCATCCTGCCCATGCGTAGTTCACGTGGTTTCGCGTCTACCGCCGCCAACTTGGTCGCCCTATTCAGACTCGCTTTCGCTTCGGCTCCGCCGCAGAACGGCTTAACCTGGCTGACGACGGTAAGTCGCCGGATCATTATGCAAAAGGCACGCCGTCACCCGGGACTTGCGTCCACAGGGCTCCGACCGCTTGTAGGCATGTGGTTTCAGGTTCACTATCCTCCCCTTGTCGGGGTTCTTCCCATCTTTCGCTCGCGCTACTGGGTTCGCTATCGGTCGCCAGCGAGTACTTAGCCTTACGGGATGGGCCCCGTTGCTTCGGACCGACTTTCACGTGTTCGGTCTTACTCAGGTGCCGGCGCACACCCCTTCGTCTGTCGTCTACGGGACTTTCACCCGCTATGGTCGCCCATTCCAGAGCGTTCGACTAGACTACAAGGATGCTAAAGGCCGGTCCTCCAACCCCAGCCGGACGAGTCCGGCTGGTTTAGGCTGTTCCGCGTTCGCTCGCCGCTACTGACGGAGTCGCGTTTGCTTTCTTTTCCTCCGGGTAGTGAGATGTTTCAGTTCCCCGGGTTCGCTCCATGCACCTATGGATTGAGTGCATGGTCATTCGGGAATCCCGGCCTCAACGCTTGTTTGACAGCTTCGCCGGGCTTATCGCAGTCTTCCGCGCCCTTCCTCGCCTGCTGGCGCCCAGACATCCCCCACATGCCCTTAGTAGCTTGGCCGCATTGATCCCGTCCTCGGCCCTGACGATTCAGGGTTGTCGAAGCCGGCATCGCTTCCAAGTCACCAATCCCGACCGCACAGAGAAGGTGGGGTCGGGAGAGAGTAACGATCCAATCTTCTTGTCTCTCAGGCTCATGCAGAGATCGCAAGAAACAACGACCAAGCAAGTTCGCGGAGCGCTGACGCGACCCCGCTCGCCTAGCCGTCGTTGCTTGTGAATTGCAACTTCTACCGCTGCCAATTTGTCAAAGAACAAAACGACTAGTTCAGAACCAGCCGCTCCAAGTCTTGCTGACCGGGAGTCGATGCACTCAAGCAGAAATAGCCAGTGCAGCGACTCTCATCCAGACAAGCCGCAGAACAAGGCAAATTACCTTAATAATTGATGCCTTGTAGTTGGAGAGAATTATTCTAGTACCATCAATTATTGCTGTCAATGCTCCTGTATATTCTCTTATATTATTCACCGCTTGTGGAGATGAGGGGATTCGAACCCCTGACCCTTGCGTTGCAAACGCAATGCTCTCCCAGCTGAGCTACATCCCCTGAAGGCAATCACATTAACAAATGCGGGTACTTGGATTCGAACCAAGGACCTCAGCTTTATCAGAGCTGCGCTCTAGCCAACTGAGCTATACCCGCGGATGCTTCGGAAAACAAAAAAGCCAAACCGATACAGGTTTGGCCCTATCCGCACAGGATGAAAGGATAGAGCGTCACCTCGCCTTGCAGTAGTGGATGGAAATCATACCCATGAACACCTCGCCAACAACAGGCAGCCCCTCCCTTCGGGGGTAAAGTGAATTATAGGGCGGCTCGGCTGAGTGTCAACCGAAAAACTTCGGCTTGAACTCTCTCTCCCGACGGCTACGCTGACAATACGCCCCAAGGGATCAGCTTTCCCCGCGAGAAAATCATGTCTTCCGTTTTCGCCAATCTGCCGGATGTCCACGGCCGGTTCGGGCCGTATGGCGGTCGCTACGTTCCGGAAACCCTGATGGCCGCCCTGGCGCAGCTCACGGCCGAGTATGACAAGGCCCAGGGCGATGCCGATTTTCAGCGTGAGTTTGAACACTACCTGAAAACCTACGTCGGCCGGCCGTCGCTGTTGTATTTTGCCGAGCGATTGACGAAGGAGGCAGGCGGGGCGCGCATTTTCCTCAAGCGCGAGGACATGAACCACACCGGGGCGCACAAGATCAACAATTGCATCGGGCAAGCGCTGTTGGCCAGGCGTATGGGAAAGCCGCGCGTCATTGCCGAGACAGGGGCCGGACAACACGGCGTCGCCAGCGCCACGGCGGCGGCGCTGTTCGGACTGAGTTGCCAGGTCTTCATGGGCGCGGAAGATGTGCGACGGCAAAAGCTCAACGTCTTCAAAATGAAGGCGCTCGGCACGACGGTGACGCCCGTCACAACCGGCAGCCAGACGCTGCGCGATGCCATCAACGAAGCGCTACGCGATTGGATGGCCAGCGTGGCGAACACGCATTACATCATCGGCAGTGTCGTTGGACCGCATCCGTTCCCGCGAATCGTCCGCGATTTTCAATCGGTCATCGGTCGCGAGACACGGCGGCAGTGTTTGGAGCAGGTGGGACGGCTTCCGGATGTGGTTGTTTCCAGCGTCGGCGGCGGCAGCAACGCCGCGGGGATGTTTTATCCGTTTCTCGACGATACCTCCGTCGAGTTGGTCGGCGTCGAGGCGGCCGGACGCGGCGAGGGACTGGGCCAGCATGCATCCACGCTCCGTTACGGCAAACCAGGGGTTTTGCACGGCTCGTTCAGTTATGTCTTGCAGGATACCGACGGACAGACCGCCCCGGTGCATTCGGTGTCAGCGGGACTGGACTATCCAGGAGTCGGGCCGGAACACAGCCACTGGAGGGACAGCGGGCGGGTTCGCTATACCAACGCGCGCGATGACGAGGCGTTGCAGGCGTTCATGACATGTTCGCGGCTAGAGGGGATTCTGCCGGCGCTGGAGACGGCGCATGCCGTGGTCGAGGGAATGCGCCTCGCGGCCAAGCGAAGACGCGAGGATGTCGTGGTAATCTGTTTCTCTGGACGCGGCGATAAGGATTGCTACGAGGTGGCGCATTTGCAGGGCGAGGAGATTTGAGATTTATCGTTTCGCGCCAAACGATGAATCGCTTTACGCAAATACCATGAACCCAATCGATTCGTTATTTCAGCGCTTGCGTTCGCAGGGACGCAAGGCATTCATTCCCTTTCTGACGGCCGGTGATCCCGACCTTGCGGCGACGACGCGGCTCGCGACCGTCCTGGGCAGGTTCGGCGATTTGCTCGAAATCGGCTTCCCCTACAGCGATCCCATCGCCGACGGTCCGGTGATCCAGGCATCGTACACGCGCGCGTTGGAGCGTGGCGTACATATAGACGACATCTTCGCCACGGTGCGCAAATTCGCCGTCCCCGAGACACCATTGGCCGCGATGGTCTCCTATAGTCTCATCCATCGTCGCGGTTGCGAGAAGTTCCTGGAACAGGCACAAGCAGCCGGTTTCAGCGGGGCAATTGTGCCGGATCTACCATTGGAGGAATCGGAGAGACTGAGCCGTCTTGCTGCTCAACGCGATTTCAAGCTGATTCACCTGATCACGCCGACTACCCCGCGCGAACGGGCACGCGCCATTGCCCAGCGTTCGACTGGCTTTCTCTACTGCGTCAGCGTCACCGGCATTACCGGCGAGCGCGATCGCTTGCCGTCGGAATTACTGGATCAGCTCGCCTGGCTTCGGCAGCAGACCGATTTGCCTTTGTGCGTCGGGTTCGGCATCAGCCGGCCGGAACACGTCCGCACGCTTCGCGAGGTCGCCGACGGCATCATTGTCGGCAGCGCTTTCGTGCGTCATCTGGAAAAGGCTGGCAGCGAGTCGCTCGATAAGATCGCCTCGGCTATGGGTGAGCTGGCGCAGTCGCTGGCCACAGCGCTCAATCCCTCCGCGTAATGCCATGCCGGAAGATCGCAAGAAACGACGGCACATCGAGCGAGAGTTCGGTGTGCCCTTCGCTGGCGAAATCCTCGAACCCAATCAGTGGACGCAAACCGCACTCAAAAAACTGCCCTCGGAAGGGCCACTCGACTTGCCGGGATTGTTCGGCCGTTCGGCGCCCCTGATCGTCGATCTGGGTTGCGGCAACGGACGCTTTCTGATCGGCAGCGCGGTATGGCGGCCGGATCGCGATCACCTCGGCATCGACATTCTGCCCCTTG
>Ga0209062_1005546_pt1 | contig 12172 bp, 13 predicted proteins | sample Coa_R2_2_FD_187158 | JGI IMG/M metagenome (GOLD analysis project Ga0209062, IMG submission 187158) | Surface soil microbial communities from Centralia Pennsylvania, which are recovering from an underground coalmine fire - Coalmine... | ecosystem: Environmental > Terrestrial > Soil > Unclassified... | reverse complement strand
GCCGTCGCCGTGCACCAGGGCCACAAGATCGAAGCCGTGTTGAATCGCGTAATGATAGCCGAGCTTCTGATTTCCGCCGTATCCCTGATTCTCCGGATTAAACAGCGTATGAACGCGGAAAGGCAGCTCCTGCTTGCTGGTTTCGTAGCTTTTCTCGAAGGTCGCGTCGCGCGAAGCGTCGTCGATGATCAGCGCCTCGATTTCGTAATCGTCGAGCAGCGTAAGCGGAATCCGCCGGATCACCCGCGCGATCGTCTTTTCGGCGTTATAGGCGACGATAAAGATCAGGACGCGAGGCTTGCGCGAAGGCATGACATCACCGCGACTCCAGGCTTCAGCGTATCATCCCGCCGCGCGAAACGGCGTAAGCGCAAGCGATCGCAGAAATCGCGATCGACGGAGGCTTTTCTATAATCAAGATGTGTCTGAAGCAACCAACGCCTTCATCGAGCAGAACCAATCGCGGTTTCTCAACGAATTGAAGGACTTTCTTCGCATTCCCTCGATCAGCACGCTTCCCGATCACGCCTCTGAGGTGCGGCGCGCCGCGCAGTTTGTAGCCGACAGCTTGAAGAACGCCGGCCTGGAAAACGTCGAGATCATCCAAACGGCGCGCCACCCGCTGGTATACGCCGATTGGCTGCACGCGCCCGGCAAACCGACGGTCCTTTTATACGGGCACTACGATGTCCAGCCGCCGGATCCGGTCGAATTATGGACGACGCCTCCGTTTGAGCCGGTGATTCGCGACGGCAATCTGTACGCCCGCGGCTCGGCTGATGACAAAGGCCAGATGTACATGCACGTCAAAGCTGTGGAGGCGCTCAAGGCAGTGAACGGCAAGCTGCCGGTGAACGTGAAATTTCTGATCGAGGGAGAAGAAGAGGTCGGCGGAGAATCGGTGGCGAAATACGTCGCCGAAAATCCGCAAAAATTGAAGGCCGATGTCGCGCTGGTTTCCGACACCGCCCTTTACGCCGAAGGGGTGCCGACGCTGTGCATCGGGCTGCGCGGGCTGATTTATACCGAAATCGAAGCGCGCGGGCCGGCTCGCGATCTGCATTCGGGATTGTACGGCGGCGCCGCGCCGAACGCCGTCTTCGGCTTGGTCGAGTTGCTGAGCAAGCTCAAGGATGAAGACGGGACCATCCAGATTCCGGGATTCTATGACGATGTCGAGCCGCCGGCCGACGCGGAGAAGCAAAGCTGGGCCTCGCTCGACTTCGACGAAAAACAATACCTGGCGCGCGAAGTCGGCTCATCCGCGCTGACCGGCGAGCCGGGCTATTCCGTCTTCGAGCGAACCTGGGCCCGGCCGACGCTCGAAGTGCACGGCATCGCGGGAGGTTTTACGGCGGCGGGAGCGAAAACGGTGATCCCGGCGCGCGCGACCGCGAAGGTCAGCATGAGACTGGCGCCGAAGCAGGATCCCGAAAAGATCGTCGCCGCGTACAAAAAATTCGTGCGCGAGAAGACGCCGAAGGGAATCGAAACCGAGGTGCGGGTACTGAGCGCGTCGCCGGCAATCCTGGTGAATCCGGATCATCCGGCGATCCACACCGCCGCGCGCGCCTTTCGCGATATTTTGAAGCGCGAAACCGTTTTCGTCCGGAGCGGCGGCTCGATTCCGATTGTCGGCGACTTCGCCAGGCATCTGAAAATCCCCACGATCCTGATGGGATTCGGCCTGCCCGACGACGGCCTTCACTCGCCCAACGAAAAATACAAGCTGGCGAACTATTACGCCGGTATCATGACGGTTGCGCATTTCCTTGAACTTTACGGGCAATAAGACCGCGGCCGAGGCGAGCCCGAAGGGCCACGAAAGCGTGGTGCGTTCGGCCGGCGTCGTCTCCATCGCGGTGCTGATGAGCCGCGTGACCGGGCTGCTTCGCGAATCGGTGATGGCGCGGCTATTTGGCGCGGGCCTGATTTACGACGCGTTCATGCTGGGGTTCCGCATCCCGAACCTGACCCGCGATCTGTTCGCCGAAGGCGCGTTATCGAGCGCTTTCGTGCCGACTTTCACCGAATATCTTTCGACGCGCAGCAAGGAAGAGGCGGCGCGGCTGGCGAACCTGGTGGCGACCGCGATTCTCATCGTGGTCGGCGCATTGTGCGCGTTGGGGATGATCTTCGCGCCGGCGCTGGTCCACCTGCTCGCGCCCGGCTACGGCGAAGTGCCCGGAAAATTCGAGCTGGCGGTGCGCATGACGCGAATCATGTTCCCGTTTCTGCTGCTGGTGGCGCTGGCCGCGCAGGCCATGGGAGTGCTGAACGCCTCAAACCGCTTTGCCGTGCCCGCGCTCGCCTCGACATTCTTCAATATCGGCTCGGTCGGCTTTGGCGTGCTGATCGGATACGGTTTGGGACCGCGATTGCATCTGTCGCACATTGAGGGAATGGCAGTCGGAGTCGTGCTTGGCGGAGCTTTGCAGCTCGCCTGGCAAATGCCGAGCCTGCATCGGCTCGGATTTCGTTTCCACGCCGCGATCAACTGGTCCGATCCGGGGCTGCGGCGGATTCTGCGGCTGATGGCGCCGGCGATTTTGGGGAACGCGGCGGTGCAGGTGAACGTGATGGTGAACACGAACTTCGCCTCCAGCATCTACGATCCGCAGCGCGGCTTCGATGGTCCGGTAAGCTGGCTCAGCTACGCGTTCCGCTTCATGCAACTGCCGCTCGGATTGTTCGGCGTGGCGATGGCGTCGGCGACTCTGCCGTCCATTTCCCGCAGCGCGGCCGAAGGCAACATGGAGGATTTTCGCCGCACGCTTTCAAAGTCGCTGGGAATGGTTTTTCTGCTGACGGTTCCAAGCTCGGTTGGTTTGGTGGTGCTCGGCAAATCGATCATCGGCGCGATCTATCAGGGCGGCAAATTTCACCTGTACGATACCGAGCAGACCGCGATCGCACTTTCCTGTTATTCGATCGGCCTGGCGGGCTATGCAGCGCTGAAGGTCTTAAATCCCGCGTTTTACGCGTTAAATGACGCCCGGACGCCGATGCTGGTGAGCATCGTTTCGATCGCGATCAACTACGCTACCGCCGCGACGATGATCCGCGCGGCGAATCTGCGGCAGGCCGGGTTGGCGCTTTCGACCTCAGTGGTCGCGCTCTTCGGCTTTTTCGTTCTATTCGCGATTCTGCGCAAACGCATCCACGGCATTCACGGGCGCGAGCTTGCCTCCGGCGTGCTGAAAGTTCTTGTTGCCTCGGCGGTGATGGGAGGGGCCGTTCTGCTGACCACGCGGGGGATGGAAAAATGGCTGGGCGTATCGCAAATGGCGCGATTGGCCGATCTTGCGGTATCGATTCCGGTTGGGCTCGGTGTGTTCTATGTGAGCTGCCGGCTGCTCGGCGTGACGGAGCTGGATTTAGCGGTACGAGCATTCCTCAATCCGATTCGCCGGCGATTGGCGCAGGGCGCGTCCCGATGCCGCGATTAATGCTGATCGTTGTTGGGCTCCGATGGCTTGGACCATTTATCGGCGTTGCGCGGCGTCTTCCAGTACTGATCGCCCCACCATTCGCCGTTCTTTGATACGCTCGCGCCGCCGGCCACCGGATTAGATTTTTTGCGCGCGCTCGTTTGGGAAGCGGTGAACTGCTTGCCGGTGCGAGCTTCCAGATCGTCAAGGACGGTCTGGGCGGCGGGTTGCTCGAGCTCGAGCGTCATGGTCCGGTCCGCGCCCTGCTCGTCTTTAAAATTCACGATCAGCAACTGCGTTTCGATTTTGTGCTTGCGCGACCAGAATTTGTAAAACGGCTTGCCATGCGCGTCTTCTTTCACCGCGCCGAGCTCGGCGTGGCTTACGGCATCGTAAGGAACGGCGACGCTGGTGAGGCCGGTGCGCAGCATCATCGCTTTTCCGTCGTCGAAGCTGAGGGTGCCGCCGGTGTTCGGCGAAATCCCGGTGACGTTGCCGTCGATGTAAGTGGCCGTCTGCGCGGGCGTGGAGGCCAGGGCCGCGCCGGCGAGAGCCAGGAACAGAAGAGTCAGACGCATGAGTGTATTCCTTTCCGCTGGCATCAGATCGGCGGTTAACGCGCACGACTTTAGACCTTTGCCGCGGAAAGTACTATCGCCGGTGTACGCGCCGCCGCAGCGATCGGTTAGGATCAATCCATGTCCGGACTGGAAGTGGTGATTTTCGATTGGGCGGGCACGATAGTGGATCACGGATCGCTAGCTCCGGTTCGCGCCGTTTGCCAACTGTTCGCGCGGCATGATGTCGTGGTCGATGAGGCCACGGCGCGGCGCGACATGGGATTGTTCAAGCGCGATCACATCCGGCGGATTCTCGAAACCGGCGAGATTCAGCAGCGGTGGCGCGAAGTCCACGGGAACGCCTGGAGCGAGGCTGATATCGACGGGCTGTTCAGCGACTTCCAGTTGCTCCAGATGGAAGTTTTGCAAGCGCATTCGAAGCTGATTTTCGACGCGGGGGCGCTGGGGGAGCGTTTGCGGCGGCGAGGTTTGAAAATCGCGACGACAACCGGCTACACGCGTCCAATGCTCGATCTGCTGCTCGCCTCCGCCGCCGAACAGGGGTTCCGGCCGGACCTGGCGATCTCGCCCGATGAGGCGGGCGGCGGGCGTCCTCATCCCTGGATGTGCCTGAAGATCGCGCTCGCGACCGGATTGAGCGCTATGCGGGCGGCGGTGAAGATCGGCGACACGCCGGCCGATGTGGCGGAGGGCCTGAACGCGGGAATGTGGACCATCGGAGTATCGGCGACGGGAAATGAGACCGGCTTGAGCGCCGACGATTTGGCGGCATTGGCGGATTGCGAGCGGAAGCGGCGCCTCGAATGGGCCGAATGCTCGCTGCGCCAGGCCGGCGCTCACTATGTGATCGAAAGCGCGGCCGGATGCGAGGCGGCGCTGGAGGCGATCGAGCGACGAATCGCGGCCGGCGAGCGGCCCTGATTATTGCAGCTTGATCAGTTCGACGCGGCGGTTGCGCGCGCGGTTCGCTTCCGTATCGTTGGGCGCGACCGGTTCGGCGTCACCAGCGCCGGCCACCTCCAGCCGCTGGCGCTTCACGCCGTGCTGCGCGAGCCAGTTGACCACCGCGCCGGCGCGCCGCATGGAAAGATCCAGATTCGCGTCTTTGGGTCCGGTCGAGTCGGTGTGGCCGACCACGCGAAGACGCCAGTCTGCGTTTTCTTCGAGCATCGCGGCGACTTCGTGAAGAGCGACGATCGATTCCGGCGTCAGATCGGCTTTGCCGGAAAGAAACTGAATCCCGTAGGCGGGCACGTGTCCGTATTTATTGATCGCATCGGCCATGGCCACGGCGTCGGTGGCGGACTCCAGGTCGGAGGCGGCCTTCAGCTCGAGCAATGTGTAAAAACGCGAGGCGGCCTCGACCGAGATCCACAGATCGCCTTTGTGCGCGGTCAGATCGCCTTCTTTATCGACGAACTGGTAGGGCACCTCGAATCCGGCGGTTTTGAGCGCGGCCGCGGCGGCATCGATGATTGCGGCGGGAGTCGTGCCCACGCGGCATTCGTACATGGTGGAGCGGCTGTCGCCGTCGACCGGAGCCGTGGTCGGCTCGCCTTGCCCGTTATCGACGATGGGCAGGTCGCGGTGATCGGAGGCTTTTTTCTCGCAGTTGTCGATCCTGCAAAACTGAAGCTTCGGCAGGATCGTCGAATCGACGCAGCCGGGCGCGTCGGGATCGAGGGCCTGGGCGAAGGCGGGAAGAACGGTCAGAAGAACAGCGGCAGTTCTAATGAGGATCATCGTCGGGAAGATCGGCGGAAGTTGAAATAAACTTGAGGACGGATCCGCAGCGGAGGGGTGTTTGGGAATAGCCGAGGGGTTCCGGGTGCGGGAGGGCGCGCTGGCCGTGCATCAGGCGCTCCCGCCATAGCGGATCGGGGGCCATTCCTTCTTCGGCGCGTTGCGCATTTGTCGCCGCGCGAATTTCCTCCACGGGAATTTTCGATATGACTGGCACCCGAGTTGCTTTTTCCCTGCCGTCATGCTGGATGGCGTTACAGGAAATCTCGAGCGATATATGGATCTGCTGAGCACCCGGCAGAAGCTGGTTGCTTCCAATATCGCCAATGCCGATACTCCCGGCTACAAGACGCAAGATATTGATTTTCAATTTGAATACGCGACTCTGGCGCGCGGCGGCCAGCCGCAGATCGTTGAGACGCCCGGCCTTCCCGAAAAGCCCGACGGCAACAACGTCAACCTCGATCAGCAGGCTCGCTTGCTCGCCGAAAATCAGATGCGTTTCAATCTGGCATCCGTTTTGGTCAAAGGAGAGTTGAAAACGGTACAGGAAGCGATTCAAGGCGGAGGCGGCACGTCATGAGCCTTTTCGGATCCATGCAGGTGAGCGCGTCGGGAATGGCCGCGCAGAGGACACGCGCGGAGCTGCTGGTCGAAAATATGGCCAATTCGGAGACGACGCGCACGCCGGAAGGCGGTCCTTATAAACGCAAGGACGTGGTTTTTTCAAGCGAGGAACAGACGTCGCCATTCTCGGCTGTTTTTCAGAATGAAATCGGCACGGGAGTCACCGTATCGGACATCACCGTCGATCAAAGCCCGCCGGAGATGCGCTACATGCCCGGCCATCCGGACGCGGACGCCACCGGCTACGTCGCGTTCCCGAAAATGAATCCAGCCGAGGATATGGCCGATCTGCTGAACGCGACGCGATCTTATGAAGCAAACGTGGCCGCGATCTCCTCGGTCAAGGATATGATCAGCCGCTCGATCGACATCATGAGGACATGAGATGACGCCGATTTTACCCGCGAATTTATCCATTCCGCCGATCACCGCTCCTGCGGCCGCGCCGTCGGCCGCGCCGGGAGCGTTTCAGTCGGCGTTCGCCGACGCCGTCGCCAAGGTCGAATCGTTCCAGCAAAACGCGGAAACCAGCGTCGAAAAATTCCTGTCGGGCGAAGGCGAGGAACTGCATCACGTCGCCATTGCGTCGCAGCAGGCGGAGCTGTCTTTTCAGTTGTTCATGCAAATGCGCAATAAGATCGTCAATGCCTATCAGCAGGTAATGCAGATGCAGGTCTGACGCCTATAGTGGATCAACTAAAGAAGCTGTTCCAAAACATTTCGATCACCGGGCGGATTTGGATCGCCGCGGCGATTCTGGGGGCGATCGGCGGGATTACCGCGCTGGCGCACTGGAATCAGGAGCGCGATTTTAAACCGCTTTTCACCGGGGTCGCCGCCGAGGATGCCGGACCGCTGCTGGCCGCGCTGCGCGCCTCCGCCACCGATTATCGCCTGGCGGACAACGGCGCCACCATACTGGTGCCCTCCGGGCGCGTCGCCGAGCTGCGCATCGAGATGGCGTCGGCCGGCTTGCCCAAGTCCGGACGCATCGGATTCGAGCTGTTCGACCGCAATAATTTCGGCGCGAGCGAGTTCGCCGAGCAGGTAAATTATCACCGGGCGATCGAAGGCGAGCTGGAACGCAGCGTCATGTCCATCCGCGAAGTGGAACAGGCCCGCGTTCATATTACCCTCGTCAAGGAATCGCTTTATACCGAGCAGCGCGAGCCCGCCAAGGCCAGCGTGCTGGTTAAATTGCGCCATCAGGCCGGGCTTTCTCCGCAGAATATCGCGGCGATTTGCCAGCTTACGGCCAGCGCCGTGCCGGGGCTTTCCGCCGATCAGGTTTCCCTCGTCGATACCAACGGCAATCTTTTGAATCGGCCCAGGCCCGCCGCCGGCGCCGATGAGGAGTCGAGCATTGCCGCGCTCGATTATCGCAAGAGCGTGGAGGCGGAGCTTCAGAAGAAAATTTCCGCAACGCTCGAACCGCTTCTGGGCGCCGATCATTTCCGCGCCGGCGTCTCCGCCGACGTCGATCTCACCAGCGGCGAACAGAGCGAGGAGGTGTTCGATCCGCAAAAATCCGTGATGGTCAGCTCGCAGCGAAGCGACGATGGTCCGGCGATTCAAGCCGCTTCCGGGGTGCCCGGCACGGCGTCGAATCTCCCGCGCCCCGCGGTAAAGCCGACAACGGGATCGAGTAATTATCAGCGCCACACCGAAAATATCAGTTATCAGACCAGCCGCGTGGTGAAGCACACCAAACTGCCGCAGGGCGCGGTGAAACGGCTTTCGCTCAGCGTGCTGGTGGATCACACCATTCGCTGGGAAAAGCAAAAAAAAATCGTCGAGCCGCCGTCAGCCGAAAAACTGAAAGTGATTCATGATTTGGTGGCGGCCGCGGCGGGAGTCGATACCGCGCGCGGCGATCAGCTTGTGGTCGAAGCGTTCCCGTTTGAAACGACGTTGAACGCCGAGCCGGTTGCGCTCGAAACGCCGGCTCCGGCTCCGCAAACAAATACGCTGCCGCTTCCGAAATGGATGACGGCAAGAGCGCTGATCGTCGCAGGAATCGGCGCTGCGGCGATGCTCGCGCTGGCCGCTGGATTTGTTCTGATGCGGCGCCGGGCCCGGCGCAAAACCCTGGTGGAGGCCGCCAGCCAGGCCGCAATCGAGGCCGGCGGCGAGAAACCCGCTCTGCCCACCCCGGAAGAACTGCAAAAGCAGATCGAAGGAAAAATGGCGGAGCAGCAGGCCGAACGCACGCGGCAGGAAGTGGAAGCGCTGCTCGCATTAAAGGTGCCGGTGGTGAAAACCAAGAAGACCGAAGTTCTGGTGAAGCACATCGCGGCGGAAACGAAAAAAGACGCGGCGCAGTTGAGCCACGTGATCAGGACCTGGCTGCATGGTTAGAACCGGCGAGCGCGATCCAGACGCCATCCCCGGCATTCGCAAGATCGCGATCCTGATGGTGATGATCGGCCCGGAAGCCTCGAGCGCGCTGTTTCGCGAGCTCGACGAAGACGAAGTGCAGGAGATCAGCCGCGAGATCGCGCGCGTCCAAACCCTTACGCCGGAAGAAGCCGAGGGCGTGCTCGAGGAGTTCTACCAGATGTCGGTGGCGCACGATTACGTCGTCAAGGGCGGAGTCGAATACGCAAAAAAAGTTTTGCATAACGCGTTCGGCGCCGAACAGGCGCGCAAAATTTTCGATCGCCTGATCAAGACGCTCAACTCCGAGACGATTAATTTCGACGCGCTGCAAAAAACCGATCCGCAGCAGCTCGCCAAGTTCATTCACAGCGAACATCCGCAGACCATCGCGCTGATTCTCTCGCATTTGAATCCGTCCCAGGCCGCCGGGCTGCTCAGCTCGCTGCCGGCGGAGCTGCGCGCCGACGTGACCCTGCGCATGGCCAGCCTGGATCAAATTTCTCCAGAAATCATTTCGAAGATCGCCACCGTAATCGGAGCCAAGCTCAAATCCATCGGTGAGCTGAGCCGGGAGGCATACGGCGGCGTGCACGCCGTCGCCGAAATGGTGAACCGCCTGGATTCGAACACGGCCAAGGAGATTCTCGACTACATCGAGCAGGCCAACCCGGCGGTGGGCGAGACCATCCGCCACCTGATGTTCGTCTTTGAGGATCTGCTGCTGCTCGACACCGAATCGGTGAAGGAAGTGCTGAGCAAGGTCGATCGCAAAATTCTGACGGTGGCGCTGAAGGGCACCAGCGATCAGATGAAGCGCCACATGATGCAGGCGATGAGCCAGCGCGGCGCCGAAATGATGAAGGAAGACATGGAAGCGCTCGGCCCCATCAAGATCAAGGAAGTGGAAGCGGCGCAGCAGCAGATCATCGCCGTGGTGCGGCAGCTTGAAAGCGAAGGCGTCATCAGCCTGAAGGGCGCGGCTGGAGAACAGTATGTCGTGTAAGCGCATTCAGGCCGCAGAGTCGCGCGCGCTCGCGGTACTCGCCTGGCGGCCGGGAGCGATGGCCGCCCCCGCCATTGCGCCCGCCAAATCCGACGCCGCCGCGCCCGATGCAAAGGAAATCGAGTCGCGCGTGCAGGCCGCTTATCAGCAAGGCCATGCGGAGGGAGAATCCGCGGGAGCGCAGCGCGCCGCCGAACGGCTGGAGCCCGCAATCGCGGCCTTCAACCGGATCGCGAACGAGCTGGCGACGCTGCGCAAGCGTTTTCGCGCGGAAGTGGAGGAGGACACCGTCAAACTGGCGATCGCCATCGCGCGCCGCGTGCTGCATCGCGAAATCGCCACCGATCCGGAAGCGATCCTCGGGCTGGTGATGGCCGCGTTTCATAAACTCAATGCACGCGAAACGCGGCGTTTGCGCGCCGCGCCAGCCGATGCGGCGCTGATCTCGCAACACCGCGCGAAGCTGTCGATTCCGGAGGGTCTCGAGATCTGCGCGGACGCCTCGCTTGCGGCCGGCAGCGTGGTCTTTGAAACTTCGCGCGGAGAAATGGACGCGTCCATCGACACGCAGCTTGGCGAAATCGAGCGCGGATTCGCGGACATCGTGAAAAGGAGAACGCGCTGAACCCGCCGGAGACGACGATGCATTTTGACGAATACAGGTCCGCGCTGCCGCGCATCGAAACGATACTCTCATCCGGCCGGATTCGCGAGCTGACCGGATTGCTGGCGGCTTCCGATGGTCCGGCGGCCGCGCTCGGCGATTTATGCGAGATTCGCCCGGCTGGGAAAAAGTCGATTCGCGCGCAGGTGGTTGGCTTTCGCGACGGCCGCGTGCTGCTGATGCCGCTCGAGGAAACCGGAGGCTTGCAGCCCGGCGATCTGGTGATCGCCCGTCCGGAAGCGGCGCAAATGGAGGTCGGCCCTCAACTGCTGGGCCGCGTAATCGACGGCTTCGGCAAGCCGATCGACGGCGGGCCGCCCATCGACTCCGAAGCGGCTTACGATCTTTACGCCGCCGCGCCTGGACCGCTGGAGCGCGAGCACATTACCGAGCCCCTGGTCACCGGCGTGCGCGCCATCGACAGTCTTCTTCCCTTCGGCAAAGGCCAGCGCGTGGGAATTTTCGGCGGATCGGGCGTGGGCAAGAGCACTCTGCTGGGCGCCATGGCGCGCCACAACTCGGCCGACGTAAGCGTGATCGCGCTGATTGGCGAGCGCAATCGCGAGGTGCGCGAATTTCTTGAAAAAGAGCTGAGCGCGGAGGGATTGAAGCGCAGCGTGGTGGTGGTCGCGACTTCCGATATGCCGGCGCCGCTGCGCATTCGCGCCGCTTACGTCGCGCTCGCCATCAGCGAATATTTTCGCGATCAGAAGAAAAGCGTTCTGCTGGTGATGGATTCAGTAACGCGCCTGGCCATGGCTCAACGGGAGATCGGATTGGCCGCCGGCGAGCCTCCTTCGCAAAAAGGATATACGCCGAGCGTGTTCAACCTCCTGCCCAAGATTTTCGAGCGCGCCGGAAATTTCAAAACCGGATCGATCACCGGGTTTTTCACCGTCCTGGTCGAAGGCGACGATTTCAATGAGCCGATTTGCGACGCCACGCGCGCCATTCTCGATGGTCACGTGATCCTTTCGCGCGAGCTCGGCGCGCGCGGGCATTATCCCGCCATTGACGTGCTCAATTCGGTAAGCCGCCTGGCCCATCGCATCGCCTCGCCGCAGCAGCGCGAGGCCGCCCGCAAGATTCGGGAAGCGCTCGCCGAATTTCAACGCTCGGAAGATCTCATTAATTTGGGCGCTTATGCGGCGGGCTCCAATCCCAAGCTCGATTCGGCGATTCGCGTCCGTCCCAAGCTTCTTGAATTTTTGCGGCAGGAGCCGGACGTCTGCGAGCCGATCGCAGAGACCCTCGCCAAGCTGAACACGCTGGCGGGCCACACGGCATGAAGAAGTTTCAATTCCCGCTGGCCCGCGTCCTCGATTGGCGGCGGGCGCAGGCGCGCATCGAGGAATCGAAGCTCGAAGCGCTTTACGCCGAACTGCGGGCCTTCGAGGAAGCCGCAAGAGCTCTGGATCGGGAACAGGACGAGGCAAAGAAAAACATCGCCGCGCGCGGCGCCACGGGAGCCGACCTGGTTCGCCTCGGCGATTTTCATCGCTTCACCGCGGCCGAGCACGCGCGCCTGGACGGCCAACGCGCCGGCTGCGCCCGCCGCATCACCGCGCAGATGGAAGTTCTCGCCGGAAAGCGCCGCGATGTCCGTCTGCTCGAACGGTTGAAGCAGCGGAAACTCATCGCCTGGAACGCCGATCTGAATCGCGAAATGGACGCGCAGGCCGAGGAATCCTACCTGGCGCGGTGGAATCGTAAAGACCTCTAACTCGGGCCGAAACTCTCACGC
>Ga0209062_1005545_pt1 | contig 12172 bp, 6 predicted proteins | sample Coa_R2_2_FD_187158 | JGI IMG/M metagenome (GOLD analysis project Ga0209062, IMG submission 187158) | Surface soil microbial communities from Centralia Pennsylvania, which are recovering from an underground coalmine fire - Coalmine... | ecosystem: Environmental > Terrestrial > Soil > Unclassified ... | reverse complement strand
GGCTGGGCTCGGGTCAAGCCCGCCAGCCGCGCGCAGCGCGGAGACGCGAAGCGTCTGGCTTGACGCGAGCGCAGCCGTGGACCACCAATAAGCACCAGCCCTGTCCGGTTATTCAGGGGCAACTACAGTCACGCTCGAGATCGGCCCGCATCCTGAACTGTCGGACACGCAGAAGAAGGTCATCGCCCTCGACTATGGGATGCGTGGTGATAGGGCGAAAATCCGTGTGCGGAAGGCGTTGCTTTACTACGCGCTGAAGCGTCTCGGTCTCGACACCGACCCTGCTGCAAGACGTCCCCAGGATCAGCAGATCGTGCTCCTGAATCGGGAGCCGGAGTTCGCTGCCGTTGGCGCGACAGCGGTGGAGGGCTGAATGGCGGTCCTTGAAGACCTCAAACCTGGCGGCTCGATCCGGGGTGTCTTGCCCAGCGGCGTGGTGACCGTAGTCAACGTGCAATGGTTCGGATCGGACGCGATCGAACTGACTTACAAGGACGCAGCGGGGAAGGTCGGCAACGAGTTGCTCTACCGGGATCGGGAAGCGGATCTCGAAGTCGTCGAGGAAGGGCAGCCATGGAGCTTCGACGGGGACGGCGCCCTTTTCCGGTTGGTGTCCGAGGCTCAGCGCATCCACCTCGCCCATTTGTTCGATCCGGTTCTTGCGGTTCACACTTCGGTCGTCGAGCCGCTGCCGCACCAGATCACGGCCGTCTATGAAAGCATGTTGCCGCGCCAGCCGCTGCGCTTCCTCCTTGCCGATGATCCCGGCGCGGGGAAGACCATCATGGCGGGGCTCCTGATCAAGGAGTTGATCGCTCGCGGCGACCTGCAACGCTGTCTCGTCGTTTGCCCCGGGAGCCTGGCAGAGCAGTGGCAGGACGAGCTCTATCGTCGCTTCAATCTGCCCTTCGACATCCTGACCAATGACAAGCTCGAGGCGGCACGCACAGGCAACTGGTTCCTGGAGACCAATCTTGCCATCGCGCGGCTCGACAAGCTCGCCCGCAACGAGGACGTTCAGCTCAAGCTGCAAGCGCCCGATTGCCGTTGGGACCTGGTCGTGGTCGACGAGGCGCACAAGCTCTCCGCCACCTTCTTCGGCGGGGAGGTCAAGTACACTAAGCGCTACCGGCTGGGGCAGCTCCTGTCCCAGCTCACACGGCACTTCCTGCTGATGACGGCGACGCCGCACAACGGCAAGGAAGAAGACTTCCAGCTCTTCATGGCGCTCCTCGACGGTGACCGCTTCGAGGGCAAATTCCGCGACGGCGTGCATGTGGCCGACGTCTCGGACCTGATGCGCCGCATGGTAAAGGAGAACCTGCTGAAGTTCGACGCGACGCCGCTGTTTCCCGAGCGCGTCGCCTATACCGTGCCCTACAAGCTCTCGGATGCCGAGGCCATGCTTTACAAGGCCGTCACCGAATATGTGCGCGAGGAGTTCAACCGCGCGGAAGCGTTGGAGAATGACAAGCGCGCGGGTACGGTCGGCTTCGCACTAACCATCCTTCAGCGGCGTCTCGCCTCGTCCCCCGAGGCGATCTACCAGTCGCTGCGCCGCCGGCGCGAGCGGCTCGAAAGCCGGCTGCGTGAGCTGGAGGTTCTGCACCGCGGCGGCCAGGTCGATTCGGTGTTCGACACGCGGGCACCGCTGCTCGACGAGGAAGACGTTGAAGATCTGGATGACGCGCCCGACGCCGAGCTGGAGGCGACCGAGGAACAGGTCCTCGACCAAGCCACGGCGGCCCGCTCGATCGAAGAGCTGCGCATCGAGATCGAAACGCTGAAGCGGCTGGAATCTCTCGCGCTGGCGATCCGGCGGAGCGGCGAGGACAAGAAGTGGCGCGAGCTGGCGACCCTGCTCGGCGAGATCTTCACTCCGGCCTCGATCGCCAACAGTCTCGCGGAAGAGGCGGCTCCCTATGACGCGGGCGTGCCGGAGCCGCCGAAGCCTACGCCCTCGCCGCATCAGAAGTTGGTTATCTTCACTGAGCATCGCGACACGCTGAACTACCTGCAATCGCGGATCGGGACGCTGCTCGGGCGGGATCAGGCGGTCGTCGCCATCCATGGCGGCATGGGCCGGGAGGAGCGCATGAAGGCGCAGGAAGCCTTCCGGCACGATCCCGAGGTCCAGGTGCTGCTGGCGACCGATGCCGCCGGCGAAGGCATCAATCTCCAGCGCGCCCACCTGATGGTGAACTACGACCTGCCGTGGAACCCGAACCGGCTGGAGCAGCGCTTCGGGCGCATTCACCGCATCGGTCAGACGGAAGTCTGCCACCTCTGGAATCTGGTGGCCGAGGAGACCCGCGAGGGCGACGTCTATCACAAGCTGCTCGACAAGCTGGCGCAGGCGCGCAACGCGCTGGGCGGCCAGGTCTTCGACGTGCTCGGCAAGGTGCAGTTCGAAGGGCGCTCGCTGCGCGACCTGCTGATCGAGGCGATCCGCTATGGCGATCAGCCGGAGGTGCGGGCACGGTTGACTAAGGTTGTTGAGAACGCCTTCGACAAGGACTCCTTGCGGGAACTGCTCGAAGAGCACGCCTTGGCGCACGACTCGATGGACGCCTCGCGGGTCTATCGCATCCGGGAGGAGATGGAGCGGGCCGAGGCGCGCCGGCTTCAGCCTCACTATGTCGAATCCTTCTTCCTCGAAGCCTTCAAGCGTCTGGGCGGCGCCATCCGGCAGCGTGAGCCACGGCGCTACGAGATCACCCACGTGCCGGCGCCGGTGCGCAACCGCGATCGGTTGATCGGATTCGGCGAGCCGGTTCTGCCGCGCTACGAGCGCGTCGCGTTCGAGAAAGCGCTGGTGGCGCCGCAGGGCCAGCCTCTGGCGGCGTTTGTTTGCCCCGGCCATCCGCTGCTGAACGCCGTGATCGATATCAGCCTGGAACGCTACCGCGACCTGCTGCGGCGTGGCGCCGTGCTGGTCGACGAGCGCGATCCGGGTACGAGCCCGCGCGTGCTGTTCTTTCTCGAACACGCGATCCAGGATGCGAGCGTCACCAAGTCCGGCGAACGCCGGGTCGTGTCGAAGCGGTTGCTGTTCGTGGAGATCGACGTCCAGGGAACGGCGCGGCATATCAACTACGCGCCTTATCTCGACTACCGCCCGCTGGGCGACGGCGAGCCGACGGCGGCGGCGATCCTGGCGCGGCCCGAGGCCTCATGGATTGGGCGCGACCTCGAAAGCAAGGCCCAGGCGCACGCTATCGCGGAGGTGGTGCCGGAGCATCTGGCCGAGGTCCGGGACCGCAAGCTCGCGCTGCTCGACAAGACCGAGGCGGCGGTCAAAGACCGGCTGACCAAGGAGATCAACTACTGGGATTTCCGCGCCGAGCAGCTGAAGGAGCAGGAGCGCGCCGGCAAGGCCAATGCGCGGCTGAACTCCGGCGAAGCGCGCAAGCGGGCGGACGAGCTTCAGGCCCGCCTTCAGAGACGCATGGAGGAGATCAAGCGCGAGCGCCAGTTGGCGCCGCTTCCGCCCGTGGTGCTCGGCGGCCTGCTGGTCGCGCCGATCGGATTGATCCGCGCGATGGGCGGGCAGCCGCAGGCGGTCCAGGCTGTGGTCGATACCCAGGTCGCCGCTGCGCGGGCGCGGGAGATCGTGATGGAGGTCGAGCGCAGCCTCGGCTTCGTGCCCGTCGATCGGGAGTCGGAGAAGCTCGGCTACGACATCGAAAGCGCCATCCCCGGCACGGGGCGACTGCGTTTCATCGAGGTGAAGGGTCGCGTCGCGGGCGCGGACACCGTCACCGTGACGAAGAACGAGATCCTCTATTCGCTCAACAAGCCCGACGATTTCATCCTGGCGATGGTCGCGTTCGGCGCGGACGGATCGCATGAGGTTCGCTATCTGCGCCGGCCTTTCCACGAGAAGGGCATCACCACCGACTTCGCCGGCGCCACCGTCAATTTCCCCTTCGCGCAATTGCTCGCCGAAGCGGCGCCACCGTCGTGAGACCCGTATGACCGTCAAGACAAGAAAAAAACTGATCGAAGTCGCGCTGCCGCTGGACGCGATCAATGCCGCCTCGGCGCGCGAGAAATCCATCCGGCACGGACATCCGAGCACGTTGCACCTGTGGTGGGCCCGGCGGCCGCTCGCGGCGGCGCGTGCCGTGATCTTCGCGCAGATGGTGGACGATCCGTCGTCCTTTTCAGACCTGTTCCCGAGCGAGAAGGCGCAAGAGAAGGAGCGCGCACGCCTGTTCAAGATCATCGAAGAGCTGGTGAAGTGGGAGAACACCACCAACGAAGCGGTGCTGCAAAAGGCGCGGGACGAAATCTGGCAGAGCTGGCGGCGCGCCTGCGCCGACAACGCCGACCATCCGCGGTCGAAAGAGTTGTTCGACCGGCACAAGCTTCCGGCCTTCCACGATCCCTTCGCCGGCGGCGGCGCGCTGCCACTGGAGGCGCAGCGGCTTGGGCTGGAGTCTTACGCGAGCGATCTCAATCCCGTCGCGGTGCTGATCAACAAGGCCATGATCGAGATCCCGCCCAAGTTTGCGGGCAAGCCGCCCGTCAATCCGGTTGCCAGAGCTGAGCTCGCACGGGGCGGTCGATGGAACGGCAAAGGCGCCCAGGGGCTCGCCGAAGACGTGCGCTATTACGGCCAGTGGATGCGCGACGAGGCCGAGAAGCGAATCGGCCATCTCTATCCCAAGATCGAGGTCACGGCCGAGATGGCGAAGGAACGGCCGGACCTGAAGCCGCTGGTCGGCCAGAAGCTCACGGTCATCGCCTGGCTCTGGGCGCGCACGGTGAGAAGCCCAAACCCGGCCTTCGCCAACGTAGATGTGCCGCTGGCCTCGACCTTCATGCTGTCCACCAAGGCTGGCAAGGAGGCCTATGTCGAGCCGGTGATCGAGGGTGGTGGCTACCGGCTCACGGTGAAGGTGGGCAAACCGAAGGATGCTGATGGCGCAAAAAACGGGACGAAGCTTTCCCGTGGGGCCAATTTCAAGTGCCTGATGTCGGGCTCGCCGATTGCAGGCGACTACATCAAGTCTGAAGGCATGGCCGGACGGCTGGGCGCCAAGCTGATGGCGATCGTCGCCGAAGGCGTTCGTGGGCGGGTTTACCTGTCACCGACGGCTGAGCATGAGGCTTTTGCGAGGTCGGCCGAACCGGAATGGAGGCCGGAGCAATCGCTGCCGGACGATCCCCGCAATTTCTGGACAGTACAATACGGCCTGACCACATACGGCGACCTCTTCACCGACCGCCAACTCGTCGCGCTGACGACGTTCTCCGATCTCGTAAGCGAAGCGTGCGACCGCATTCGCCGTGACGCACTGGACGCGGGCCTTTCGAATGACGACTGCCCCTTGCGTGACGGCGGCACCGGCAGCACAGCCTACGCAGAGGCAGTGGAAGTGTACTTGGCGTTTGCACTTTCGAAGGTGGCAAACATTGGGTCGACAGTTGCTTCCTGGATGAATGACCGAGGAGCTTTTCGAGAGACGTTCGCTCGACAAGCAATCCCAATGGCGTGGGACTATGCTGAGGCAAATCCTTTTGCTGATGCGGGCGGAAGTCTGGGAACCGCCTTGGACAAGGGATCCATGGTGCTTGATGCCTTTCCGTCACGCGGAACCGCATCGGCCGTTCAGATGGATGCGGCATCACAAGCAATTTCAGAACACAAGGTGGTCTCAACCGACCCGCCCTATTACGACAATATCGGTTACGCTGACCTATCGGACTTCTTCTACGTCTGGCTGCGCCGCTCGCTCCGACCAGTGTTTCCCGAGCTCTTCACTACGCTCGTGGTCCCGAAGACCGAGGAACTGGTCGCGACCCCTTACCGGCATGGCGGCAAGGAGAAGGCGGAAAGTTTCTTCCTCGACGGTATGACGCGGGCGATGCACCGGCTCGCCGAACAGGGTCATCCCGTCTTTCCCGTCACCATCTATTACGCTTTCAAGCAGTCCGAGAATGAGGGTGACAAGGGGACGGCGAGCACCGGTTGGGAAACCTTTCTCGACGCCGTTATCAGGGCTGGGTTTGGCATCAGCGGTACATGGCCTGTGCGAACAGAGGGGGCTGGCCGCATCATCGCGAAGGACACCAATGCTCTGGCTTCAAGCATCGTCCTCGTCTGCCGTCCGCGTAATGCCGCTGCCCCATCCGCGACGCGACGCGAGTTCATCGCTGCACTGAGAGCCGAGCTTCCGGCTGCGTTGCGCCACCTCCAGGCCGGCAACATCGCCCCGGTTGACCTAGCCCAAGCAGCTATCGGTCCCGGCATGGCCGTCTACACGCGCTACGCCAAGGTGCTCGATGCCGAGGGCAAGCCCGTCTCGGTGCGCGAGGCGCTGGCTTTGATCAATGCAACACTCGACGAGGCCTTGGCCGAACAGGAAGGGGATTTCGACGCCGACAGCCGCTGGGCGTTAGCGTGGTTCGAACAGAACGGCTTCGCCGAGGGCGAATACGGCGTCGCCGAGACGCTGAGCAAAGCGAAAAACACCTCCGTCGCAGGCCTTGCCAGCTCCGGCATCCTCGAATCCAAGCGCGGTAAGGTGAGGCTGCTGAAGCCGGAAGAACTGCCGGCGAACTGGGACCCGGCAATCGACCCGCGACTGACCGCCTGGGAAATGGTGCATCACCTCATCCGCGTGCTCGTTGCGGGCGGCGAGAGTGCGGCAGCCGATCTGGTCGCCAAGCTCGGCGCTCGGGCGGAGATAGCGCGGGAGCTTGCCTACCGGCTCTACACGATCTGCGAGCGCAAGAAGCGCGCTGCCGAGGCGCTCGCCTATAACGGTCTGGTCCAGAGCTGGCCCGAAATCGTCCGCCTCGCTCAGGAGGGAGGCAAGCAACCACCGGCCCAAGCGGGTCTGTTCGAAGCGGCGGAGCCCTGACGGATGTCCACGGTCAAGCGCATGGTTTGCCTAGCCAACTCCCGCAAGCTTAATGGGCGTTGCATCGCTGGCAAGGAATTGGTCGCTGGTAGCGGTGGTTCTTGGATCCGCCCGGTGAGTGCCCGTGAGCATGGCGAGGTTTCCGAATACGAGCGCCAATTCGAGGACGGGAGCGATCCGCGTGTGTTGGACATAATCAATGTCCCGTTGCTTGATCCACATCCAAAGGAATTTCAACAAGAGAACTGGTTGCTTGATCCCGATTACTACTGGGAAAGAGTCGGAAGGGCGAATTGGGATGACTTGGTACAGCTTGAAGACCCTCGTCAACCTCTTTGGATCAATGGGATACACACTTACAACGGTCTAAATGATAAGATTCCTCTTACCCAAGCAGCTGGCCTGGGAAGCTCCCTGCGATTACTTCGGGTAAGCGCCCTACATATTTCTGTTTTTAAGCCGGGCGAAGCCTTTGGCAACCCCAAGCGTCGGGTCCAAGGTCGCTTCAAATATTCTGGCGCTGAATATCATCTATGGGTGACGGACCCAGTTTATGAGCGGGCGTTCCTGCTGAAGCCCGATGGGGACCACAAGCTTGAGGAAAGCTTTCTTACGGTAAGCCTAGGAGAGCCCCACAACGATGCTTGTTACAAGCTCATAGCCGCCATCATTGAACGTGATGGGGGAGTAAGAGCATGACTGGGTCAGACCAACTTGTTTTCACGGTTGGGCACTCCACTCACTCATTTGATGGCTTGGTCGAGCTATTGAAGCGGCATGGTGTCACTGCCGTAGCCGATGTTCGTTCGGCTCCTTTCAGCAAGTTCAATCCACAGTTCAACAAGAACGTTCTGGAACGAGATCTCAAACTAAAAGGCATCAAGTACGTGTTCTTAGGCCGAGAACTCGGCGCGCGTTCAAATGACCCTTCTTGTTACGAGAACGGACGTGTCCAGTACGCCCGATTAGCACGCACCAGCCAGTTTAGGCAGGGTATCGAAAGGATCATGCGAGGTGCGCAAGAACACCGGATCGCACTTATGTGCGCCGAACGCGACCCCTTGGAATGTCATCGGACGCTGTTGGTTGCGCGCGCGCTTGATGAGCAGGGCGTCAACGTCTCCCACATTTTGGGTGACGGCAGGCTGGAAACTCATCGTGACGCGATGAACCGCTTGCTCGACCTAACGGGACTACCGCGGAACGACCTCTTCCGGTCACGCGAGGAGCTGATCGCTGAAGCCCTTGCCAAACAGGAGGAGAAGGTTGCGTACGTCGACGAGAAGCTCGCGACCGAGGCTTCGAGGAACCTCAAATGAAAGTATTCACGATCGGATTTACGAAGAAGAGCGCTCGGAAGTTCTTCGAGATGCTCCGAGCGTCCGGAGCGAGGCGAATTGTGGATGTACGTCTCAATAATGTGTCCCAGTTGGCTGGCTTTGCGAAAAAAGATGATCTCGCCTACTTTCTCAAGGAAATTTGCGGAATGGAGTATCTTCATATTCCTTCGTTGGCGCCAACTCAGGAAATGCTCGATGCATATAAGAAGGAGCGCGGTGATTGGAAGACATATGAGAGTCGCTTTCTGGATTTGATGAGGCAGCGCCGAATTGAAGAGCAGATTCCGAAGGAAGCAATTGCCGACAGCTGTCTGCTCTGTAGCGAGGACAAACCGCACCATTGTCACCGGCGTTTGGTGGCCGAATATCTAAGGCAGCACTGGGGTGACGTCGATGTTTCGCATCTTGTTTAGTCAGGGGACAACGACGCCATGGCCATGACCAACCAGGAGCGTGTCGGCAAGGCGATGGACTTGCTGCGAGCGGGCCTAGCCCCGTTCGTGGAGCGCGAGGTGCAGGCGGCCGTGAAGGCGGGGACCGTACGCATGGAGGCCGTGCGGCGGTTCGCGGAAGACCCGATGCTGAGCAGCAAGCCTATCGCGCAGTGGGACGTCGCCGGCTTGCTGAAGCTGACGTGGGAAACCTGGAACGATGTGTTCGGCCGCACACTTGGCCGGTCCGAGCGCTCGCTGGTGCAAGAGCTCAGGGACGTCCGTAACAAGTGGGCGCACCAAAATCCTTTCTCTGGCGACGATGCCGACCGGGCGCTCGATTCCATGGGGCGTCTGCTCTCGGCGGTTTCGGCTCCCCAGGCCGACGAGGTCGGGAAGATGAAGATGGAGCTGCGCCGGCTCATCTTCGATGAGCAGGTGCGCGGCGAGAAGCGTAAGGCCGGCGGCTCGCTCATCGAGCCGGCGGCGGCAGGAAATCTGAAGCCCTGGCGCGAGGTGGTGACGCCGCATGCCGACGTCGCCAGCGGCCGCTATCAGCAGGCCGAGTTCGCCGCCGATCTGTGGCAGGTGCATCTGGGCGAAGGCAGCGACGAATATCGTAAGCCCGTCGAGTTCTTCCGCCGCACCTTCCTGACGGAGAGCCTGAAGCGGCTCCTGGTCGGCGGCGTGCAGCGCCTATCGGGCAAGGGCGGCGATCCGGTCGTGCAGCTCCAGACCAATTTCGGCGGCGGCAAGACCCACTCGATGCTGGCGCTATACCACCTGTTCGGCGGCGCGGCGCCCGGGGAGCTCGCCGGCATCGACGCGGTGTTGGCCGAGGCGGGTGTCAAGAGTCTGCCCAAGGCGCGGCGCGTCGTGCTGGTCGGCAACAAGATCTCGCCCGGCAACCCCGTCACCAAGCCCGACGGCACGGTGGTGCGGACCTTCTGGGGCGAGCTCGCCTACCAGCTTGGTGGAGCCAAGGCGTTCGCGCGCATCGCCAAGGACGATGAGAAGGCAACCAGCCCAGGCGACGTGCTGCGCGAGCTGTTCGTCGAATACGGTCCTTGCCTCGTGCTGGTGGATGAATGGGTGGCGTATGCGCGCCAGCTCCATGACCAGAGCGATCTGCCGGCCGGCAGCTTCGAGACGCAGTTCACCTTCGCGCAGGCGCTGACCGAGTCGGCGAAGCTCGCCAAGAACTGCCTGCTCGTCGTCTCGCTGCCGGCGTCCGACACGGCGGGCTCGCCGCACACCCAGGCCGATGACGTGGAAGTCGGCGGCATTCGCGGCCGCGAGGCGCTCGACCGTCTGCGCAACGTCGTTGGCCGCGTCGAGTCATCGTGGCGACCGGCGACGGCGGAAGAGGGTTTCGAGATCGTGCGCCGCCGGCTCTTCGAGCCGATAGCAGGCGACATGTTTAAGCAACGGGATCTGACCGCGCGGGCCTTCGCCGATCTCTATCAGGCGCAGGCGGCCGAGTTTCCGCCGGAGTGCCGGAGCGGCGACTACGAGCGGCGCATCCAGGCCGCCTATCCGATCCACCCGGAGATATTCGATCGGCTCTACACCGACTGGTCGACGCTGGTGAAATTCCAGCGCACACGCGGCGTGCTGCGCCTGATGGCGGCGGTGATCCACAGTCTTTGGGAGAAGGGCGACCGCAGTCCGCTGATCCTGCCTTCGACGATCCCGATCGACGATCCGCGCGTGCAGTTCGAGCTGACGCGATACCTCTCGGACAACTGGGTACCGATCATCGAGAAGGACGTCGACGGCCCCAATTCGCTCCCACTGCGAATCGACGGCGAGGTGCCCAATCTCGGCAAGCTGTCTGCGACACGACGTGTGGCGCGCACGATCTACCTCGGCTCAGCGCCGACAGCGGCGGCTGCGCATCGCGGGCTCGAGGACAGGCGGGTGAAGCTCGGCTGCGTGATGCCGGGCGAAACCCCGGCCGTCTTCGGCGATGCGCTGCGCCGGCTCGCGTCGACCGCCACCTATCTCTACCAGGATGGACCGCGCGCCTGGTACGCAACGCAGCCGACGGTGACGAAGCTCGCCGAGGACCGCGCCGAGCAGCTCAAGCGCGATCCCGATAAGGTGGCCGCCGAGCTGGAGGTGCGGTTGCGCGCCAACCTCAAGCGCAACGGCGATTTCTCGCGCATTCACCCGCTGCCGCACTCGGGCGCGGACGTGCCCGACGATTACGATGCGCGGCTTGTCGTTCTTCCGGCCGAGCATGCCTACACCAAGGAGAGCGGCAACGCCGCCGAGACAGCGGCGAAGGCGATCCTGGAATCGCGCGGGAACGCGCCGCGCCTCTATCGGAACACGCTCGTCTTCCTCGCCGCCGACAAAGTGCGGCTGCAAGACCTCGACGAGGCCCTGCGCAAGTATCTGGCCTGGTCCTCGATCGTCGCCGAGAGGGAAGCGCTCAACCTCGACCCGCACCAGGCCCGGCAGGCCGAAACCCAGAAGCAGGCCGCTGACGACGCCGTGACGGCGCGATTGCCCGAGACCTATCAATGGCTCCTCGTCCCTGAACAATCGACGCCGCAGGCGCCGGTCGTCTGGCAGGCCTTCCGGCTCACTGGTAGCGACGCCCTGGCGGTCCGGGCCAGCAAGAAGCTGCGCAGCGACGAGTTGCTGGTCGCCAGCCTCGGCTCGACGATCCTGCGCAAACATCTCGACGACGTTCCGCTATGGCGTGGCGATCACGTCGCGGTGAAGCAGCTCATCGACGATTTTGCGCGCTATCTCTATCTGCCGCGCGTCGCCGGTCCCGAGGTGCTGGTGCAGGCTATCCGGGATGGGCTTGCCCTGCTGACCTGGCGTACAGACACGTTCGGCTATGCGGAGAGCTACGACGAAACGGCGTCGCGCTATCGCGGGCTGCATGGCGGGCATGGCGTCAGCGTCTCCGCCGACAGCGCCGGGCTTCTCGTCAAGCCGGATGTGGCTAGCAAACAACTGGATGCCGAGGCGCCGCCCCCAGGAGCCCCCACCCCCTCTCCCGGCCCTGGTGGCGGAGATCCCGGTCCTCGTCCAGGGTTGGGCGAGGTGCCCCTAGCTCCGCCGGCCGCCCAGCAGCTCCGGCGTTTCCATGGGTCAGTGCGGGTGGATTCGACGCGCGTGGGGCGCGACGCCGGCCGCATCGCCGACGAGGTGATTGCTCATCTCGCCGGTCAGGTGGGCGCAGAAGTCACCGTCACGATCGAGATCGAAGCGCGGCTCCCGAACGGCGCCACAGATCAACTCGTGCGTACCGTCACCGAGAACAGCCGGACGCTGAAATTCGACAGCCATGGTTTCGAAACGGAATAATGTAAGACGGTTGCGGATACTGCTACGCAGCTGCTTTTCTGCGTCGGGCCTGAACCGCTCCGGGTTTGCTGGAGGTGTAGTTGCCCCTGAATAACCGGACAGGGCTGGTGCTTATTGGTGGTCCACGGCTGCGCTCGCGTCAAGCCAGACGCTTCGCGTCTCCGCGCTGCGCGCGGCTGGCGGGCTTGACCCGAGCCCAGCC
>Ga0209062_1005544_pt1 | contig 12173 bp, 7 predicted proteins | sample Coa_R2_2_FD_187158 | JGI IMG/M metagenome (GOLD analysis project Ga0209062, IMG submission 187158) | Surface soil microbial communities from Centralia Pennsylvania, which are recovering from an underground coalmine fire - Coalmine... | ecosystem: Environmental > Terrestrial > Soil > Unclassified ... | reverse complement strand
GAAGACGGCGATGTATTGTCCGCCGTTCTCGCGAATGTTCCATTTGTTGTGAGAGCCGAACTCGGTGACCGCTACGGTCCCGGACAGAATGGGAAGCGAAGCGCTCGAGGCGCTGCTCACGTGAGCGATTCCGGTAAGCAGGAAAGACGCTTTGCCATCGGTCAAATCGCCAACCAGCTGAACTTTCTCCAGGCGGACAGGGCTGGCATTTTTCTCGGCCGAAAAGGCGGTGAGACTGCAGAGCAAAGTACAGAACAAGAGTGCGGGTTTCATAATGTAAATCGATGTGGAGCTATTTTCCTGAAAGCGCCGCGGCCTGGCGGATCATCCATTCGAGCTTTTGAGGGCGGGGGTCAGCACCATAGGCCGCGGCAACTCCGTTGAGGTATGGAATCAGCCGATCCGGCGCAACTTCGGCCGCGTATGGACTGGAGGCGAGCCATTCGGAAAAGGCAGCCGCCGTACCTGCGAGGCGAATCGAAGGGCTTGATTGTTCGAAGGAGCTGGCTGAACCCGTAAATGGAACGAACCATTCATGTTCATGGTAATCCGATGTGCCCGGGACTTTGTACCGAACTCGAATGGTGGCCAAAGGACCATTCCCTTGCGGGTTGGTTTGGATCACATAAAGAGCGTTGCCGGCCTCCGCGGCACCTAATTCGGCGGCATCGACTGTGTTGTCCCTGAATTGTTGCCTGGTCAACTGGTGCCGCGCGTAGCCGATTTGCCGGTATGCGGTGACGCGTTGGGGATTGAACTCCACCTGGACCTTTACATCTGAAGCTGCAACGTGCAAAGCGCCTGCCAACTGCCCGGCAAAGTCCTGGACTGCCTGTTCGGGCGAATTCAGAAATCCGTAGCGTCCGTCGCCGTTGCGCGCCAGCCTCTCAAGCATGTCGTCGTCATAGCCTTCCCAACCGACCCCAAAACAATCGAGGGCGATTCCCTGTTTCCGATTGGATTCGACGTTTAGCTTGAGCGCCTCCGGGTTCGTGTCCCCGAGATTCGCGGCGCCATCGGTCAGGAGGACAACCCGGTTGATTCCGTTTGTGAGGTAATGGCGCCGCGCGGTTTGATACGCGAGGTTCAGCGCCTCTTCCAGGTTGGTGCCGCCCTGAGGCGTCAACCCGTCCAGTTGGCCGACGACCTGCCCCGCCTGATCGCCGGTGACCCCGTCAACATAGAGCCGCGATTTGCGGGCGAAAGTGGCGACACTGAAAACGTCCGAGGAATGTAACTGAGAGGCGAGGACCCGCAGCGCTTCGTGGAGAATCGCCACACGGTCGGCGCGTTCCATTGAACCGGAGTTATCCAAAAGCAACACAATGTTCAACGGGCGTCCCTCTTCTCGCCCGGCCGCCGCGGTCTTAACAGATAAGCGGAGCAGGTCACGGTTCTGAGCAAAGGGATAACGAGCCCGTTCCCAGGCAAACGCGACCGGCTGCCCCTTCGCCGGTTCCGCGTCGCGATAATCAAACGCGTTAATGAACTCTTCGCTGCGAATTCCAGAGGGGTCAGGCAGTTTGCCCTTTTCGAGACTCGCGGCGGTGAGCTGGAACGAAACATCGCTGACGTTGAGTGAAAATGTCGAAAAAGCGTTTTCGCTGGTTTGGACCTCCGGTTCCGACGCCATCGGCTGCGTTGCTGGCTTTCCGACCACGACATCGTTTTGATCAATCTCGTTCTGCAAACCGCCGTTCAGATCAAAACGACTGAGGTTCTCTGCCTCTTGCTTTTTTGTCAGCTCGTCATCCACTCGGTAAAGCCCGCTGCGCTGCTGCTCAAGAATCGCTTTTTCTTCAACCAGCCCCGGAACTGTGTTCTGTGCCGGCGGCTGAAGCTCGGGCTTGTTCTGAAGGTTCGCATTCAACTCGCTTTGGGCCAGGCCGAGTTGCTCAGTCCGCCCGAGTTTGCGCCTTAGGTTTTCCGCGCCGGCTGAAGGCTGCTTCTCGGCGTCTCTCAATTCACTTCGAAAAACTCCATCCAACGATGGCGCAGCATCCGACACCACCCCTTGCGCAAGCGTTCCCCTTTCGGTGGCTCTGCCACCGACAATCGCGGCATCTTTGATGAGCTGCTCTGATTCAGTCGCCGCGTGGGTCGCCGATGCGCGTGCCTCTTTTTGGAATGTAAACAAATCTCCGACTTGAGGCGTATCGGCCAACGTCACCATTTGGTCCGGAGCTTGCCCGTTCTGGGGTGGGAGTGCTCCGCCGGGCGGCAATACCCAGAAATAATGAGTCAAAGATGGGTCGGGCGCTTGATTTACGGCGGCTTGAGAGTTGTAATCGACGGCGGCGGTTTGCGGCATTTCCTTTAAGTTTTCGTAGCCAAGCTCAATGGTTTGCCGCGGGACTGCGGCAGGGGCGGATTGTGGGACGAGCTGATAGGCGCGGGCGCGCTGGTCCTGGGCAGAGGCAGTTGCGTCAAACTCACCATATTGAAGCGAATGGGCTGGAATCTCACCGGCCGAATTCCGGGACTTAGCAGCGCTATCGAGTTGTTCCTCTCCTCGCTGAACCGGAGCCGGCATGCGGTTGTCGGACTTACCCTCGCCCGCAGCCCGCAGAGCCGGCTCTGAAGACGACGAACCGGCGGGACGACCAAAAATTTCCGACTTGGCTCTGTCCAAGCTCGCCATGGTTTGCGGCTTGCCCCTGAGTGAGACACGCATCCAAGCCGCGGTCACGACCGCCAGGCCCATGACCAATGCGGCAGCGGCTGCCACCCATGAATTCCAAGGCCGGCGGGCCTCCTGCATTTGCACGGGCCGCACCGTCTTGAACTGCTGCAATAATAGCGCGCGACGCTCCTCGCTTAACTTCGGAAGCGGGTTCGGCGCTGCCGAACCGGTGAGGCCTTGATCGCTGTTCAGCTGGTTGAGGAGGGCGGTGGTGGATTTCAGCCGCTCGAAAGTCCGGGCAAGTTCCGGGTCGGTCGCAATTGCCTGAAGCAGGAACCTGGCCTGCTCCTCGGGTAATTCACCGAGCAAAAGAGCTGTCAGGCTGGGTTCCAGCGCTTGGCGGGGATCGGATGGGGTTTCAAAATTCATGGCACAAGCCCGTTCCTTCCCAATTCGTCCCCGACAGATTTAATCGCATGGTGCAGGAGGTACCCCACGTGACCGACCGTTAGCCCCGTGCGCGCGCTGATTTCTTTGTAGGAAAGGTTTTCGTGGAATTTCAACCGGATGAGTTCACGCCCGCGTTCATCCAGCGATTCCAGGCTCAGCCGGACAAGCCCGATGCCCTCCATGCGGGCTATTTGCTCATCCGGCAGCGGTTGGGGATCCGAAACATCTCTCTGGGGCAGTCCCTCGTCATTGCCGGCTTGCATCGGAACAATCTTGTCAGCCGCACGACGCTGGTTGAGCGCAAGATTATGGACCGTGCGGTACAACCAGCGTCGCGGCTCCCTCACCTCGGCGAACTGTGCGTGTAATCTCATGAATGCTTCTTGAACGATGTCTTCGGCCATGCTGCGTTCGGTGCTGAACCGCATGGCATAGCTAAGCAATGGCGATTCCAGGGCTTCGAAGAGCTCTTCGATCGTTTCCGGGCGCCGGGGTCCGACATTAGCCTGGTCCTGTCGCATCAACGCCATGTTGGGCTTCGCGGTCACGCCCGATCAGTGCGCCAACCCGGAGTTGAATACCGTTAACATCATCGCTTCTGCAAATACGACACTTGCACGCATCTTTTCTTAGACGGTAATTGCGCCAATTTGCTCCTGAACCCCGAAACCGGTGGGTTCCGCGGCAATTCGGAGCTTCTGACCGGCATAAGAATCTTGAGTAGACGCACAACTTCCAGTGCGGCATAGTCATACAATGCAAGCCACATGGAAAACCCTCACGGTATCCTGTGCAGCTATCTTAGCCGGTTACCTCCACGTTCGGGGAGCAAGCCAGAACGACAGCACAACAGCGGAGGCGTCACAGAAGTTGCCGCCTGGGGCGTCCCGCCAGATCGACTTCATCAAAGACATTCAGCCCATCTTTTCGCGCGAATGCTATGAATGCCACGGCGCTGAAAAACAAAAAGGGGCGCTGCGATTGGATTCCAGGCCGGCTGCTCTCAAAGGCGGCGATTCCGGCCCGTTGCTTGTCCCAGGCAACAGCGCCGCCAGCCTGCTGGTGCAGGCAGTCGCAGGAACACGGTCCGACCTGGCGCAAATGCCAAAGAAACGGGACCCGCTGACCCCGGAACAAATCGGCATCATTCGCGCCTGGATAGACCAGGGCGCCAAATGGCCGAACACGGCAATCGCAGAAACTGCAAAAGACTGGCACAGGCACTGGGCATTCAAGGCTCCCGTTCGTCCGGCCCAGCCGACACTCAAAGAACGAAAATGGGCGAGCAACCCGGTGGATAAGTTCATCCTGGCGCGGCTCGAACGCGAACATTTGCATCCGTCCCCGGAGGCTGAAAAGGCAACTTTGTTGCGCCGGCTGAGCCTGGATCTGATTGGACTTCCGCCGACCATCGAAGAACTGGACGCCTTCCTTGCCGACCACAGCGCTGACGCCTATTCGAAGCAAGTTGAACGTTTGCTGGCCTCGCCACATTATGGTGAACGTTGGGCGAGGGTTTGGTTGGACGGGGCGCGGTATGCTGATTCGGACGGCTTTGAAAAGGACAAGCCGCGGAGTGTTTGGTTCTACAGGGATTGGGTGATCCAGGCGCTGAACCGGGACCTGCCTTATGATCGCTTCATTATCGAACAACTGGCGGGGGACGAACTCCCCGACGCTACTCAGGATCAAGTAGTTGCGACGGGGTTTTTGCGGAATTCGATGGTGAACGAAGAAGGCGGCATTGACCCCGAACAATTCCGCATGGATGCCATGTTCGACCGAATGGATTGCATTGGGAAATGCATTCTTGGAGTAACGATCCAGTGCGCCCAGTGCCACGATCACAAATTCGATCCGCTCAAACAGGAAGAGTATTACAGGCTTTTCGCTTTTCTGAACAATGACCACGAAGGCCAGGCCGTTGTTTACCCTCCCGAAGAACTGCAGCAGGTGTCGCGGTTGACGCGCGAAATGAACGAGATTAACGCGAAATTGAGGAGCGCCATGCCCGATTGGAAGCAGCGCATGGAAGAGTGGGAAGAAACGGTCAAAACCAATCAACCCGGCTGGATCGTCCTTCGCCCCACAGTCGAAGATCTCTCGACGGGCGGGCAAAGGTATCTTCCTCAACCGGACGGCTCGTTCCTCGCGCTAGGCTATGCCCCGACGAAGCATACCGCGCAATTATCTGTTACAAACGATCTGCAGAATATTACCGCATTTCAACTCGAACTGCTCAACGACCCAAATCTTCCGTGCAATGGACCTGGGCGGTCTTTTAAAGGAACCTGCGCGCTCACGGAGTTTCAAGTCGATGCCATGGAGTTGAAGAACCCGACCAATAAAATCAGAGTGCGCTTTTCCCGGGCAACAGCTGATTTCGACCAGCCCGAAGCGGACCTGGAACCCAATTTCGACGATAAATCAGGCAAACACCGTGTCACCGGACGGGCGAGCTTTGCGATCGACGATAAAGAAGAGACGGCTTGGGGGATTGACGCCGGACCTGGGCGCAGAAACCAACCGCGGAAGGCGGTTTTTGAATGCGCCACAAACGTGGGATTTCCTGACGGAACGATTTTCGTGATTCACCTCAAGCAAAACCACGGAGGCTGGAACAGTGACGACCTGATGAACAACAACCTGGGCCGGTTCAGGCTTTCGGTCACAACGAACCCTGTTCCCGTTTGGGCTGATCCAGTCCCTGCTCGTGTTCGAGAGGTGTTCAAGGTTCCGCCTGGCAAGCGCAACCCCGCGCAAGTGGCAGGTGTATTCGATTACTGGCGTACCACCGTTCCCGAGTTTAAAGAGTCCAACGACCGGATTGAAAGTTTGTGGCGCGGGTGGCCTGAAGGCTCGACAACGCTAACCCTGGTTGCGCGCGATCAAAAAAGACAGACTCGGGTTCTAAAGCGAGGAGATTGGCTCAAGCCAGGAGATGAAGTGAGCGCGGCGGTGCCGGCGTTCCTCAATCCACTCGATAAAGACGATCTGGCCCCCGAGGGAAACAAAGCTTCACGCCTCACTTTGGCAAAGTGGCTCGTCGATAAACGCGCGCCGACGACTGCGCGTGTCCTGGTCAACCGGCTCTGGCAGTCTTATTTCGGAACCGGGCTGGTGACCACGCCCGAAGATTTTGGAATGCAAAGCGAAGCGCCGTCGCACCCGGAACTCCTGGATTGGCTCGCCGTCGAATTGATGGAACCGTCTGGGCAAACAGGCGCGGACCCGATGGTTTCTTGGAGCATAAAACACATTCACCGTCTGATTGTGACCTCGGCCACGTACCGGCAATCCTCGAAAACCACGCCTGAGCTCTATGCCAAAGATCCGTACAACCGGTTACTCGCGCGTGGTCCAAGGTTTCGCGTCGAGGCCGAGATTGTGCGCGATATTGCCTTGTCAGCCTCGGGATTGCTCAACCCGAAGCTGGGTGGCCCTTCCATTTTTTCGCCCGCACCCGAGTTCCTGTTCCAGCCGCCCGCCAGCTACGCGCCGTTCCCGTGGAAACAAGAGACCGGACCAGACCGGTACCGGCGGGGGCTATATACTTTTCGGCGCAGGTCGACTCCGTATCCTGTTTTGCAGGTATTCGACGCGCCCAACGGCGACTTTTCGTGCGTCCGCCGAATGCGCTCCAATACACCTCTGCAAGCATTGGCTTCGCTGAACGAAACCATCTTTGTCGAATGTGCGCAGGCGCTGGCTCGCCGAGCCGTGGCAGAAGGCGGGTCCAGCGACGCGGACCGTGTGACTTATGCGTTCAAACGCGCGCTCTCCCGCGCGCCAACCCAGGACGAGAAGGAAGAGTTGCTCTCGCTCTTAGCTAAACAGCGGCAGCGGATCTCCGAAGGCTGGGTAAATGCGAACGAAATTGCCTCAGGTAAAGACGAGCCCATCGCCAATCTGCCGCAAGGCGCCACTCCAACCCAGGTTGCCGCGTACACAGTGGTGTCGCGCGTTATATTGAACCTGGACGAAACCATCACCAAAGAATGAACTGTCAATCGCATCTATACCGCGGGCTGGATCGTCAGCTCATCACCCGGCGCTGGTTCTTTCAACAATGCGGCGTGGGCCTGGGCGCCATCGCCCTGGGCAGGTTGTTTCAACAAAACGGCCTGGCCGCTCCTTTGACGGGAACGAATCCGCTCGCGCCCAAGCAACCCCATTTTCCGGGAAAAGCAAAGAGTGTGATTTTCCTGTTTATGGCCGGGGCTCCAAGCCACCTCGAACTGTTTGATTACAAGCCTGAGCTGGCCAAGTGGAACGGCAAGCTCCCGCCGGCCGAGCTGCTCAAAGGGTACCGGGCTGCGTTCATCAATCCCAACTCAACTTTGCTTGGACCAAAATTTAAATTCGCCCGGCATGGCCAATGCGGCGCCGAGGTCTCCGAGTTGTTGCCGCATTTTTCGGAAATCGTGGACGACGTCGCCATCGTTAAAGCGATGTACACCGACGCGTTCAACCATGCCCCGGGTCAAATCTTCATGAACACGGGCACTCAGCAATTCGGCCGGCCCAGCATGGGCGCTTGGGTCACTTACGGTTTGGGCAGCGAGAGCCAGGACTTGCCTGCTTACGTGGTGTTCAGTTCGGGCGCCAAGGGCACCAGCGGGGGCGCGTCAAACTGGGGCAGCGGTTTTCTTCCCTCAGTTTACCAGGGAGTGCTCCTGCGAAGTTCCGGGGACCCGGTGCTGTACTTGTCGAATCCGAAAGGCATGGATCGCCAGATGCAGCGGGACTCTTTGGATTCAATCGTCCGGCTGAATCAAAAGCATTTCGACGCGGTGGGCGACCCCGAGATTGCCACGCGCATCAACTCCTATGAAATGGCTTACCGCATGCAGGCCAGCGCGCCGGAGTTGATGGATATTTCCAAGGAGCCTAAGGATATTCTCGAACTATACGGGGCTGAGCCGGGCAAATCCTCGTTTGCCAATAATTGCCTGCTGGCGCGGCGGCTGGTCCAAAGAGGAGTGCGGTTCGTCCAGCTTTTCCACGAGGCCTGGGACCAGCACGGGAACCTGGTTCACGATCTTCAAAAGAACTGCCTGGATACCGATCGCGCGTGCGCCGCGTTGGTCAAAGATCTCAAACAACAGGGCATGCTTAAAGACACGCTGGTGGTGTGGGGAGGCGAGTTTGGCAGAACTCCAATGGTCCAGGGCGGTGACGACGGACGCGACCATCATCCAAACTGTTTCACGATGTGGCTGGCGGGCGGTGGCGTGAAACCTGGCATCACCCTGGGCGAGTCCGACGAGTTCGGGTTCAATGCCACCCGCGACCGGGTTCATGTGCACGATTTGCACGCAACCCTCCTCCATTTGCTTGGATTCGATCACGCAAAACTTACTTACCGGTTCCAAGGCCGCGACTTCAGGTTGACCGACGTCTCGGGCGAGGTGGTTCTCAAACTGTTGGCCTGAAGCGAGGCCGGCTCGTAAGCAAGTCCGACCACACCATTCGGGTGAGGGGCGCAAGAACTGCGGCACACCCCCGAGAGCTTTCCCGAGATGTGGCTTCGGTCAGACGCCAATTCTCCATCCAGGGCGAAACACCATACATTATTCTTAAACAGATATTTGCAACTTCTCGAGCCCCGGTTGCAAATGGTGTGAACCGTGCCTACCCTGATCTCGATCGGAAGATACTTTCGTCGGCGTTTACCCACATCGTGAACGCCGGTGAACTAATCATCGAATCAGGAGTCAAAGCTCAAAGATGGAACTTGAATTATGAAATTGGCACAGTTCGGGAAACGAATCGTTCTGCTGGTAGTCGTGAACTTCCTTGTAATGCTCACGATTACGGTGGTGCTGGGTTTGTTGCGCGTGAACCGGTATTTCCCGCAAGGTGGTCTGGGCGGTTTTGCGGTGATTTGCCTGATATGGGGTTTTGCGGGATCATTTGTTTCGCTGGCCTTGTCGCGAGTGATGGCCAAGTGGAGCATGGGCGTGCAGGTCATCTCGCCCGATACAGGGGACCCAGCGCTGAGGCAGCTGGTTGAGACCGTTCATGGGTTGGCCCGAGCGGCAGGTCTGCCGCTGCCGGAGGTAGGCATTTACCAATCCGATGAAGTGAACGCGTTCGCAACGGGTCCAAGCCGGTCGCGTGCGCTGGTTGCGGTTTCAACGGGCCTGTTGCAACGGATGGGGTCGCGTGAAGTCGAAGGGGTGTTGGGCCATGAAATCACTCACGTTGCGAACGGAGACATGGTGACGATGACCCTGATCCAGGGCGTGATCAATTCGTTCGTCCTGTTCCTTTCAAGGATCCTGGCGTTCGTGGTCAGCCAGGCGTTGCGATCGCGCGACGATCGAGAAGGCGGCGGGTTTGCCCTTCAATACCTCATGTCGATGTTGTTTCAGATCGTTCTGTCAATATTGGGGTCGATGGTTGTGCTCTGTTTTTCGCGCTGGCGCGAGTTCCGGGCTGACGCGGGTGGCGCGCGGTTGGCCGGGCGTCAAAACATGATCGATGCCCTGCGGGCGTTGCAGCGTTTGCACGACCCCGAACTGGTCCAAGCGGAAGCGCAGCAGCATCCGGCATTTCAAGCCCTGAAAATCTCCGGGCCGGCCGGGGGGCTGGCCAGGCTTTTTGCGTCGCACCCGCCGCTGGAAGAGAGGATTGAGAGGCTCGAACGGGGTGCTTGATTGGCCAAGAGCCTGCTGAAACGGGCCGTGGGCTCGGCAGGTTGCACACCCCCACTCTGCCGGGTGCCGCCAGGAGTTATTGGCCGGCGTCGACGATGGTCAGGGGAATCTCAAACGCTGGGTCCTCGAACTTGACGAGGACCTCGATGCCTTTGAGCCTGGCGTCGCGCACAGTGTCCAGGGCGTGATCGGTCTGTTCGAAGTCAAAGGCCTCAGGATCGTTCTTTGTCCACTGGTCAGGCCCGACGTAAAAGAGCCCGGTTTCTGTGCTGCGAAGCAAGATCTTCATATGCATTGAGAACCAGGTAAAGTGTCAAACACCGTCCCACGCGACGGCAGTGGGTAATGACCTCAACCGGTGGGGGTAAAAGCACGCGGGCGCCGACGCGTCACCGGTTCCACCGGGCTAATCGCATGGCACCGTTCGGTCTTTGGCCCAGTCCCGCACCTCAGCCACCTTTTCCGACATGACCACCGAGAGCGGCCGGGTTTGCCGGATTTCGGCAAGCAGATCCTCCATTGAAGGAACGCGGCTTTGCGCGTGGGCGGTGTACATCGAAGAGACAATGGCCTGCTCGATTTCAGAGCCGCTGAATCCCGAAGTGGCTTCCGCCAGGGCTGCCAGGTCGAACTGCTGGGGGTCGAGTCCGCGTTTAATCAAATGGATTCTCAAGATCTCGGAGCGGTTTGCGGGTGAGGGCAGGTCTACAAAGAAAATCTCGTCGAATCGTCCTTTGCGCACCAATTCAGGCGGCAGACACGAGATATCGTTGGCGGTGGCGACGAGGAACACTGCTTTTTTACGTTCGGACATCCAGGTGAGGAGCGTTCCCAGAACACGCCGCGAAAGGCCATCATCCTCGCTGCCAACAGCGGAACCTTTTTCGATTTCATCGACCCACAACACGCAGGGCGCCATGACCTCGGAGGTATCGAGGGCTTTGCGCAGGTTGCGTTCGGTTTCGCCGTAGTACTTGCTGTAGAGAATGCCGAAATCAAGGCGCAACAGCGGCACACCGAAAATGCCCGCCGCCGCTTTGGCGGCCAGGCTTTTGCCACATCCTTGAACGCCAAGCAGCAGGAGTCCGCGCGGCGGATCCAGGTGTGCCGGGGGTTCGTCCCGAAAGAAACTGCGGCGGGTCTCCAGCCATTGCCGCAATCGTTGCATGCCACCAATTTCGCTGAACTTTGCGGTTTCGTATTCAAAGGAGAGCGGCGAATCGCGCCCGAGAAGATCGTACTTGGCGCGCATGACCTCGGGAATATCTGATTCGGTAATAGCGCCGTCATCATCGATAGCCTTGGACGCCAAGCGCCGGGCGTCGGTGGCGGTTAGGCCTGTGAGGTTTCGAACAAGGAGATCCAAGGCTTTGTTAGTGGTCTGAACATCGCGGTTTCCGTGCTGGGCGCCCCATTCGGCCGCAACATCGCAGACAATGCCTCGCAATTCAGCGGCAGTGGGCAAGGGCAGCTTGAAATAGGCTGTAAACGGGCGGAGTTCTTCCGGGATGGCAAGCACCGTTCCCACGATTACGACAGTCGAGTAATGCCGTGGGTAATCCAGGGCGATGTCTTTGAGAAAACGGACGTGGACCTCGTCATCGAGGTAGCGGCGAAAATCCAACAGCGCGAACAAACCGTAGGATGCCGAAAGCTTGATATAACTGAGGACCTCCTGAGATTTAAGCACGGCCTGTTGGGGTTGGTCCGCGGAGTCAAAGGCCATCATGCCCTCGGTCACCGTCCACCGGAACGTCTTCAATTGAAGCTGACGGCCCAACTGACGGACTACGGAAATGACCTGCGGTTCCTCGTTGCTCTCGACCGCGATTAAGGGCGTGCGCGATCGAATCAGGGCTGCCAGATCGCGCAGCGGGCTCTCGGTGAGGAGAGCGCTGGTCTGCGCAACGCCTGGCAGGCGATAGCTCATTCGAAGTCGGGCTTTGGTTGGCTCTGGGCCGCCAAGGCGGGTAACCGACCGGCGCCGGCTGCCGACTTTTCCGGTGCCCCCGTTGGGAACCAGACCCGCATTTCGTTGGGGCCACGATGGCACCAGGCGTAATAGGGGATCAGTTTAAGAGCGTCCTTCACCTCCGGCGTGGACACACGCACCACGGTAATTCCACCCAGCACATCCGGTTGCCAGTCGGACTGGAAATGCAATTTTCCCCCGAGCACCTTATCGAGAACCTTTCCAGCGTTGTCAGCGCCCTCGGCGCAATAGACCAAAGGTCCGCGTTCAAGAGCGAACCGGCCGCGATCAGCGGCGACCGCAGGGTTTGCAACGACGCGGCGCGGAGCCATCGGCAAGACCAGGGTGACGGCGTCGCCTGATTTCCACGTCCGTGAAATGCGCGCAAAACCCTTTTCGATCTCCATGGGGACGGTTTGGGCGTTGACCGCCAGTTTGGTTTTTAGCGAAAGGCCATCGTCATAGC
>Ga0209062_1005543_pt1 | contig 12177 bp, 11 predicted proteins | sample Coa_R2_2_FD_187158 | JGI IMG/M metagenome (GOLD analysis project Ga0209062, IMG submission 187158) | Surface soil microbial communities from Centralia Pennsylvania, which are recovering from an underground coalmine fire - Coalmine... | ecosystem: Environmental > Terrestrial > Soil > Unclassified... | reverse complement strand
TTCTCGCTCAGATCCTGGATGGGGCGGAAGAAGCGCAGCCCGTACTGCAGGAACGCCACCACCACGCCCAGCGTCAGCGCGCCGCGCTCGATGCGGAAGCCGCCCCAGGTGAGGATCGAGGCCAGCGCCAGCATCGAGATGAACTCCACCACCGGGTAGAACCACCCGTACGCCGTGATGGCGTTCTTGTAGGCGTTCATGTGCTCGCGGTTGACCGCGTCGAATTCCTGCATGCTGCGGCGCTCGCGGTTGAATAGCTGCAGCACCACGATTCCGGTGATGTGCTCCTGCAGGTAGGCGTTGATCCGCGCGATCGCGACGCGGATACGCCGGTAGCTCTGCGTGACGGTCCGGCGGAAAAAGCCCGTCACCAGGACCACCAGCGGCATCGCCGCCAGCATGATGAGGGTCAGGATGGGGCTGAGCCGGAACATGATCCCGACGATGAAGGCGAGCACCAGCACATCGCCCAGAATCGTGACCAGGCCGGAAGCGAACAGGTCATTGAGCACGTCAACATCGGTGGTGACCCGCGTGACCAATCGCCCCACCGGATTGCGGTCGTAGAACGCGAGATCGAGCCGCTGCAGGTGCTCCATGAGCTGGCGGCGCAGATCGAACATCGCCAGTTGCCCCGTATACTGCATCAGGTACATCTGTGCGAACTCAGCAAAGAAGCTGCCGACGAGCACGCCGAGGTAGAGCACGCCGAGCCGCGCAATCCCGGCGCGCGGGTCCGCGGGCAGGAGCGGATCGAGAAAGGTGAAGACGCGGTGAGCGCTGGGAGCAAGGTAACGGTCGACCGCCAGCTTGGTCAGGAGCGGCCCCAGAACCTGCAGGCTGGACTGGACGAGGAGAAACAGAAGTGAAAATCCGACCAGTTTGCGGTACGGCCGAATATAGCCCAGGAGGCGGCGCATGAGGCGGCCGTCGTATGCCTTGCCGAGGACCTCTTCTTCCACTGATTCCAGTGTAACCGGGCGTCAGGGAAAGGGCTCACGCCAGCGGGTCCGGCCGGTCCTGCCGCGCTGTCCAATGGGCGCCCGCCAGCACGATCATGGCCGCCACAAAGCTCCAGATGAGGATCGTCACCGAATGCTGGAACACCTTGTATTCATTTGCGAGCTTGTAGGAAAGCCACGGCCAGATCAACAGGTTGACGTACTTCATCAGCTCCACGAGCAGTCCCACCACAATGGCCACCGGCGCCACGCGGCGCGGGTCGACACGGCGATTGGGCAGCAGCCAGTACACCAGAAACAGCGCCAGGATGGTGACCGGGACCGCCGCCAGCTTGAAAACGAGCAGCTTCAGCCAGACCTCGACCCCCGCGCGCCCGCCCGAAGCGCTGGCGATCCAATCGGCGTTGATGCCCGTCAGCCAGAGCGAGAGCAGCGCGAGCGTTCCGCAGGCGAAAATGAGGCCCAGGCTGATGAGCTGATTCTTGAGATACGAGCGGTTGGTTTCCACGCCCCAGGCGCGGTTGAGCGCCACTTCGAGCGGCTCGAACACGCCGTTCGCGGTGAAAAGCAGCAGCACCATCGAGACCCAGTGGAAACGCGGGACCATCCACGGCTTCAGGTTGCGCGCAATGAACTGCCCGGCCTCGCCCGCGAACATGTCGCTGATTGCCAGCGAAATCGTCTGCTGGACCGCGGAGAGATGCAGCACATCGCGGCAAAGCGAAAGCATCACCATCAGGAACGGATACATCGCCAGCAGCGTGCTCGCCGAGACGGCCAGGGCGTACACGTGCGCCTCGGTTTCCATCAGGTAGTGGACCGTAGGGCGGACGCGCGTCCACCAGGGCCGGACGGTGGAGATCGTACGGGGGAACAAATACCAGGGTAGCGCAGGCCAAATACGCCCTAGGTCGTGGCGCTGCTAGCCCCGATTTCCTGTACCAGGGCATGTTCAAACTCCAGCGCGTCCTGGAAGGACTTCACCAGGATACGCTCATCTTTGCCATGGTTCCGGTTGTCGTCCTCATCGGTGAACATGCCGCTGACGCCGTAGGCGGGAATGCCGGCGGAGATGATGTAAATGCTGTCGCTCGCGCCCGTGCTCATCCCCGGAATCACCGGCAGGCCGGGCCAGATTTTCGCCGTGGCTTTCGCGATCGCATCCATCACACGCGGGTTCATCGGTTTATAGGCAACCGGCTTGGCCGGGGTCATCACCGAAACCTGGATCTCCGGATCTGCCAGCACGCGCACCAGCGTCTGCTGCACTTCGGCGGGCGTATCCAAGGGAAGCAGGCGGCAGTTCACCACCGCCGTCGCGCGCTGCGGCAGCGCGTTTTCCGCGTGGCCGCCGGAAAGCATGGTCGCGACGCAGGTCGTGCGGAGCTGCGCGTTCCACGGCGGCAGGGCGGAGAGTGTGGCGATCGCCGAGGCGTCGTTCGGGTTCGCGGCGATGCGCGTCATGGCGCCGCCGAGCGGCTCGGGGTAGAGGTGCGCGGCGCGCTCGAAAGAGGCACGGGTGACATCGAAGACGCGCACTGGAAAGTCGAACTGGCCCAGCCGGACGAGACCTGCGGCAAGCTGGTAAATGGCGTTGTCCTTACCGGGCCGTGAGCTGTGGCCGCCGGGGTTGGTCGTTTCCAGCTTGAAGGTGAGGAACACCTTCTCCGCCGCCTGCACGGCCATAAAGAGATGACGTCCGTTCTTGATGTGTCCGCCGCCGCCATCGGCGTTGATGGCGAACTCGGCGTCGATCAGGTCGCGATGGTTGCGGGCAAGCCACTGGGCGCCGTTCGCGGGGCCGCCCTCTTCGTCTGAAGTGAGCGCGAGGATCAGGTCGCGCGAGGGGCGGTAGTTCTCACGCTTGAGCCGGAGGAAGGTCGATACCAGAACCGCCGCGTCGCCCTTCATGTCGGACGTGCCGCGGCCGTAATAGAAGCCGTCGCGCTCGGTGAGCTGGAACGGGTCGAAACTCCAATCGGCGCGGAGCGCTTCGACGACATCGAGGTGGCCCAGGAACAGCACCGGGCGCGCGGCGCCTGAGCCATGCAGCCGGACCACGAGATTCCCCTTGCGCGGGAAGCCGTCCGGAACGAGCACGCGAACGTCTGACGCCGGATAGCCGGCGGCGAGGAAGCGATCCGCCATGGCGCGCGCCGCGCGCGTGTTGTCGCCGGCGGAGTCGGTGGTGTTGATGCCGATCAGCTCGCGCAGAATGTCCCGCGGCTCGGCCGGCGTTTGCGCGGCGAGAGGAGCGATCGCGAAGAAGGCCAGGAGCGCGCGCATTAGTGGAGCTTCTCTTTGAATTCGCCGGTCATGGCGTCGACATAGACGGAGAAGCTCGATGTGCCGGCGGATTCGCCCCAGATGACGCGCCACACCGGATCGGCGAACTTCTGGATCTTTTCGAGCGTGAAGCTAATGGGCTTTCCGGGATTCTTCTTGTCGTAATCTGCGCCGCCGTTGGACAGCGCCGTTTTATACGCCGCGTCGGTATCGACTTTGACCGCGGCCATCAGGAACGGGCCTGTAGTTCCGTGCGGTCCGCTCCAGGACTGCTGCGGACCCGGGAAAACGCCCTTATGCAGGTTGCCCTGCGATTCGACCACCGAGTAGGTGTAGGACCGCGCCTGCGCTTTCTCCGGCGAGATAAAGGTGGCCTCCCACGCCGCGGCGGTCCCGGGCGGCACGGCAGGAACTTCCGACATCGCGATCGAGTTCAGCTTCAGCACCTGCACGTTGGCGCCGCCCCACGAGCGCGCCACCTGATACATGCGGAACAGCGCCGTCTGCCCCGTCACCGGCTCGGCCTTCTCGGCTTCCTTCTTGGCAGGGGGCGGAGCCGTGGTGTCCGAACACCCGGAAAGGAACACGGCGAGCGCAAACGCAACCAGCGGCAGGAGTTTTCGCATGTTCAGTTCACCTCCGCGCCATTGTAGCAGCGGAAGCGGATTGGCGCGCCAGAAAACCTTGCGATCGAGCCGCGTCCAGCCGGCGCCGCATCGCACCGCCGCCGGTCCGGCGCGGACCCGCCGCCCTGACCTCCATCCGCCCTTCCCATTCACGCGCCGCTCCCGCCCCGCATGGACAGGCTCCGGGCGCCGTTCCCCCTGGCCTCCCCTCGGCGGCTCTGCGCCCTTCCGCCCCGTCGTCACTCTGCCGGTACCGCGCGCACGCGTCGCACGATGTTCCCCCGCGGCTCTCGCGCGCCGCTCCCGCAATCGCCGCCTCGGGTGCCACCTCACCCGCCACCCGATCCTTCCTGCCGTCCCCGTACGCACACTCTCCCGACACGTTTTCCCCGCTCCCCTCTTTCGCCACCTCGGCACGCTCCTCCCGAAGGCGCACGACGTGCGCCCCGCAGCCCCTCCTCGGCTCTCCGGCGCCTCTCCCCTGGCCTCCCGCAGCGGCTCGAGCAGCCTCCACGACCCTCTGCCAGTCCCCCGTCCTGGACCGCAGCCGGCCGGTCCTGCCACGCCTCGCGGCACTTCGGCCGGTCGGGCCGGTCGCGCAAGAGCGTTTGTTTACAAAGGCGTCCGGCGGACCTATGACATAATAAGCGGCAGTAGAGGAGGGGTGCGATGTCTCTGTCGTCCTTCGTTTTGGTGAGCGGCATCACGGCCGGAATTCTGATGCTGCAGCCGGCTTTCGGACAGAAGGGCACCGCTCCGCCGCCATCGGGGAACCCCGGCGGGGGCTCGACAGCGCCGCCCGCCTCCGTCACTCGCCCCACCACTCCCACGCAGCCCAACAATACCGGCACGCCCTCCATGCCGGCGCCGATCTTCCTCACCGGCCAGGTGCTGCTCGAGGATGGAACCCCACCCAGTTCTCCCGTGGTAATCGAACGCGTGTGTCACGGCCAGTCGCATGCCGAAGGCTACACGGATACCAAGGGCTATTTTTCCATCCAGTTATTTCAGCGCAACAGCTCGGTCCTCCAGGACGCGAGCGAGGATTCCCTGGGCTCTCGGATGGGCAGCCTTTCCGCCGGCGGCCTGAGCGCCGCAGGCGGCGGCTCGCCTCTCGGCGCGTCGTCTTCCACCGCATTCGCGCAGGACCGCATGCTGCTCGATTGTGAGCTGCGGGCCAGAGCGCCGGGCTTCCGCTCGCAGTCCGTGATGCTGGCAAGCCGCCGCCCGATGGATCCGCCGGACGTAGGTGTGATCCTGCTCCACCGCAATGCGGGGTCTGAGGACGGCTCGACCGTGAGCGCCATTTCGCTGGCAGCCCCCAAAGACGCGCGTAAGGCCTACGAGCATGGCCAATCCGCCCTCACCAGGCACAAGCCGGACGATGCCCGCAAGGATTTCGAAAAAGCCGTAGCCACCTATCCCGACTATGCCGCGGCGTGGTGCGAGCTTGGCAAGCTGCAACTGGCGGATCGCGATACCGCTGGCGCCCGGCGCTCCTTCGAGGCAGCCCTAAAGGCCGATCCGAAGTTCGTCACACCATATGTCGAGCTCGCGACCATCGAGTTCCGCGCCCATAATTGGCCGGCTCTTGCGGATGTCACCGATAAGGCGCTCAAGCTCGACGCTTTCGATTATCCCCAGGCCTTCTACTACAACGCCGTCGCGAATTACTATCTGAAGCGCATGGAGCAGGCCGAAAAGAGCGCCCGCGAAGCGGAACGGCTCGATACGCGCCATCAGATCGTGAGCGACTGGCACCTCCTCGGCGTGATCCTCGCGCAGCGCCAGGACTACGCCGGAGCCGCCGAGCAGTTACGCAATTATTTGAAGCTCGCGCCCGAAGCCCCGGACGCCGGGACCGTCCGCGCACAACTGGCGGAAGTGGAAAAGGCAGGCGGACTGGCGCAGCAGAAGGACAAGTAGGCTGCCGGCGGGCCGCCACTCCGGAATGGCGGCCCGAGCGGCTTGTTCTATCTTCCCGGAACTCCGACCCATCCCCGGCTGTAGATATCCGCCATCGTGAACAGCAGCAGGATACCCAGCCAGAGCAGGCCGCCCCCGACCACCAGCTTCGTGAGCCGCGTCGAGTGGCGGATGTGCATGAAGAACAGCGCCACCAGGAGCATCTTGCAGCACGCGATCAACAGCGCCACCACCACGCTGAACGGGCCGAGGTCGACGAACGCCACCGCGGTGGTCAGAACGGTGAGAAAGATCAGGGCCGCAAAAACGAGGCCATAAGTCTTGATGCTATCTACGTGTCCCGTCATAATGGCTATCTTACTAAGTGGCGATCGATCAGGTACAGCAGCGGGAAAAGGAAAATCCAGATGATATCGACGAAGTGCCAGTACAGCCCGCCTACGTCGACCGGGGTCATATACTCGGCGGTGTATTTCCCTTTATAGGCCCACCACGCGAGAAAGCTTACAATCCCGGCGCCCACCACCATATGCAGCGCATGCAACCCGGTCATGGCGAAGTACAGCGAGAAAAACAATTGCGCCTGCCCCTGCTGCTCGAGCGGAATGCCGTCCAGGTGGAAATTGGCCATGCCCGGAATATGATGCTCGACGAACTTCTCGTTCCACTCGTAAGCTTTGATGCCCAGGAACATGAAGCCGAGGATCAGCGTCAGGATCAAGAACAGAACGATCCCGCGCCGGTTGCCCAATTGCGCGGCGCGCACCGCCATCACCATCGTGAAGCTGCTGCACAGCAGCACCACGGTGTTAAACGCGCCGATATACACGTTGAGGCTTGTGCTCGCCACCGCGAAGACGTTGGGGTAGCTCGAGCGGTAGACCGTATAGGCCAGGAACATACCGCCGAAGAACATGATCTCGGTGATGAGGAAGATCCACATCCCGAGCGTGGAAGCGTCCTTCTGCTGTTCGGCGGTATCGAACTGCTCGCGCAGCGCGAGCGATTCGGCATGAACGTGGTTAGCCAACTTCGACCTCCTCGCCGATCACGGTGCTGTAGTCGTAGGCTCCATGAGTCACGATCGGTGTCGTCTCGAAATTGTGTTTCGGCGGCGGCGAAGCCGTCTTCCACTCCAGGCCCGTGGCGCCCCAGGGGTTCGCGCCGGCGATGGCGCCGTACCGCAGGGACCAGATGAAGTAGATCATGGGGATCACGTATCCAACCGCGAGCACCGAGGCGCCGGCGGTCGAAAGCACGTTCAGCACCTGGAACTCGGCCGGATACTCGTGATACCGCCGCGGCATGCCGAGATACCCCAGGATGAACTGCGGGAAAAAGGTCAGGTTGAATCCGAGGAAAATGACCAGCGCCGACAACTTCGCCCACCCTTCCGGATACATGCGCCCCGTCATTTTCGGCCACCAGAAATGCAGGCCGCCCAGATACGCCATGATCGCTCCCCCGACCATGATGTAGTGGAAGTGCGCGATCACGAAGTACGTATCGGTCACATGGACATCGATGCCGAGCGAAGCGACGAACAGGCCCGTCAGACCGCCGATCGTGAACAGCCCGATGAAACCGAAGGCGTAGAGCATCGGTGTGGCATACGAGATGGATCCCTTATACAACGTGGCGGTCCAGTTGAACACCTTGATCGCCGAAGGAATCGCCACAAAGAAGCTCAGGAACGAAAAAATCATTCCCGCGTAAACCGACTGCGTGCTGACGAACAGGTGATGGCCCCAGACGAGGAAGCCCAGCACCGCGATCGCCAGGCTGGAGAACGCCACGAACCCATAGCCGAATACCGGCTTGCGCGAGAACGTCGAGACCAGCTCGCTGATCACGCCCATCGCCGGCAGGATCATGATGTACACGGCCGGGTGCGAGTAGAACCAGAAAAGGTGCTGGAACAGCACCGGGTCCCCGCCCAGCGCCGGATCGAAAATCCCGATATGGAAGTAGCGCTCGCAGAACACCAGCACGATCGTCACCGCCAGAACCGGCGTGCCGAGCACCTGGATCAGCGAGGTGGCGTATTGCGACCACACGAACAGCGGCATCCGGAACCACGTCATCCCCGGCGCTCGCATCGTGTGCACCGTGATGATGAAATTCAGGCCGGTCAGGATCGACGAGAATCCCGCGATGAAGATACCGAGCGCCGTGGCGATCACCCAGGTGTTCGAATAGGAAGTGCTATACGGTGTGTAGAATGTCCAGCCCGTGTCGACGCCGCCCGCAAGCATCGCAAACAGCGCAAACAGGCCGCCGATCACCAGCAGATACCAGCTCAGCAGATTGATTCTCGGGAACGCCAGATCGCGCGCGCCGATCATCATCGGCAGAAAAAAGTTGCCTAGCGTCGCCGGTATCGAAGGAATCAGGAAGAAGAACACCATGATCACGCCGTGCATGGTGAAGAGCTTGTTATACGTCTCCGACGAGACGAGGTCCCCCTGCGGCGTCAGCAGCTCGACGCGGATCAAAGTCGCGAAGGCGCCTCCCAGAAAGAAAAAGAGCGTAATGGTGGCGAGGTACAGCAGGCCGATGCGCTTGTGGTCTTTCGTGAACAGCCACGACTTGATGCCGTAGCTGGCATTCAAATAATGCTCACGTTCTTGTACTGCCGCGGTAATCATAATGTCTTAACGCTCCTTCGCCACCCCTGCGTTCGGGCGCCGGCTGCCGGGGACGGGCGCGGGTGTGGTCGCCGTGCCTTCCGTTGCCGGCAGTTTCGGATTGAGCGACTTGATGTACTCGATCAACTGCACCACCCCTTCCTCGGTGACCAGGCCCTGGAACGTCGGCATGATCGGCTGATAGCCGGCCACGATTTTGGCGTTCGGCTGCAGGATCGATTCGCGGATGTACGCCTCGTCCGCCTTCACCACCTGCCCCGTGGAAAGCTGCACGTTGCGCCCGAACAGGCCCGTCAGCGTGGGGCATCGGCCGGAGCCGTCCAGATGGTGGCAGTTGGCGCAGGCCAGGCTCTCGAACAGCTTGCCGCCGGCCTCCGCCAGCGTCCCCCCGCCCACGCTGCCGCTCACCCATTCCTGGTAGTCCTGCGGCTCCATCACATAGATCCAGCCGATCATGCCGGAATGCTTGGTGCCGCAATATTCGGCGCAGAAGAGATGGTACTTGCCCGGCTTGGTGGGCTCGAACCAGAGCGTCGAGTAGCGGCCCGGCACCACGTCCTGCTTCACTCGAAAACTCGGGATGAAGAAGCTGTGGATCACATCCTCGGAAGTCATCGTCAGCTTCACCGGCCGTCCCATCGGCACGTGCAGCTCGTTGATCTCGCGCCGCCCCTCCATATGCTGCAGCTTCCACATCCACTGCTTGCCGACCACGTAAATCTGGATCGCATTGTCCGGCGGCCGGCTCTCGCGGAAGAACAGGTCGGCCCCCCACGTGAACATGATCATCGTCAGGCCGAACGGAATCACGCTCCAGAGAATTTCAAGCGCCATGCCCGTATGGACCGAGTGCGGCAGCTCCTTCTCCGAGCGCCGGCGGTACCGGATGGCGAAATAGAAGATCGCCAGGAAGATCCCCAGACCGAAGAACACCGCCACGGCCATCAGGAAGTACAGCAGGTGATCCACCTGCGGGGCCATCGTCGAGGCCTGTTCAGGAAATAAAGGTAGCTTGCCCATCGCGAATTAGTCTTGTACCCCGTGCGCCCGCGCCGCCTTGCGCTCCCGCCGCAGAACAATCAGCAGAAAGCCGCCACCGATCAGAACGAAACCGGCGCCCGCCGCGCGAACCATGTTCATTGCCACGGCGCCGTATTTGCCCGTGGCCGGGTCGTAGTGATAGCAAAACAGCAGGATCTGCTCGACCGGACCGCCGATCTTATCGGCCGACGCCTCCACCAGGCCCAGCCGCAGATCGCGCGGCGCGTACTCCACGCCGTAGAAATACCGCGAAAGGCGTCCCGCCCCCGTCGCCAGCATGATGCCGCTCGCGTGCGCGTACTGGTCGGTCTTGGGATCGTACTGATAGTGGAAGCCGATCGCATCCATCAGCACCTTGATGTTGGCCTCGTCCCCGGTCAGAAAGTGCCAGCCGTTGGCCGTGCCGGGCCGTCCGTAACGGCGCAGGTAGAGGTCGCGTTTCGAGGATGCCGTTTCCGGCGTGTCCTTGGGATCGAAGCTCACCGCCAGAATTTCGAAATCCCGGCCGGGGTTGAACGAAACCGCTTTGAGCGCGCCCGCCACGCCGGCCAGAATCTGCGTGCACAGCATCGGACAGCGGTAATACACCGGCGCGATCAGCACCGGCTTGCCGGATTGAAAGTAGCTCGAAAGCGTAACCGTCCGCCCGGCCTCGTCGCGGAAAGTCAGATTCAGCGGAATCTGCCGATCCAGGTTCTGGTCGATGCCGACGCCCTTCAGAGCGCCCGGCAATGCCGGCTTGAGCGAGCTGTCCTGCATGCTCAGGCTCGGCTGAGCGGGCGCGGGCTGCCCCGGCTGCGCCAGGGCGGCCGCAGCCATCACCCCGCTCATCAGTAATACTTTGCCCCACATAAAACTAATGAACCTCTCCGGCGCCCGCTGCGGCGCTCTGCGCGGCCGGTTTGTTCAGCTCGGGCGCCAGCGGCCCGCCGGGCTGGATCATGATCGGGCCCAATCCGCTTTCCTGCGGCACCACCGCCGTCGAAGCGCTCTGCGGGCCGTTCTGCGGCCGCGAAGGTAGCCCGCGCTGCGCCAGCAGCTGGATCGCCTGGGAAATCGGGACGTGCACGATGCCGTGCGATTGGTCGATCCACCCGTAACCGTTCAGGATCTTGTCCTCCGCCTCGCGCATTTCTCTCAGGTCGAGAATCGGCGAGTGCTGTAGCCGGGGCGCGGGCGGAAGTCTCCGCGCATCCACGTTCAGCTCGGTCGGAGGCATCTTTCCGCCGGTCTCCGCCTGAAAATAGCGGAATAACCCGAACAGGAGGAACAGCGAGAGCACGCAGAGCAGTCCCAGCCCGATCGCGAACTTGCCGACCGCCCATACATTGATGTCGCTCGTTTCATGCAGAACCTCCGGCCGGTGCATGTCCGGCAGCTCGATATCGTGCTCCCGGCGCTCGTGTTCTCTTCCGTTATCGGCCATGTTCCAAAGCCTCCTCCAGGTGCGGATCGTTGAGCGGCAGCAGCGGGCGTTTCTCCAGTTGCGTCAGGAAATAGGCCAGCCACAGTCCGCAGATCCCGATCGGCGCGGCGAAATCCAGCCAGCTCACGCCGAACTGGTCCTTGCGGAAATCGGGCGCCACCAGCCAGAACACATCCACGAAGCGCATCAGAAGAATAAAGACCGCAATCGACGCCAGCAGTTTGAAATTGCGCTTCAGATCGCGCGAGAGCAGCAGAGCGAACGGCAGAGCGAAGTGCCCCACCACCAGCAGCAGCGCGAAGTACTGCCACCCGCCTCCCAGACGCGCCACGTACCAGGTGATCTCCTCCGGCAGATTGCCCGACCAGATGATCAGGAACTGCGAAAACGAGAAGTACGCCCACACCATCACCAGCGCCAGCAGCAGCTTGCCGACATCGTGCAGATGCCGCGGCGTCAGAATGCCGCTCATCGGCGCGCGGTAGGAGAGCAGCACCAGGAGCGTGATCAGAAACGCCAGCGAAGAAAGCCCCTGCCCGGCCATGAACAGCATGCCGAAGATCGTCGAGAACCAGTGCGGATTGATCGAGAGCACCCAGTCGATCGCCATAAAGGTAATGCTGAACGCCCAGAAGATCAGACCCGGCGCGGAAACGCTCGCCATTTTGCCGTGCCAGCGCGTGCCGCCCTCGCGATCCTCGCTCGCCGAATACCGGTTGAGCAGCCAGCCGATCAGGTTCCACATCCCGAGATACACCACCGCGCGAATCAGGAAAAACGGGATATTCAGGTACGTGGTCTTGTGCTTCAGGATCGGATCGGCGTTGACGATATTCGGGTGCGCCCACTGGTACAGATTCGGTATCCCGAGGGCCACCGGAAGGAACATCAGTGCGACCAGCGGCAGCGTCCGCGCCGCGGCCTCCGCCGGCCGGCGGATCACCACCCCCCACGCGCCACCCGTCAGATATTGCAGCATCAGCCAGGCCATCGAGCCGAGCGCAATCCCCACGATGAACACGTACGCCCACAAGTACGAGCGGTAGAACTGATCGTGATCGATAAAGAAGCCTGCCAGGCACGCCAACGCGCCGAGAATGCCGGCCGCCAGGGCGCGTCCGCGCCACTGCCTGATGTCGCGGGCCAGGTCGGCCCCGATGCGGAAATCGTATCCTTGTGCGGTCATTGGGCGGCTCCCTGCGTGAGTTGCCCGCGGGCATCGGCCGGCACGTCGTTGATCGACGCGTTCTGGCTGAGCTGCA
>Ga0209062_1005542_pt1 | contig 12179 bp, 9 predicted proteins | sample Coa_R2_2_FD_187158 | JGI IMG/M metagenome (GOLD analysis project Ga0209062, IMG submission 187158) | Surface soil microbial communities from Centralia Pennsylvania, which are recovering from an underground coalmine fire - Coalmine... | ecosystem: Environmental > Terrestrial > Soil > Unclassified ... | reverse complement strand
TGTTGCCGGTCAGACTGATGTAGCGGCGCAGGTCCAGACGGTCGTACTCGCCGGGTCGGGTTCCTTCGCTCACCCCGGCCACGTCGCGCAGCAGCACCTGCTTGTCCGGCGTCTGCTTGACCGGGATCTGACCGACTTCTTGAGCCGAATTCATGCGCGGCGGCGGCACTTGCACCTGCACCTGGAAGCCGTTGCCTGAGGACAATTCGCCCCAGTAGTTCAGGGCCAGGTAGCGACTCGACGATGTTGCAGACAAAAGCGCCCGCGACATGCTCTGGACCGTGACATCGCTCAGGCCCGCCCGCTCGCGGTCCATCTCCACCTCGACGGTGGGGTAGTCTTGCGGTTGCCCGTACTGCAAATCGCGGATGGCCGAAATCTTCTCCAGCTCGGCCCGAATGCGCTTCGCGTAGGCGCGATCGTCTTGAAGGTTCGGCCCGTGGATGACCAGTTCGACCGGCGTGGGCGAGCCGAAACTCATGACCTCGTTGACGATGTCGGCCGGCTCGAACGAAAAGAGAAGGGCCTGGCGGCGTCGCGCGGCTTCGGGGGGCGTCAACCCTTCGTTCTGGTATTTCGCCTCCAGCCACGAGCCGAGCTTGTGCGGCAGTTCGCGGCGGAGCTGGGATTTCAACGCCTCGATCCGTACGCCGCTTTCGTGCTTGAGGGCGACGCGCAAAACCGCTTCCTCCGGCCCTCGCGTCCACAGGTAGACACTCTGGTTGGGGAACGATGGCGGCGTGACGCCGACGTAACCCACGGTGGCCTCCACTTGATCCGATCCGACCGCCTCGGCGATGAGGTCGAGGGCTTTGCGGGCGATCTCTTCGGTACGCTCGATGCGCGTGCCGGTCGGGGCGCGTAGACGAAGGAGGAACTGCCCGGTGTCGACGGCGGGAAAAATCTCGCGGCCGAGTTGGCTGCCCGCCAGCATCAGCGCCACGCAACTCACAGCGAGGTACCCTGGCACCAATCGCCAGCGCCAGCGCACCACGACGCCAAGCACACGAGCATACTCCGCCTGCAAACGATCCCAGGAGAGCCATCGCGGTACACGCAAAACAGATCGGATTTGCCCTTTTCTGTTTTCCGCGCTTTCTGTGCGTTCCGTGGTGGATTGTTTGTGGTTCCGCAGCAGCCAGACCGATACAACTGGCACAAACATGCTTGACAGCAGATAGGAGGCGATCATGGCGAAGCCAACGGCCAGAGCCAGTGGCGCGAACATATTGCGCACCGCTCCCTGCATGGCAAAAACAGGCAGGAACACAGCCAGGATGCACAGCATGGCCAGCAGTCGCGGCACGGCGGTTTCGGCGTTGCCGCGCCGCACCGCCTCGGCCACGGAATTAGTGTGTTCCATCTGCGCGTGGATGTTCTCGACCTCGACGGTGGCCTCATCGACGAGAATACCGACCGCCAGCGCCAGGCCGCCCAACGTCATCAGGTTGAGGGTCTGGCCCGTCGCCCACAATGCCACCACGGCACCCATCAGGGCCAGCGGGATGTTCAGCACGACGACCACCACGCTGCGCCAGTCGCGCAGGAACACCAGTACCATCAGGCCCGTCAGGGCGGCGCCGAGCAAACCCTCGCTGCCGACGCCCCACATGGCCCGTGTGACGAACGGCGATTGGTCCAACTCGAAACGGACATGCATGTCCTCGGGCAGCACGGCCTGCATGCGTGACAGATTGGCTTTTAGGGCCTGGACCACCGCCAGAGTGGAAGCATCGGCTCGCTTGCTCACCATCAGGAAGATCGAGCGTTTGCCGTTAACCAGCGCGTAGCCAGTGGCGATGTCCTGGTCGTCGGCGATAACGGCCAGGTCGCGGAGGTAAAGGTTTTCGCCCGGCTTGATGGGGATGCGCCCCAACTCTTGCGGGTCCGCCACCATGGCGTTGGACGGCACCATCGGCATCTGATCGCTGATACGGGCGTTCCCTGACGGGACGACGAGATTGCCGGTGGTAAGGGCGGCAACCACGTCGTCGGGCGACAGCCGATAGGCACGCAACCGCTCCGGGTCGAGGTTGACGACGATAGCGCGCATGTTGCCGCCGAAGGGCGGGGGCGACGAAGCCCCGGGAATGCTGCCGAAGATGGCTCGAACGCGGAAGAGGGCGAGGTAGGACATCTCGCTGACGCTTCGCGGCTTTTCGCTGTCGATGACCAGGTAGCCGACCGGCACGCTGCCCGTGTCGTAGCGGAGGATGAACGGCGGCAGCGTGCCGGGGGGCATGAAGCCCTGGGCCCGATTGGCGTAGCCGACCGCCTCAGCCATGGCGTTGGCCATGTCCGTGCCGGGGTAGAAGAACAGTTTGACGACGGTCATTCCTTGGATATTCTTCGACTCGACGTGGTGGATTCCCGTCATGTAGATGGAGTGGCCCTCGTAGTACGAGGCGATCTGGCTCTCCATCTGAGCGGGGTCCATGCCTCCGTAAGGCTGGGCGATGTAGATGACAGGCAAGTCGAGACTGGGGAAGACATCGATGGGCATGCGAGTGACGGCGAGCCCACAGGCGACCACTAGGGCCGCCACGCCCGCCATGACACTAACCGGATGCCGCAGGGCGAAGGCGATGGGATTAAAGGAAGAGTTCATCTCGTTACCTCTCTGCATGAATTGATGAGCCAATCAGCTGCAAAGCGTGCGCCCAGGCTCTCCAGTTCTTTCTGGGCGACTGCAAAATTGCAGGGCGGGGTCCGATAGGATCGTTGCGTCCGTCATCCTGTCGAGTTTATCGTTTACAAACCTACTAGTAGGTAGTTAGGCTATCCAAAAAAATCAGACCGAGATGGTCTGTAGAATCCATCGCGTGGCGGCTTCGAATCGGCGGATGTCCTGGAAGGTTCGTGCGGTCAAGAGTGCCCCCTCCAGGGAGGAGAACAAGGCACGAGCTGCTACCTCCGCGGGACCCTTGAAACTAAACTGCCGTAACTTGCGCCCCTCTTCCAGCAGTTTTGCCAGCCAAGCCTCATTTTGCGTGAAGAGCTCTTGTACTGCTTGCCTCATAGAGGCTGGCAAAGTATCCTGCTCGACTGCCAGCATGGCCCCCAGACACATTCGGTTGCCGCAGCCAATTGTGCTGGCTTGGAAAAGACGCACGAATCGCTCTAAGCGTCGGCGTGGGTCTTTCTCCTCGGCATCCAGCTGCGCGAGGTGTTGAGCGAATACGTCGCGCTCGCGTTCGACCAGAGCCTCGCCGAGGTCAGACTTGCTGGGAAAATGGTAATGGATGCTTGCCGTCTTAATGCCGACTTCGTTGGCAAGATCGCGATAGCTGAAGCCGTTGAACCCTCGGCTGCGGACCAGCCTTTCAGCAGCATCAAGAAGCTCACCGCGGGTTTCACGTTCGTTCATGGCTGATCCCTCTCGTGATGGAGGACCTGTTCCAGACTTAACAATTACTACGGGCTTCGGTTCACTTCTTCACTCCTCCAGTGCTATTCTACCTATCAGAAGGTAGGCAATCAAGAGCATCTGAACTTATTTCGATTTTCTGTCTCGTTTACCACAGCGCTCAGCCTCGGCAGACAGAACTCGTTATGCACTTGCTGGAACGCGAGTTCAGCGAGAAGGAGATGAAAGTGCTTCTGCACAATCTGATGATCGGCCGTAGTCCCCTGAGCCGGTAATAGTACGCAAGTCGTCCCGTGCGGGCAGCGACTGCGGGCTTCGGTAATATCGACATAAGCAGGCAAAACGAAGTCCTTAGCGCGCGTTGCAAGGAACCTCCTCCCAACCAGCTTGAAGATTCTGCCAAAACCACGGTTTCTGCCTGGTTTTCAGCGATTCCGGAAGGTTTTCGCACAGTTTCTTGGTCAACGCAGCGAGGTGATTTGTTTGCCTGGTTCTGCTCGGCGCGCAGGCGTCCCTGCCAGGGCCACTGCCCTGTCTGACTGGCTGTTCTGCCTCGGTCTAAAGGCCGTGTGCGGGGGAGTCGGCAGTGATTATTTAATCACAAGTCAGTGTTGCAAACGGGAACCACACGAGCCCGGGACGGAGTCGCGGGATCGGGGTCACCAATGATGAGGCCGAAAACGCTCCCCGACTCAAAGTCCTCTACGGGGAAGACTCCAAAGAGTCTAAGCCACCAATCAGCAGCCCGAGTCGAGACACACACCGCCAAGGCTTAAGATAGCTCGATCCCGGTTCCTTGGCGATGGCGTTCTCGCGGAGCGAGAATAAGAAAGTCCTCTCGACCTCAGCGCGCAGGATAAGATCGCCAGCGCGCTGAGGACCGAACCACCGCAGTCAACTAGCACGAAGCATGTAACGGTCAGGACTCAACAAGACACAGTTGCCGCCCTTTCATCCTCGTCCCATCATTCGTCAAGGCGAGTGTTGAGGGTGGATTATGCACGTCCAGACAATACCCGTCTGGACAATTATTGTCTGGACGACTAAATTATCGGCATGACTCGATCAACACACCGGCCCGCTGCTCGCTTCGATTCACTCCAGCAGGAAGCATACCTCGCGCTATGGCGTACATACGACCGGCTCCGCGCATTCGAGGATGAGCTCTTCGCCAAATTCGATCTCACAGCACAGCAGTACAACCTGCTCCGCCTGCTCCGGGCCTCTTACCCGGACCCTGTGCCGACGTTAAGCCTGGTGGCCCGGCTCGTGTCGCGGGCACCAGACGTGACCCGGATGCTCGACCGCCTGGAGGAGAGGGAACTGATCGTCCGAACCCGCTCCTGCGAGGACCGGCGGGCAGTGCTGGTTGAAGTGCCCCTATCAGGGCTAACGCTCCTGGAGCAGATTGCTGAGCCACTTCACGAATGCCATGAGCGGCAACTCGGCCATCTCTCGTCGTCGGACTTGAGAGCTTTAGTTCAACTTCTACGAAAGGCACGTGCCCCGCACGAGCCACAGGACAGTCCCTGGAAATGACCGGAGATTCCGATGTCGAGTCCTTCTTCACCGATAGCGGGTGGTCTGGGCGACCGAGATGTGGTCGTACGCCCGACGACCGGATCGATAGCCCGGAATCATTGGGCAGCCCTGGCGGGCTATGCGTCATTACTCGTCGCGGGAGTCGGGTTGTTTTTTCTCATCCGCGCATTCGGGAATGGGCTGAGAGCCCCTTCACTGCCCGACGATGCGAGGCACGTCGGCAGTCCCCTGACGGGACAAGTCGATGTGGTGCTACATGTCCTTGCCACCCTCGCCGCGGTGGTTTGCCTCGGATTCGTGCTGGGTCGCTTTCTCCGGTACCTGGGTCAGCCCCCCGTCATCGGCGAAGTGATCGCCGGCATCCTGCTCGGCCCGTCTCTACTCGGTGCCATCTCACCGGATGCAATGCATCTTCTCATCCCCTCGTCGATCAGTGATCCGAAGGGGCATGTCTCCGCTGCACTGCGGGCCGTGTCGCAGCTCGGTGTCATCCTCTATATGTTTCTGGTCGGGTTGGAGTTAAATGCGGCCCGGTTAGCGAAACGGGCACACGCGGCGGTAGCTGTGTCGCATGCCAGTATCGTGGTCCCTTTTGTGCTCGGCGCGGCGTTGGCCCTTGGACTATTTCCAGTTTTTTCACACGAAGGCGTGCCCTTCACCAGCTTCGCCTTGTTCATGGGTGTAGCAATGGCGATCACTGCTTTCCCGGTCCTCGCCCGCATCCTCACCGATCGCAACCTAGAAAAGACCGACCTCGGCGGTGTAGCCCTTAGTTGCGCGGCGGCCGATGATGTGACGGCGTGGTGTATGCTGGCGCTGGTCGTCGGCGTTGCCCAGACCGCCATCGGCACTGCGGCTTGGGTGATCGGCGGGGCCATCGCCTTCATCGTGTTCATGTTCCTGGTAATCCGGCCGTCGCTTGCCCGTATGATCCGCACTGGCGACAATCGGTCCGATGCTTTGTCGCCACTGGCTGTGTCTGGCACCTTCCTGGCGGTACTTTTGGCCGCCTTGACCACCGAAGCAATCGGCATTCACGCGATATTTGGGGCGTTTCTGCTCGGCGCGGTGATCCCACACGACAGCCGAATTGCACGCGAATTTACGAGCAAGCTGAAAGACTTGGTGACGGTCCTGCTACTGCCGGCTTTCTTTGCCTTCACCGGCATGCGAACGCGGATTGATTTGATAAGCGGGTGGGACAGTTGGCTGTGGTGCGGGGCGATCATTCTGGTGGCGTCCGGCGGGAAATTCGGCGGAACGCTCGCCGCTGGCCGGCTGACCGGATTGAGTTGGCGAGATGCCGCCGCCCTGGGCGTCTTAATGAACACCCGCGGACTGATGGAGCTAATTGTGCTAAATATCGGTCTCGACTTAGGAGTCATTAGCCCGACCCTATTCGCGATCTTGGTTGTAATGGCCTTGGTAACCACGGCTGCGACGGCTCCCGTTGTGCAATGGTTAATCCCCATTACCTCTCCTGAAAGCGGTCGATCCTGAGACCAGTCGTTTGTGGCTGGATACTCGGCTGCGAACGCAAAGAGTTCGGCCCGGAAACGGTGGTGACCGACTACGCCATGCCTGGCCTGCATCCAAACGACTCTAACCTCCTTCGGCTCTCTCGACCTCAGTATTTGAGGGTGTAGGCAGGCGACTATGCAGCCTGTCCCTGCTCCGTATATAAGTAAGCGTGGTGCGGGGGTCAGCGGGGACGGCAATGACCTGCGCGGCGATATGCTCACTTCGGTCCTTCTGGCTTGCACTTTGCGTCCAGCTCAATCGAAATCCGCTCCACCAGGTTGCGCGTGACCTTGCGGTGGCTGCGGTCGTACAGCCGTGTCGTCCTCGGATCGGCATGGCCCGCCAGATATTGCACGTCTTCCAGGGAAACCTCCTGCTCTAGAAGATCGGTGATGGTCGTGACACGGAAGGAATGTGGCGAGTAGTGCATGGGAAGACCCGCTTCCTTGAGGCGGCGTTTCATCATCCGGCAGATGTCGATGGCCGTCATGGGCTTCTCCGTGAGAATCCCTGTCTTTCGTTTGGTAGTGCGGAAGAGCGGGCCTTCCGTGATGCCGGCGGCCTGGATGTAGGCGAGCAACAGCCGCTCCAGGTCGTGACGCACCGGGATTTCGCGGGCCTTGCCCCCCTTTTCATCGAATCGCAGCGTATACTGCGTGCCGTCGTGCCGGAGGTTGTTCAGGGTGAGCTTTGCCACGGCACCGACGCGCGCGGCGGTGTAGACGAGGACGGAGAGCACGGCCTTGTCGCGCAGGCCAACGAGATCGGGCACGACTTTTCGAGCTGGCGGCTGGCCGGGCGAGGCGGGCGCGTCGATGGTCATGGTCGTCTGGATCGACGCCAGAAGCTGCTCGGCCTGCTTGGGTGGGATGTGCGACGTCTTGCCTTCGATCACCTTATAGCGCTCCGTACGCGCCGTGGCAGCGGGGTTGATGGCGATGGCGTGGCGTTGTACCAGGCAATCGAAGAATCCCCGCAGGGCGGCCAGGTGGAGCTTCCTGGTCGGGGTGGCCAGCAGTTTTTCCTCCACGGCGATCCGGCGTTTCCGGCCACGCGATGGGGTGGCCTTCAGGTGTTTGATATATCTGCCCACATGCAGAGGTCCGATGTCCAGGAGATGCAGGCCGTTTTCCTCGGCCCAGCCCAGGAACCGCGTGACCGCGTGAATGTAGTTCTTACGTGTGTGTGGGTTTGCTAGTTGCGCCTCGAAGAATTCCTGCCAGGCGTACCAGGCGGCTGGGCCAGCGGAATCAACAATCGGTGGAACAGGAATAGACGCGAATTGACCGCCGGGTGTTGCAACCTCCGATTGCTTCCCGCGTTGGTAGAGAATCAGGTCTTTTTTCTCGCTCATGTGGTCGGTGTGCCTCGTGCCCACTTATAGCAGTAGACAAAAGGAGTTGTCTAGCGTTATGTGGCTGGCTAGGGGAAGGTTCGATGAATTGCCATTTGTCAGGCTAAATGCCTTGAAACAGTCATTTCTGGCACATGACAAACTAATTGACCAAATAAACTAATAGTGGCAAGATGGCTTTAATGGTTATGAACATGGAGGGCACCGTGGAACAGCATGTGGGGCATGAGCACAGGGTCTACCGCTCAAAGGTTGATCGGTCAGGACGAATCGTACTGCCGGCCGAAGTCCGGGAAAGCCTGGGAGTCGGCGAAGGAGATGCGGTGCTGGTGATTCGGGATGAACGCGGCGTGCATCTCGAAACGCCGGAACAGGCGTTGGAGGCGATTCAGGATTACTTCATGAAACTGGTGCCGGCGGGCGTCAGCCTGGCGGATGAGATCATTCAGGAGCATCGCGAAGAGGCGGCGCGCGAGCGTGAGTAGAGTCGTCCTCGATGCTTCCGCGATCCTGGCTTACGCGATGGGAGAGCGCGGCAGCGATGCGGTCCGCGAGCGCCTGAGCAACGCAGCAATGTCTGCGGTGAATTACTCCGAAGTCTTGAAAAAGACGATTGAGCGCGGCGGCGACGCACAGTTGATCGGACTGCTGCTTGAGCGCACCAATGTCGAAATTGTACCGTTCGACGAACAGCAGGCGGCGGCCGCTGCCAGACTTTTCCCCGCAACGCGAGACAAGGGCCTTTCCTTCGCGGATCGGGCCTGTCTTGCCCTTGCCCTTCAATTGAAGGCCGTGCTCTACACCGCCGACCGCAGGCTTGCCGAGATCGACGCGCCAGTTCGCGTGGTCCTTATCCGCGAAGCGGCGACGCAAGCGGTGAAGAAGAAGTGAAGGCAGAACTTCCCGTATAGTCGGCACGTCCTCTGGCGCTCCTGACGGCATTGGCGCTTCCGGCCTCCTGGGCAGGAAGCGTTTTCCCATGCTCGTCTATGCAGGATGGGTTTCAGGCGTGGGAGGCAGAGCCTTGGCACACGCGCAGGCAATCGTTACGTTGGAAGCAATGGCGAGGGCATGGTCATGACAGAGATGCAATGGCTGCGCTATCAGTATCCCCGCGAGATGCTCCAGTGGCTCTATAGCAGTGGGCTGCCGCCCCGAAAATTTCAGCTCTATGCCGCATCGGTCTGCCGCCGTTCCTGGGGCGCACTCCAGTGCGCTGCCGGGCGCCAAGCCGTGATCGTGCTGGAGCGGTATGCCGAGGGAGAGGAAACCGATGCGGAATTGTCGGAAGCCCTGCATCGCGTGCCGGTCGATCCCGAAGGGTGGCCGCCCGTGGACATGGCAGCGGAGTACGCCCTGGGCTACATCGGACAGGAAGATCCCGTCCTCGCCACCATGGGCATGGTTCTGCTCAGCGATGGTGAAAGCGATCCCGGCATTGTGGAGACCTTCCGGCTTGATCCTTCGCGTTCGGTGTGGGAAACCTTCGGCAATCCCTTCCGGCCAGTGCGGCTGCCGCCGCAATCGCCCTTGGTGCTGGCACTCGCAAAAGGCGCCTATTCGGAACGCCTTGCGGATGGCCAGCTCGATTGGCACCGACTGGCGGTGCTGGCCGACGCTGTGGAAGAAGCGGGCTACCGCGACCAGACGTTGCTTGCCCACTTGCGTGCGCCGGGGCCGCATTATCGTGGCTGCTGGGCATTGGATGCCGTGTTGGGGCGATGACCGCCGCTGGAAGGGGCCTCCAGATAGCCCGTGCGGCGCCGGCGTGAGTGTGGACGCATATTCACTGGGTTTGGGAAGCGCGATTTCCCGAAATCAGCTGCGGGAAAGAGGTTCCGGCGATTGACCTGCGGCGCGCCGAACTGTACGATTTCAGGGAGAAGGCCGTGCAGACCTGGCCGTTGCGACCTTTTGTTTCCTCGTGACTGGCTGCAAAGCACGGCGTTTGAGCGCTCCTGCGTCAGCAGGAATCGTGGCCAGTGGCTGGCCGATGGAAGGCGGACGGATTGGGATTGTGCCAACCTCCGCCTAAGCCGCAACCCGCACTCTTTCTGAGAGGGCATTCGCTGGGCCAGGATTTGTCGGAAGCACTTAGGGACAGACGAAACTGGAATGCCAGTTTTGGGGTGATGATTGCTCATCCAAGCTCGTCACCTTATTATCGCCCCATCGGTCCGCCCCTGTTGGCCTAACCTTCTCGACACTTCTGGGGTCCAAAAAATAACCGGACAATCATCGCGGTCCATCGGCCAGCACCGAGGATCATGCGATGGCTTCGTCCCAAAATACTGCTTTCGCGCTCTGCTACGAGAGCGCTCGCTTTTCCGCGCTGCCTGTTTCTGATAACATCCGGCACTATAGCAAGGCAAGCTCCCTTCCCTCCGGCACGCCCCCCGTGGCTGCGCGACCGCGCGCTGCGTTGCCCATGCTGAAGGATCTGCGCGCCTGTCTGATCCAGTTCATTCCGTCGCTTGTGGCCATTCTCCACCGGCGTTTTGCCCCTGACGTGGCCGAGGAAGCGGCGCAGGACGCTCTTGTCGTCGCCCTGGCCTACATCAAATCCGGGAGAGCTGCCCGGCTCCCCAACCGCAAGGCATGGCTCACGCGGGTGGCGATCAACAAGGGGAACGCGATCCTGCGGTCTAGGCGAAGGGAAACTCCTCTTAAAGATCCGAATACTCTTCCGGATCGTGCCAACAGAAGTGAGCGCTTTCAGGTATGCGCCGCTGTGCTGGACGCGCTCGCGGCGCTCCCAGACGATGAACAGTGTCTGATCGAGCAACTCTACTTCGCCAACATCAGCGAAAGGAAAGCCGCTGAGTCCCTCGGCATCTCGCAGAGTACCCTTCGTCGGCGCCGTGCAGCCGTATTGAAACGCCTGCGGGATGCCCTTTGACCGCGCTGAGAGTTTTGGTGGCGCAAATTTCCCGGTTGCGCATTAACACTACGGAGCCGGTCAGGCCGCCCAGACCAGCCAAGCTCACCTGGAAGATCGCTTCGCCCATCACTGTTTCAACACTGATCTGCGGAACCTGGAGTGTGTTTCTCCACGTTCCGCAGTGCGCACACGGCACCCCTGCCGCAATGGAGGACGCACCTGTGGACCCTGCTAGTCGAAACCCGCAACCCGTCCTTGAGCACGCTCACCCCACCCTGCTGTTGCCGGTCCTGCACGATATACGCGACCGCAGCTCACCAGAAAACCGTGATTTCCTTGACCGCCTGACTGCCGACGTGCGTGAGCGCGGCATTCAGGTGCCGCTCATTGCGTACCGCGAAGGCGCGAAGCTCCGCGTGATCGACGGCGAAACCCGGCGGCTGGCCGCACTACTGGCTCTGCTGGAATCGGTGCCGGTGCTGGCCTATGAGGAAAAACCTGATGAAGCCTCCCTGAAGCTCGGTCAACTCTTGGCCAACAGCATGCGGCGGGAAAACACCCCGCTGGAGCTGGCGGCGATCTACAGCGACTTGATGTGGCTGAATGGCTGGACACAGGCAGACCTTGCCCGCGCCGTGCGCGTCAGCCCGGCGCACGTGGCGAAGGTGCTGGCGATCAGTGGCAAGCTGTTGCCGGAAGTGCAGGAGCTGGTCGCGGCGGGGAAGCTGCCGCCGAGGGCGGCCTATGCGATATCGAGACTTCCCATGCCGCAGCAGGCGGAGTTGGCGAACAAGGCGGCATCATTACCGATGGCCGTTGAAACTGTGGAGGCGAAAGTAGCCGCACTCCTCGGCAACGGCAGGAAGGTCAAGCCAAAGCCGCTCAAGCTGAAACTGGACGGCGTGCAGTTCATCGTCAACACCCCGACACTGGATGGTCTGCAAGCGTTCGCGGAACGGCTGCTGGCAGCGATCAAGAGGCTGGCAAAGGACGGTGACGGCATTGAATACCTGCCCGCAAGACTGAAGGGCGTGTAATCCGGTTTAGTCCCAAATAACCCTGAATAGTCCCATATAGGGCTCGCGTAGAAGGTGCGCGCAATGAACCCCTCCGGTGATCTGATCGTGCTGCTGGTGGTACTGGCCATCATCGCCGCCGCCATGCTGCCCCGGCAGTGGCGGCCGTCGGGGACCGCCTACGGTACGGCGAGGTGGGCCAACATGGATGATCTGCGACGGGCCGGAATGATTCGGAATGGCGAGGGTCTGATTCTTGGGAAAACCCGCACCGGCCGATTAATAAAAATGTCTCGATACATTCATACGGCCATATTTTCTCCTGCAGGTGGCGGTAAGACGGTTTCTTTTTCAACGGTGTGGCTCCTCACCAAGCGCGGCTCGATAGTGGTTAACGATCCGAAAGGCGAATTGTACCGCCTTACCGCCCACATCCGCCGGGCTATGGGAGAAATTGTCGTCCGCCTCGATCCTTTTGAAGTTTGTGGGGCGGAACCG
>Ga0209062_1005541_pt1 | contig 12180 bp, 5 predicted proteins | sample Coa_R2_2_FD_187158 | JGI IMG/M metagenome (GOLD analysis project Ga0209062, IMG submission 187158) | Surface soil microbial communities from Centralia Pennsylvania, which are recovering from an underground coalmine fire - Coalmine... | ecosystem: Environmental > Terrestrial > Soil > Unclassified ... | reverse complement strand
CTATACCATTTCGTAATAGCTTCCAGCCAACGGCGAGTCCCATAATGCCGCCGCCAACGACGATGTGTGGTTTTGATCGATGCATTGTTATTATTGACGCATTGTTATTCTGGTATCGATGAAGGAGAACCGATTCCTTCGATCACATAAAGCTCGCTTCCCTGCCCGGTAAATTCTTTACTCTTCGCCGCCATGCCCAAAGCGATCGCTTCGCCTTCCGCTACTCCGTGCTCGCGTGCATATTCGCGAACGTCCTCCGTTATCTTCATCGAGCAGAACCGTGGACCGCACATCGAGCAAAAGTGAGCGGACTTTGCGCCCTCCTGAGGAAGTGTTGCGTCATGGTATTCACGTGCGCGCGGCGGATCGAGCGCAAGATTGAATTGATCTTCCCAGCGGAATTCAAATCGCGCCTTACTTAGCGCATTATCTCGCAATTGTGCACCGGGATGACCTTTCGCCAGATCAGCCGCATGTGCCGCGATCTTGTAAGCGATCACACCATCGCGAACATCATTTTTGTTTGGCAATCCCAAGTGCTCTTTCGGAGTAACATAGCAGAGCATCGCACATCCGAACCAGCCGATCATCGCAGCACCGATCGCACTCGTAATATGATCGTAGCCCGGAGCAATATCGGTTGTTAACGGCCCTAATGTGTAGAACGGCGCCTCATAGCAGTCGCGCAACTCGATATCCATATTCTCTTTGATGAGTTGCATCGGTACGTGGCCCGGCCCTTCGATCATTACCTGGCAATCGTAGTCCCATGCGATCTTTGTTAGCTCACCAAGGGTGCGAAGCTCAGCAAGTTGTGCCTCATCGTTCGCATCGGCAATAGATCCAGGTCGGAGGCCGTCCCCCAATGAGAATGCGACATCATACGCCCGCATGATCTCACAGATCTCCTGAAAATGGGTATACAAGAAGCTCTCCTGATGATGCGCCAAGCACCATTTTGCCATGATACTTCCGCCACGCGAAACGATACCCGTCATACGGTTTGCGGTCATCGGCACAAACGGCAACCGCACTCCCGCATGGATCGTAAAGTAATCGACTCCCTGCTCCGCCTGCTCGATCAGCGTATCACGGAAGATCTCCCAGGTTAACTCTTCGGCACGGCCATCCACTTTTTCAAGTGCCTGGTAAATAGGCACGGTGCCGATCGGTACCGGTGAATTGCGAATGATCCATTCGCGGGTCTCGTGGATATTCTTGCCGGTCGAGAGGTCCATTACCGTATCGGCCCCCCAATGGATCGACCACATTAGCTTTTCAACTTCTTCTTCGATCGAGCTTGCAACCGCCGAGTTGCCAATATTGGAATTGATCTTTACCAGAAAATTACGGCCGATCGCCATCGGCTCACTCTCCGGATGATTGATATTCGATGGAATGATCGCCCGTCCTTTTGCCACTTCATCGCGTACGAATTCCGGCGTGATCCGCTTGGGAATACGTGCACCAAACGCTTCCCCTAAATGCTGAAAGCTGAGGGAATTCCTGCGAATCATGTTCGAGGTTTCCTGCTCCGCAAGCATGTTCTCTCGAATTGCCACGAATTCCATCTCAGGAGTAATGATACCGCGACGTGCATAAGCGATCTGCGTTACCGCATTTCCAGAACGAGCACGCAACGGCTTCTTTTTTCTCCCCGGGAAATATTCCAACTTGCCTGTTTCTTTGCTATGCAAAAGCTGTTCACCGTTCGAATATCCATTATCTTCCGGCCGCGTTACACGCCCCTCATACTCTTCCACGTCCCCGTGCCCTACAATCCACTCATGCCGCGTGGCCTCCAGCCCCTTGCGAATATCATGTAATTTAAGTGAGCCATCTGGCGTCACTCCCGGCTCACCGGCAGGACCGGTCGTATCATAAGTACGAACGGCGGGATTCTCCTCGTAACCATTCGCGAGTTTCGTTTTCGAAAGTGTGATCTCACGAAATGGGACGCGAACGTTCGGATGGATCGTGCCGCTCACGTATATCTTGCGGCTATTGGGAAACGGTAACAGTGAAGTTTCTTCCATAAATGTCAGACAAGTAGCGACTTAAAGCTGCTCATGAGAGAGTTCAAGTTGCGGGTGTTGAAAAATTGCTCGGCCCGAGCCGACCGCCACGGCGGCGTCGATCATCGACGAAATAAATTCTTTAGAAAGGTGAATAGCCTCACGCAGTGAATATCCTTTTGCGAGCAGGCTCGCGATAGAAGCAGAAAGCAGGCATCCGGTGCCATGTACGCTCTTCGCCCTGCGAGGCGATGAAAACCATACGACTTCACTGCCATCATAAAACAGATCATCCGAATACTCACCACTGGCGTGCCCACCTTTGATCAAGATATTCTTTACGCCGCAATCATACAATGCTTTTGCTGCAGCAATAATATTCTCTTCGGAGTTCAGAGAAATACCTGTTAGTAATGATGCTTCTCCTAAGTTGGGAGTAACGATCGTGCAGTGAGGCAAAAGCTTTGTCTTCAACTTCTCTATGGCCTCACCCTCCAAAAATGGAATTCCGTTAGAAGAGGCAATGATGGGATCCAGTATGATCGGAACAGCTGTCTCTTTCGCAAAGCGGGCCACAACGTCCACCGCATCCATTGATAACATTCCGATCTTAACTGCATCCATTGGAATATCTCTTCGAAGTACCTGCAACTGCTCGGCGATCGTAAAGGCTTCGACAGGATTGGTAGAAAATACTCCAGAAGTGTTCTGAACCGTTACAGCAGTAACAACGCTCAGTCCATAGACGCCAAAGTACTGGAATGTCTTGATGTCCGAGGTGATGCCAGCACCACCCGTTGGGTCGTGACCTGCGATCGTAAGAACGATACGCGGACGCTCGACTATGCGGCCGTTCGAATTGGAGGAGATTGGAAGCTCTTGGGTAGGATACATTTTCGCTTTCCCCACGCTGGCATTATCCAGATCAGGTCCTCGGGTATATTCTCAGCCAAGAGCGTTTCTCTTAAGCACCCCGATCGAAAGTTGTGAGTGATAAACGGGTCGCTTATCTAAAGAATGCCCGCCTATTGGATTTTCAGGAAAATCCTTATTGGATTCTTAGGAGAATGCTTATTGGATCTTCAAGCGAACATCGAATCCTGCTTCGATAAGGCGCGTCGGAGGGCTGATAAGTCCGCTGGCTGCCGGCGTCGTACGCTCGTAGCGGTAGAACGCTTCCATCGTAAGCTGGGAGCTGACATCGTAGCGGACGCGCGGCTCGATCGTCGTCTTGGTGAGTCCGCCGTTACTGATGCCGTCGGCACCTACCTGATCGATCGACCAGAAATTGTAATAGCTATCGGCCGAGATCGTTTGGCTAAGGGTGAAGCTTGCACCAAATTGATTTTTAAGGTTGAGCTTGAAGAACGGTATGGAAAGACCTTCGCGAGTGAAGTTCGCGGTAATACCGAACGTTGTTGAAAGTCGCTTAGTAATACGCGTCGAGGCATAGTCAGCGGCCCACTCCGTTTGAGTATCATAGTTGAGGCTCGAGGTCAGTCGTCCACCCCACAATTTATCCCACGACATATCGAATGCGATAAGCGGACGGAATCCGTAGACGATCGTTTGCAGCGATGTAAGCGTCAAAGAGTCGCCAGGGTCCTGCCTAAACGAGCGGCGATACGTACCGTTGTATGCATTACGAATACTCGCATGATCGGCAAAGCTGAAGAACGGCAGCTTTTCAAGACCAGACCAGCTAAACGAATAGTTAAGCCGTGGCAAATACTCACGGAGCATACTAGTAAAGAGTGGAAGCGTTTCGAATCCTTGCATGAACGCCTCGCGCTCGATACGATTATGCACTTCCGGCGCTAGCGAATCGCGAGCATTCTGATAATTAACTAGATTGCGGCCTTCTGCCGCTGCTTCCGCATCAACTTTTTCTTTATAGAGTTCGCCCACTCGTATGATCCCGCTCTGCAATACGCTCGAACCAATGAACGGGAGCGGTGGGATCGAGAAGAACGTACGTGAGACATCGCCACCCTTCGCTGCATACATGAGCGAATCCTGACCGAAGCTATTGATATGGAGAGCATCATGCTCATCATAGCCGAACGAGACTTTCCAGTTCAGGTTGATCGAAGCGCCGTTCCATAAGGGGCGGCTCGTCGAGAGTTCAAAGTTATTTGTCTCGTTGAACGCATCAGTTACATCGGTCGAACCACCGAACGGATCGGCAGCGCGAAGACCATGTCGTACCGAGAACGACAGGAATGGAAATGTCGGAAGCCAATGGAAGAGTAAACGACCAGCGGGATCAGTAATGAGCCCTAACTGATACGCACGTGAGGGTCCATTCTGATCGTCCTCGGGCGCGAAAAATCCGCGAGCAAGGAAGTTCGTAATGCCCGACCCTGTCCCGGCAAGCGCATTATTCAAACTCGAATTCGTCTGCGTAAAATTGAACCGCGTACCGTTCCAATCGAAGAGCGGCTTTTGAATGATATCCTGAGCCAGCTCTTTAAGTGTGATCGGCGGCTTCGATTCTGCCATTTCCGTGGGCACTTCTACTGGCGGCGCCTCCGGCGTAATGACCGTATCGACGACAAACTCGCGATCGGGCATACCGGCTGTACCAACACCACGGCTGTGTACTTTGCCGACCGTATCCAGTGGCGCTGTTACTGCCGGACGGTGAAGAGTATCCGTAATGTACTTATTACGTCCGAGAGGATTCGGTTGCATTTGCGGGCGCATCTCTTCTCCACGCTCCACTGGATTACGAGGTTCGTTACGTGGACGCGGCATCGGCGACTCGCGCTCCTCTGCGCCATGCTCTGGAATTTCTTCCGGCACCATACCGAGCTGCGTACGATCCCGGCCACGAACCCCACGCTGCGGCTGCTCCTCTGCCACCGGCTTACCGAATAGCATCACGCCCAGATCGCGTACGTTAAGTTCAAGTCCCGTAGTAATAGTATTATTCCATGCTCCCTGCTTGGCATTCTGCAGGTTCGTTTGTGCATTCAGCCACCGGTACTCAACACGATAATCGAACACAGGCCGCACCAATTTTTCGAGACCGAACAAGCCCGGCAAGCGTGGGAATGTGCTCATGTGAAGCTTCTGGCTTGCATTGTAATCAACGCCTGGCCGAACGAGCGCGCCATCTTTGAAAAAGATATCGCGCATAATATCGCTCACATTACGCTGGTAATAATAGATGCTATCGTAGTTATAGATCGGATTCCCGTTCGCATCCAGTGTTGTCGGCTGATTGAACTGGCCGTAGGTTTCGAGGCCAGCAAGATTGCTCGAGACGTCGAGCGAATAATCGAAGTTCGGCGAAAGCATACCACCTTCGAACGGCTTCCAATTGATCTGCATACCACGCGTTGCCGTGAATACACGGTTGATGAGCGGCACCCGGCTCCTCAAAACATCCAACGTATCTTCTGTTGTAGATCCTTCTGGAGGAAGCGTGAGCGTTGTGATCCTGCTTAACTGATGGTCGCGGCCACGAGTAGCAGCAACGGCAAAGGAGACGTTATTCGGTAATAAGTTTACGGTCCAATTGGCATAGGGACCGATCAGGATCGTTGTATTCCCAAACCATCGGAATGGAGTGAGCCCAAGACCAGGCAATTGCGGCAGTGAATACCGTGCGGAAGCCGTCCACGACCACGTTCGATCGAACTCGAGCTGTGGCGAGCGCAAGAATGCCTCTCCATAGCCGAAGCCAAACGTCAGGCGATTAACAAGCGCAGGAATAAGAAAGAACGTACCCGGAAAGCGAAGTTCGATATCACTGAGACCAATAGAATTCTTGATCTGCAGCGTCTCATTATTGACATTGAGTGAATCGATAATGGCCTGCTTTTGCGTCGCGTTTAGGGTATCAGTGGCATTCACTGCCGCGATCGCGTCATCGAGCGCGACATCCGTATTAACGATATACTTTGGACGCAGGATCGACTCCGCGTGCGAAATGGTGAGCGGCAATTTCGATTGCTTATCCTCCATCCATTTCGGTAGCAGCTTCTCCATCGAGAATTCGCCAGTGACGTTCCAATTAATGTTGGTTGAGCGAGTGGTATTAAAGCGCTCATCCACACGATGGAAATCGGCGCTTTCGTCGATCATACCGGCCGTGATGCGGCCAAACTCCGCGAGCTTTAGCTGCGTCGAGCCATTCCACGCAAGCCCCGGCTTATCGTTCGCATCGAGCAACCGGAGCTCATCCCACCAGATGTCGGTATTGAGATCATTTTTGCCTGTCTCGTTTTGCATTCCGAGTACAAAGTAGGGAGCATTGGTAACCGTTGGGCGACCAACAACATGATACTCTGCACCCGGCACATCATTCTGAACCGCAATGTACTTCGATTCATACTGATTCGCGCCCATTTGCGACTTGATGTTGATCAGGGTGCTAAAATCGATATGTATGTTCTGCCAACCTCCAACCAACGGACGTCGATACTCGTAATAGTCATATTGATCGGTACCAAAACGAACATACACCCATACCCGATTAATAGTATCTTTTACCGAACCTAAGGAAGCCGTGGGAAGCGTTGCGGAATCCCCGTGTACCCATATCGCCATTGAACGATAATTAAAAATATCGTTCGGTGTTGGAAAGATACGCTGTGCTTCGCGGCGCCCCGTATCTTCAATATGGGAAAGCTGCATGTTAAGCGATTGCTCGTTACCCTGTATATATCCTTGTCCGGCTGGGATCGTCGCTGCCGCTGCTCCGGGTGGTGTATGGTAAAAGGTCGGGCTGCCTCCGTTTTCTTCAATATTAACGTAGTTGACCTTGAGCGATGTATCCGCAATGGGATTTTGTGCATTCAATCCTACCGTACCACGAGTCCACTGACTGCCGACGAGCATGAATTCATATAGCCGGAAGCTTACGGACTTTTGCACGCCCTTCATCCACAAGCGATAGTACGAAATATTACTGAATGTACTATCCTGCGTACCAACGATCCGCTTGAAATCCGCTAACGGTACCCGAAGTTGATACCATGTATTATTCGTATTACCGATGATGTACTTATTCTTCGCCATATTGAGTGGAATCTCGTACTCATAGTATCCATCCTGCAAGTCGACCGTGCCGTTTCCATTCAAGTCCTCATTATCGGGCTTGAGGCCAGAGTTTGCATCATTTTCGTTGCCCTCCTGTCCGTTGACGAAATTTGGATACGCATTATCGATGCTATAATCGTCGTTGCTCGGATCGGATGTATTGAACGCGGTCTGCTTTCCCGGACCGTTCTGGCTAAAGAATACCCTTTCCGAATCGTCGGTCATACCATCGAGGCCAATATCTTCGCCCGGATCGTAACGGCCGTTACCATTCTTATCTTCGTTCTCGAGGCGTTTATCCGGGATAATGTCTTCCGACATTTGACCTAGATCGAAGCGAACGGTCGCACTATCGAGATCACCAGGATCGATACCGCGAACCTGTATCCAGAACTCCACCGCATCGGTGTTCGTAGCAGGCACGTTGAGACCCGGAGCATATTGCATGAGCCCGCCCCACATCTCCTTACTATTTAAGTAGGTCGCATCGGGATAGGGATTGTAAATACCAGGCTTGCTGGGATCGAACGTAATGTCCATGACCTGCGCGGTCTCGCTTGCCGTCGCCGTTTGTTTATTCGGTTTGATCTCGTGAATATCCGGCAACTGCTGCGGTACGGACCAGATCGTCTTCATCTTCAACCGGTTCAACTCGTTATTCCAATAGAGTGAATCGGGATTACTTAGCGAGGGATGCATCGCCTGAAAAACGCTATCTCCCGGTTGCGATGAAGGCACCCAACGGCCGTAATTAAGGTAGAGAGGAAATTCGTTAAGACCACCTTCAAAATCATCCAGGTACGCAATGGAAGCCCCATTATCCACGTCCATCGGCGATTTCTCCGTATTCGGATTCGGGATCGAAAGTGCAGCATCGCCGCGAATGCTTAGCTCGGATTTATCCTTCAGATTGAAGAACGGCAAGACATTCAACGCATCGGTGACGAACGGCGCATCGAACTTATAGCTGCCATCGGCGCCCCAGATCCAATTCGAGAGTGGTTCTTCGCCTTGCCGTGTCTTGAGCGTCGGCAAGTGCATCGAGTAATTCATCAGGGTTGTACCGATGACGCCTCGCGGGTTCGCGCCTGCATCGAAGAGCGGCACTTCGGCACGAAGACCAAGAATATTCTTCGTTGCATTCGTAAAAATATCGTGAACGTCGTACTCGACGTTGATCGCACCGGTATTGATAAGATCGGAGCGAAGAATAGTGACGGTACCAGAGTTATAATCGACACGGAAATCCTGCCCTTCAGCGAGCGGCGTGCCGCCGATCGTCACTCGTACGCTTCCCTCTACCAGATTGAACGCGTTGAGATTAAGCGTTGAGGAGATACCACCTGTGAATGTGACGTTGATCGAAACAAGCTTTGTTTCCCGTTGACGAAGCACATCCTGAATTTGAGTGTATATCTCGGGCAAATAGAAGCTGGTATCGAACTGAAATTTCTGATCTCCTTCTGCTCGCGCTTTTGCTAACTGGGCATTTTCGTAGGCGGCCATTGTTTTGCCGAAGGGCTCCAGATAGGGAAAGATAAGGGTACCCGTTCTCTTATCTACAATATAGCCTTGCCCGAATTGGCTGTTGAAATTACTTCCAAAATCTACCAATCCATCCGGTGTTTTGTCTGCTGGAGCCGAATTGTTATATCGGTCGAGGCCAGTTACAGAAATGGCCTTGAGCGCTTTTTGACGAGGGGCAAACGCCGGATATTCTGCCTGATGACCTCCCGGTTTTTGATCGATGATTCTCGCAGAGAATCCTTTGTCGTCGAAATTGACACCACCAATATAGTAGGTGTTCTTAACAATATTTGCCCATCCCTGAGAACCTGAGTTTTTAAACGTCCCTACGGGCTTGATCAATTTTAAAACAATGGAAGTATCGGACGTCCCTTGTTCACCATATTGTAAATATGGTGCCGTTCCATTCTTAGCCGTTTGATAGCTAACTGCGAGATCCGAGTTAATGTCGTCCGGCTCCTGACTAAGCACCAAGATGCCGGTATACTGATCTACATAATAGCGATTGGTATCTAATTGAAGCCAATACCCCGGGACTCCACCGGGAGGAGGATTCGCACTTTGTGTACGATAGTTGGCTGGATAGGTTGTGTTTGCCAGAATTCCCTTTAGATCATAATATGCAATTCCATACCGCCGTCTTGGATCGGTCAAGTTAGTTGTTCGTACCCAAACTTGAACACTCTTTGGATCACCTATATACTCGCTTCCGGTCCCAGTAACAGCATTAACATTCGGAGGCAACGTCGAGTAGTAAGGTTCGTAGAATTTGATGAATGAGGTATCGAGCCAGAACCTGTTACGTCGATATTCCCACGGCTTGATAATATGTTCGCTGGTGGTACCGGAGCCACCGCCAAACGATTTGCTTTGGCGCTCCCCTTTCTTCTGAGCTGCGAGCGTTGTAATATATACCGGTCCGAACCGCGAGACTGCTTTTAATCCGAAGAGGTCCTGCTGTGAGCCAATATATTGCGAAGGTACATTCCACGTTACGTTACCGGCGTCGAACTCCTGAATGATCTCATCGGGGAAACCGGTGTAATTGAATTTAAGAAGATTATCGAACTGGAACATTCGGTCCGAACCCCAGTCAGCACCGATCTTCAGTTTATCACCGATGGTCCCGTTGGTCGAGACGTTGATCTCCTGTTTGAAGTTAAGTCCCGTTTCAGAGCCGAAAAAGTTTGCGCCAGCCGTTGCATAGGTTTGCTGATCGCGGTACGCCAGGTGCACCGCCACATCACCATTGATTCGGAGATTGATCGAAGGCCGCCCAAAGATCGTTGGTACCACGCTGGGTGGTATCGGAATTTGGATCGTGTTATAATCGCCGAGAATTCCCGTCGTTGCCTCGACGCTCTTACCGGTATCGTACTGCTTGTGCATCGCAGCGCGGTAGCCGTTCTCTAACTGTTCTTCCTCTTGCTGCTTTAAATAGACATCCAGAGCGTTCTCACTGGGAATGCGAGTATCGCCTCCTAAAAATTGATCGTGCTGGATCACATTACCGGCAGAATCGAATTCGACCGTCCGTTTAACAGGCGAATTCAGAAATCCGGGAAGTTCTGGTCGCTCGGGTGATACCGCTGGTGAAGGCTCTTCAGGCGGCGGCGGCGTAACGACGATCTGCCCTTTGGTCGTATCCGGCCCTTGGAATAATTTTGAGAACTGGCCGAATAAATTAGTGACCTTGTGAGAAACAGAATCGTATTGCGTTGAAAGAAAACCCTTGGAGGTATCCTGGGCGGCGAGTGAGGTATCGCGGAGACCCGGGTTCGTCTCGTTTTTTTCGATGTTCTTCGGCTTGCGGCAGGAATCAAGCGACGCGAGTGTAAACACGAGGACCATGGCGAGGCCAATGCTTTGGTACCCCGTCATACGGCGCCACGCGTTGCGTCTAGTGGATAAGTTCGGAATCCCTCTCACCAACGATACGATCGACTCACTTGCAGGATTATCATCCTAATACGCCACACTGCGTCCGCCAGGCTCTTATAGCCCGAACGGACACTCCGCGCACGAACCGTGCACGGCATTTTTCTTCTTACATCAAGGTGCCCAGCCAAGTATGGGATGGGCGTTAAACGGTCACAAGGAGTCGATAGCAGTCAGAATTAAGTCGTTAGCAGCCAGAATTATAATAGATGAGCGCGATAACCGAGAACGAAGGATAATCCATTGAGGCAGTGTCGGATTCCCAAAAAATGTGCTTCACGAGAGTACGAGAGGCTTCACTGCCAGTTTCAACGCCACCCTACCCGAGCGGCGTTCCTTTTTTTGTGACCTAACCGATCATTTCATGGGACTTAGCCGATGATTTCATGGGATTCGCGCGGCACATGATCGCATGCCGGCACACTTGAACTTGACCTCATGACCGCTTGATCCATTTTTCGTACTTTTGCCCGGTATTAGTTGTGCGGGCATACCCACGCCCTGTTCATTCATTTTCTACACCGTTCTTACTATGTCAAACATTAACTGGCTTGCAGTACTTGTCGGAGCGTTAGCGTACTTTTTTCTCGGATTCCTGTGGTTTCAGGTTCTTTTTGGCAAGACCTGGTCTCGGGAGCACGGAATGAAAATGGACACCCCACCCAGCGGATCCCAGATGGGCAAGCTTCTTTTCAAGAGCTTCTTAGGTAACTTATTGGCAGTAATTGCTTTAGCGCTTCTGATCAGCTATGCCCATGGCGGCGGCTGGATGCGTTGCGCGAAGATCGGGGCCGTCGCTGGGTTCGGCGTTGCCGGCGGTTCCTTCTGGATGAATTACAACTGGCTCGGCAAATCCTTCCTTCTCTGGACGATCGATACTGCGTATTACACGCTTGGCGCCGCTATTGCCGGAGCCATTATAGGCGCCTGGGGCTAATCGTCCGATCGGTCTGACTCCTAAGAGCAAAAAACGCTTTTTAAACATGTAACCAAAAAGTTACATATATTTGTAACCAGATGGTTACAAATACACTCCGACGAGACCCCTTCCACGCGATCGCCGATCCGCATCGCCGCGCGATCCTGAGTCTGGTGGCGAAGGAACGTCTCACGCTCAATCGTGTGGCCGAGCACTTTACGATCAGCCGGCCCGCTATTTCCAAGCACATCAAAATTTTATCCGAAGCCGGACTTATCCGCATTGACCAACGCGGACGCGAGCGCTATTGCGAAGCAAAACTCGATGGACTGAATGAAGTCACCGATTGGATCGAAGAGTACAGAAAGCTTTGGGAAGCCCGCTTCGATCGGCTCGAACAGTATTTAGCAGAACTTCAGGCGAAAGAAGCTAAGTCCCCTGCTCCGAAGAACATATCACCAATAACTCCTAAGAAACATGGCCGCCGAACATAATAAAATGAGTGTCGAACAAAATAAGATGACCATTGAAATTGCAGATCGAGAAGTAATTATGACTCGAGTCGTCAATGCTCCTCGAGAATTAGTATTCGAGGTATGGACAAATGCAGAACACCTCTCTCGGTGGTTTGCCCCCCAGGGATTCGAGACCACGGCCGAGGGGCGCGTCCGCGCGACGCTCCCCGACGGCGCGAAGCGCGGGGTCGCTCGACCTGCGACGGTGGACCTGCCG
>Ga0209062_1005539_pt1 | contig 12183 bp, 15 predicted proteins | sample Coa_R2_2_FD_187158 | JGI IMG/M metagenome (GOLD analysis project Ga0209062, IMG submission 187158) | Surface soil microbial communities from Centralia Pennsylvania, which are recovering from an underground coalmine fire - Coalmine... | ecosystem: Environmental > Terrestrial > Soil > Unclassified... | reverse complement strand
TTAGATAAAACCAGCAAAAAAACACGCTTTCTGACGCAAGTGATAGCAGAGCTTAAGCTTGAGAATGTGGAAGTGATTCATAGCCGGGTTGAAAATTTCCATCCGACTGATTGTTTTGACAGTATTGTTTCCCGCGCCTTCGGCACTTTATCTCTATTTACAGAAACAACCGCTCATCTGCTTTGCCCAGGAGGAAAATTCATTGCCATGAAAGGCAAAAACCCACAAGAAGAAATAGCAGCCTTACCTAACCAATTCCTCCTCCAAAAAGTGGTACCGATACATATAAAAGGTATAGCGGTAGAGCGGCATCTTATTCATATAGGGATAAAACGATAAACCGTTATCATTTTTCTTACTATGTTTTACTATGTTCCAAACGTTAGCTTAAGAGCTTCTCGGTTCTGAACAGGTAAAGAAAAACTTGGTTTAAATAAACAAGGAGAAGAATGTTCCCCCACCATAGAAAGATCGTCACGTATTGGCTTTTTACCTTTTATATCGACAGGTGTTGCTGACGATGTTTCCATTCTCGGTGCCTCTTCAATAGAGGAGGGGGTAGATGGAATTCTCTCCACTTTATTAACATCAAGCTTAAGTTCAACTCTTCCTTCCTCTAATTTATCTTTTCGTGATGAGATTTCAGTCAAATCCACCACTACATTCGCCGGACGTTGTTTTAAGAAGGTAACATAGGCAATAATCGCCGCGAGAATAAATCCTGTCATTGCCATTTGCGTGCTTCTAAATGGCTCAGGGCTATCTGCCATTGTAATCATTGTCATCAGGAATAAAAATCCAGCTGTGAGTGTTACATCTGTTTGAGCTATTTTTGTATATCTAGCCGCTGCCTTTTCATGCGGATCGCTAGTAGCGGGATCAAATTGCCAGCTTTCAATTGCTTTCCATATTCCATATCCTATTCCGATCGTGTCACTACACATTGTAGAAACAAACGAGGGTAAAAGAGTGGGTTTACCGGATAAGAATTGGCCTATTTTCAGAATGCTCCCAAACCATCCTTCTGCATTAGAAAACCCCTTTATGACTCCTGCTCCTGTATTGAGAATTCTTTCTAACTTAGGTGCAGAAGAACATCCTTTAGAAATCAAATAATTTCTAATATGGGCATTTAAAAGCAACGAGACCACAGCCGCTGCTATGAGAATACCTCCCAACTCCTCCTCAGAAATAATGATTTTTTCTGGGTTATCAGGATTAAAACCGGCTGCTGTTCGGAGGATAAGCGCTGTGGTACTTAATGCAAAAGCATTCGTCCCAGATACATCGCTCAAAATATTTAAGATAAAAGTCATCCATTCTTTGAATTTTTTCTCTTTCGGATGTTTACTCTCATTCTCACTGAGAGCATCAAGGCCAACCGCAATCCCCAAATTAGTTGCTGCCAAAAGGACAAATACAGAGCCAGCGATTTCCGAAATACGCCCTGTACATTCCTTTTCCCAAAAACCACAACCCTCTTTCCCCCAAAATCCATGCAAGAAAAAAGTTGCTGTTCCGGATAAAATACTTGGTTGTGCCAAAGTCCTATTTGTCATTTTTAATATTTTATATAATTCTTTTTTTAGCCTCTCTTTAAATGAAATTTCGATGCTGCTTATTCTTTCCCCACTCTCGATAATAATTTCGGCTTCACCTTCGTGACCATTTTCAACGATTTCAAGGATGCTTTCTTCAGTCATTTCTTACTCCTCTTTGTAAATTGAAATAAGATTAGAAATAAAAAATAAATAAATATTTAAATTAAATTATAAAAATTATTCTTATTAATATTAATTAGGGAGGACAGCTGATACAAAAACCATTCGTTTTGATAAACAAAGAAGCATGGGAAAATGTCGATGGATCAGGAAAAGAAGGGTTGAAAGAAGGGTTGTTTTTTTCACTTGAATTCGTATATAAACTATAAACAATAGTTTGCGACGCCTCATCATAGACTGGATTCTTCATAGAAATTTGAAAATTATATTTTTGGATATGACCATCTTTTGTCTGGATAATCAGCGTGGCCGGATAAACTGCTTCTAGATTATTTTTATTTACACTTTGTTTTACGCGGTTATTAAATTCTTTCATAGAGACAGCTCCTTGTGCATCCTCTCCTCCATCACTCGTATAAATTACCCATGAATCTGGGTTATGCAAAGTTAATTGATAAGCAATAGGATCTTGACCCAGCTTTTTAATGTCAGCAGAATTGGCATTCTCTATATAGAGATAACCGGATTTTTGATTGTCTAACGCAAATGCCGGCGAAATAGCTGTCGAAAACAGCATAAAACATGCTGCTAATCCTGATAATAATTTGTAATCTTTCATGATACACACTCCCCTTTCTCGTTATAATAATAATGTTAAACCTCCGCTCATTATTTTTCTACCCCATAATTTATGCTATCTTATTGTGGTTATAATAAATGGCTAAGGAATCCTAAGATGAAAAAATCGTTTCAAAAAATTCTCCAAGGCTATCAGTCATTCAGACATAAATATGCCTCCGGTGATAATTCGGTGATGCAATATCTTTCCGATTATGGCCAGCAACCACAAATTATGGTGGTATCCTGCTGTGATTCACGTGTGGATCCTGCTTTAATATTACAATGTGATCCAGGTGATTTATTCGTGGTTCGTAATGTTGCCAATATCATTCCCCCTTATGAAAAAGATGAAGCCCATCATGGTACTAGTGCCGCGTTAGAATTTGGCATTTGTTTTTTAAAGGTGAAGCATCTCATTTTATTAGGTCACAGCCAATGTGGGGGGATTCAAATTTTGTTAGATAATGAAAGCTCAAAGCCAAATGACTTTATTACTAACTGGGTATCGGTGATTAAAACAGAGCATAGGCATATAGAAGATGGTGATAAATATGCGAAGCTAGCACTTCAGCAATCGCTGCAAAATTGTTTAACGTTCCCTTGGATTAGAGATAAGGTACTGGCGGAAGAATTAATCATTCATTTATGGTTTTTTGACGTGAAAAAAGGCGAGATCTTCGCTTGCCTGGATCCGGAAAAAGGCTATCAGCCCCTTGGATAAATAGCATTCGTTTTGTGGAAGGTAGTTGAACATGGTAATAATGTAGCCAAATTTTGGCTACAGCCAGTAAATTTAGCAAGCTCGTATGGCTTTAGAAGCCATGAATTAGCTAAAATAAGAGCACTTGTCGCTGAGCATAGCACGTTATTTTTGGAGAAATGGCATGAGTTCTTTGGCAATCAAATATGATGATCGCGCGGTGGACGTAAGCTTCACCCAAACTGCTGTGCATTTTGTTCTAGCTGACGGAAGGGAAATTTCAGCTCCCCTGGAATGGTTCCCTAAACTACGCGATGCAAGTGAAGCAGATCGCAAAAATTGGCGTTTCATAGGGAATGGTATTGGGGTACATTGGCCAACTATCGATGAAGATATTGCTGTTAAAACCTTAATGCATGGAAATGATTAAGCATCAAAAAAGAGGAACCACTGTGGGAAAAATTATTGCAATTGCTAATCAAAAAGGCGGTGTTGGAAAAACCACCACCAGTATTAACTTAGCGGCTTCGTTTGCAGCAATGAAACGGACAGTGATGTTGCTTGACTTGGATTCGCAAGGAAATGCTTCTGTCGGCTGCGGTATCAATAAATCAGACATTCGCTATACGGCCAAGCATGTGATTTGTGACGAAGCCACCATCCCCGATGCCATTCTTCCCACGAGCAGTGGTTTCGATTTACTCGCCACTAACCAAGATTTAATCGTGGCCGAAATGCACTTGCTACAGCTCCCTCAACGTGATCAGCGCTTAAAATCCCTGTTGCGGCCACTCACTTCCACCTATGACTATATCCTGATCGATTGCCCGCCTTCTTTAAGCATCTTAACCTTGAATGCGTTGGTTGCTGCTCATTCTGTACTCATCCCCATTCAATGTGAATATTTTGCTCTTGAAGGATTAAGTGGCTTGTTGAAAACCATAGAGGAAATCCGCAGCACGATTAATCCGGAATTACACATTGAAGGTTTATTACGCACTATGTACGATGGCCGTAATCGCCTGGCATTGGATGTTTCTGCACAGCTTCTAACCCATTTTCCCGAGCAAATTTATCGTACTGTCATTCCCCGCAACGTCCGATTAGCAGAAGCACCTAGCCATGGATTGCCTGTGCTACATTATGATGAAAAATCCCAAGGCGCTTTAGCCTATCTAGCCCTAGCGGGAGAAATTTTACGGCGAGGAGAACAATGAGTGGACACCAACTCAAACGAAAATAAAAAGACAACACATTTTGGTTACCGCGAAGTGCCTGTTGCCGAAAAATCCACACTGGTTGCGGATGTATTTCGCTCAGTGGCCCCTAAATATGACTTAATGAATGATTTAATGTCTCTCGGTCTTCATCGCTTATGGAAACGATTAACCATCCAGCAAGCGGGATTACGCCCCGGTCAAACGGTATTAGACGTTGCATCCGGCACGGGCGATTTAGCCGCTGCCTTGGCAAAAGCAGTTGGCAAGCAAGGTAAAGTGGTGATGACGGATATTAACGAGGCAATGCTACAAGTAGGACGCGATCGCTTAATTGATACAGGTATTGTAGGCAATGTGGAATGTATCCAAGCTGATGCAGAAAACTTGCCCTTTGCTGATCACTATTTTGATTGTGTCACGATTGCCTTTGGATTACGCAATGTGACGGATAAAGCGACCGCCTTGCGCTCAATGTATCGTGTATTAAAACCTGGCGGCAAATTATTGATACTAGAATTTTCGCATCCGACCTCTTCTTTATTTAATAAAATTTATGATCTTTATTCTTTTCACGTCATTCCTAAAATTGGTAAATTCGTCGCGCACGATGAAAGAAGCTATCAATATTTAGTCGAATCGATACGCATGCATCCGAATCAAGAAACATTAAAAAATATGATGTTAGAATCAGGGTTCGAAGATGTGGCGTATACTAACTTAAGCGGTGGCATTGTTGCTTTACATAAAGGGTTTAAATATTAATGTTATCAGCCATCATTAATGCTTATTTAAAATTAGATCCGGAATCCCAACAACGTTTGCAGCCATTGAAAGGCAAAGTGATCACGATTGAATTTTTACCTTTCCATTTTATTTTTCAATGTGCTTTCACTGAACACGGTGTGGAGATCCATAAAGATGCCTCACTACCAACAGAAACCACCATTCGCGGCACACCTTTACAAATGTTAGGCGTTGCAGTGGCAAAAGACCATCGGCACCGATTTTTTGCGGAAGATGTCATCATTGAAGGGAATGCGGAATTCGGCCAGCAAGTGATTGCTTTATTTGATGAAATGAAAATCGATTGGCAACAGCCGCTTTCGCAGTTTATTGGAGATGTTCCCACTTATCATATCAGCCGTTTTATAGAACGCGCTAGCCAATGGCTGCAACATACTGAAAACACCATGGCGCAAAATGTAAATGAATATCTACATGAAGAAGCAGAATGGTTTCCCTCCCGTGAAGCATTAAATGATTTCTTTACTGATATTGATACGCTGCGCATGGATACGGATCGCTTGGAAGCGAGAATTCAACTCATTCGAGCGCAATTAATAAAAGATGAGGGAAGCCAGTGAAAATTGTATCTCGTTTGTTCCGTTTAATTCGCATTAATTTTATTTTAGCGCGCTATAATATTGATGAAATCATTCTCGAGACATCGTGGTTTTCACCTATTCATTTTATTGTTTATTTCAATCCTTTTTATTGGACAGTAGGAAGAAGATTATCGCGCGCAGAACGTATTCGTCGCGCGATTGAGGATTTAGGGCCTATTTTTGTTAAAGCCGGTCAAATTATTTCAACGCGTCGAGATTTATTGCCAGACGATATTGCAATTGAACTCTCCAAATTACAAGATCGTGTCCCTCCTTTTCCCGGACAAGCAGCAAGAGTCATTATTGAAAAAGCGTTGAAGGGTCCGATTGAAGATGTTTTTTCTGAATTTGATTTACATGCATTGGCTTCTGCTTCTATTGCGCAAGTTCATGCCGCTAAGTTGTTAGATGGTGAATCTGTTGTGGTGAAAGTCTTGCGTCCTAACATTCGAAAAATAATTGATCGCGATGTAGATTTACTCTACATACTTGCTAAATGGGTGGAATACTACTCAGCAGACGCCAGGCAATTCAAACCCCGACAAATTGTTGCTGAAATTGCACAAACACTTTATGACGAAGTGGATTTAACGCGTGAAGGCGCGAATGCCTCCCAATTACGACGCAATTTTGCTGACTCTAAGCTTTTATATGTGCCGAAAATTCATTGGGAATATACGCATGAAAGTATTTTAGTCATGGAACGGATTTATGGTATTCCTATTCATGATATTGATAGTTTAAAGCGCGCACATGTCAATATGAAAAAACTGGCGCAGCGTGGTATTGAAATCTTTTTCACTCAGATTTTTCGTGATAGTTATTTCCATGCTGATTTACATCCTGGCAATATTTTCGTTAATGCAACTGATCCCGAAAATCCCACGTATATTGCGGTTGATTTTGGTATTGTAGGTTCATTAAATCATAATGATCAGCGTTATCTCGCAGAAAATATGATTGCCTTTTTCAAACGCGATTATCAACGCGTTGCTGAATTGCATATTGCTTGTGGTTGGCTGCCACCGGATACCCGTATTGATCAATTTGAAGGCGCTATTCGAGGGGTCTCTGAACCGATTTTCGAACAACCGCTACGTGAGATTTCTTTCGGGCAATTATTATTAAGATTATTCCAGGTCGCTCGGCGGTTTCATATTAATATTCAACCGCAATTAGTGTTATTACAAAAAACATTACTAAGCATAGAAGGGTTAAGCCGAACATTAGCACCCGATTTGGATGTGTGGTCATCGGCATCGCCGCAGATTGAGAAATGGCTGAAGAAGCAAGTTGGTGTGAAGGCATTTTTCAAGCGGATACGGGATAATTTGCCGTTATGGTCGGAGCAAGTACCGGAAATACCATCGTTAGTGTATGAGGTATTGAAGGAAACGAAGCAGCGGCAGGAGAGATTGCGATTTGAGCATATGGAAAGAAGAGATCATGGTAAAGATAAAAAACGGGAAAGGCTAATAAAAATAACCTATTTCTTGAGCGGGGCCATCATCGCATTAGCAATAGCAGGCGTGGTATTTTATTGGGTATAATTAAGCTGAATAAATAGGTACACCCACTTTCTGAGCGGCACTTTTCAATTCTCGATCAAGCGTTGCTATTGGCAAATTTTTCCGCATGGCCAATTCTAAATAAGTTGCCTCATAAGCAGTTAAACCAGTTTCTTTAGCGACATCAAGAATAATTTCAATTGGCTTTTTCAATAAATAATCATCTACCTCGATAAGTAAAAGAGTTAGATATTCTCTAAAGGCAATTGATTTCACGTGAACTATCCGTTTTTTACGTTCCGCCATTAACAATGTATTGGATACTTCAACAGACCAAAGCGCAGGTACCACAGCAGTAACATTCGCTAGGGTATCCAGGACTTCTTCAGAATAGTCTGATGTTTCATCGTCAAAACACCATGCCATTGCTAAAGAGCAATCTAGTACAAATGAGGGACGACGGTTCATCTTTTTCGACCTTCTTGAATAAGCTGTTTTATGTTTAAACCTTTGCCTAAAGTCACTCCTTTACGTAATGCCCGAATAGCATTCACAGCCTCAGCGGCCAAGTTCACTTTTTTTTCAGCTTCGATAGGAACCAGCTTTGCGATGGATTCGCCATGTTTTGTAATGACAATGGTTTCACCTTTAGCGACACGCGCTAATAGCTGGGAGAAATGAGTTTTTGCTTCGAATGCACCGACTGATTTCATCTTTACCTCATAATTAAACTAGTCTGTATGATAATAAGTCTAGTCTATTAGGGAGAGGGTGGGCTGTCAATTCCAAAACAATAATACTTATAGTTGTAATATTTGATAACTATTGGTATTATTAAATAATGAAAAATATTCAATCTACTATCGAATTATTCCATCTACTTTTTCTTCGTCAACTTGAAGGAAAATTGGACAAAAAACTATATGCTCTTAAAGGTGGGTGCAATTTGCGCTTTTTCTTTAAAAGTATTCGCTATTCAGAAGATATTGATTTTGACGTAACGATTATATCTAAAACCACATTAGAAAATAAAGTAAACAAAATCCTTGGAAGCATAGACTTTAAGCGAATTTTAGAAAGCAAGAATATTGAAATTGTGCAATCGAATCCAATCAAACAAACAGAAACTACACAGCGCTGGAAGTTATTATTAAACATTCAAAACACTAACCTACCTATTCCCACGAAAATTGAGTTTTCACGACGAAAAATGGAGAAAAGTGTAATATATACCCCGATTGATAATGATATTATTAAGCAATACAGTCTTTATCCTATTCTCTGCAATCACTACGAAATTAACACTGCATTTTCCCAAAAGATAAATGCGCTTATTCATCGAACAGAAACCCAGGGAAGAGATATTTTTGACCTGATGTGGTTATTAAATCAAGGAGCAATTCCAAGCTTACAAGAATTTTCCTATGACGAAATTCAATCAGCCATAAAAAACATTACCAGTATTCACTATCCTGAATTTAAAGGTCAAGTAGTCGCTTATTTAATGGATGAATATAAGCAATTTTACGATTCACCAGAGAAATGGGATGAAATTCGTAGACAAATTACTACCATCTTGCAGGAAAACTTTCATGCGACTCATTGATGCGGAGCAGAAACTATTAGCACTAAAACAACCCGTACTGCATACACGCGATGCGTCTGCATGTCTAAATATTCCCATTGCACAAGCTAGCAATATATTGAATCGTCTTGTTAAAGCAGGGCGCTTTGTACGATTGATGCGTGGTAGATGGGCAACCACCACTCAAATTGACCCCTTAATATTACCAGAATATTTAACAGCACCTTTTCCTAGCTATATATCCTTGCAAACAGCTTTGTTTTACCATGGAATGATTTCACAAATTCCTCATACTATTTATGCTGCTTCTTTAGCTCGTACGCATCAATATGCAACAAGCTTTGGAAACATTTCTATTCATCATTTACAAGCCGATTTCTTTTTTGGTTTTGAGAGTATAGATAAAATCAAACTTGCTACACCAGAGAAAGCATTAATAGATATTTTTTACCTCACGCCAGCAAAATCTAATTTATTTAAGACGTTGCCAGAAATCGAACTACTTCCATCGTTTAGCCAAAAGAAAGCAAATGCTATCATTAATAAAATTACCTCATCGAGAATCAAAACCCTCGCCAAAAGACGGCTAGCAACATTATTGAAAACATCTAGTTAACAACTCATCCCCCTATCTGCTTCACTTTTTCAGCCACCGCCGCAGCCAACAAAGGCATATCTTGCTCTTCAATATGCACGCCATCCAGCCTACTAGATGTCAAAAACTGGGCTGCATCTAAATAACCACAGCTTTCTTCCTCAGCAAGGCGTTGATACAGCGGGGCAAGTGCTTTAGATTTTTCAATAGCTATATCATCAAACTGGGGATGCAAATCTGCAATTTTAACGATAGGCTGAGGAGCAATAATTAAGATTTTTTCTGTACCGATATTACTACTCTTAGCCACTCTCACCAAACGCCGCATACCTTCTACAATTTCTTCCGATGAGTGATTAAATTGCAATTTGACATCATTTGTTCCAAGCATAAAAATAATTAGATCGATAGGATAATGCGACTCAAGACACATCAACAAGGCTCCTAATCCATTTCGATGCGGTCTTCCGGGATAAATTTCATCGCGTGTCGTGGTACGACCATTTATCCCTTCTTCAATCACATAATAGTCACTGCCTAACAAGGTTTGCAAAATACCCGTCCAGCGCTTATCTCGGCCAAAACGTGCAGATAATCCGGTGTTCTTATTGAAACTTCCTGGGATAAATCCGCGTAAATTAGAATCGCCGTAACATAATATTGTTTTTGTTGTCATGCTTGTTGTCTCCCTAGGCCGAGATAATAAATAATTAAACAAACTGCAATCAATCCGCTATAAGTGACCATTAATGGCAGCGCCGTATTCGATTTTAAAAACGTTCCTAAACTGGAACTAATACTAGGAATAAAAAATACGAACGCGCCGAATAAAGCATTCGCACTTCCGGTTGTTTTTGGAAATAAGGAGATCCCTTGGGAAAAATAATTTGGAAACAAAATTCCGCCTACTAATAATATAAGCAGCGTAGGAGTGACAATTAAATAGATGTTCATTGGCAGCATGAAATTTAAGAATAAGCTGATAATAGCAACAAGCAACATGATAGAAAAACAAGCTTGAGCTTTTTTCTTTAAAGGAACATTAATAATGAACCGATTAATCATTGTTCCCATAAACCATGCTAGTCCGGTTAATAATGCAACGCGGCCAAATTCTACGGCTGAATAATGCAATACGGTTTGAATTAAAAAAGGACCCACAATCGAGAATAAAATGATGATTGAATAGAGTATACCATTCGTCATTAATCCCATTAAAAAAGTTTTATGAAATAACATTTCTTTATATCGCTTGAGAATCTGGATAACGTGAAAAGGATGTTGATGAGGACTTGTTTCCGGGAGATAAAATATAATTGCTATTAATGAAATTAAACAATAGATACCAAGGAAATAAAAATTAGCCTGCCAACCAAAATAATGCTGCAAATAACCCCCAATGGCTGGCGCAATGATAGGGCCGATCGACCATGTCATCGTCATGTAACTCGCCATCTTATGATAGTGAGGGCCTGCAAATAAATCGGCTATAACCGCTCGCATAGGAACAGCGACCATTGCAGCTAATATACCCTGGAGTAAGCGGAGAAGCAGCAATTGATTAATTGTTTGCACAAAAGGAATAGCGAAAGTGGCAACGATAAATAAAAACATCGCAATTAAAAATGGCTTCCTACGTCCGAAGCTATCAGCAATACCACCAGCAAATAACTGGGATAAACCCATGCCAAGCATATAGGCAGAAATAGTGAGCTGCACTGAAGCTTTGTCTGCCCCGAAATAATGGCTGACGGCTGGCAGGGAAGGGACGTAAATATCAATTGCTAACCCTGATAATGGCAGAATGAAAAAGACGATTGCTGCCAAGAAGTTTTTATTAGCTGGTACTGCTTGAGAATCCAAACCTAATCCGACAGAATGGGCCATTGGACATCCTCCTCAAAGTTTATTATAATGAATAAGTGTTTCTTATAATAAACAGTTTAGAGTGGGGAGGCAAGCTTTTTGTTTCATATATTTAACATTTGTTTCATATTATATAACATTGTTATCAGGTGATCTATGAGTTTTTTTGCAGAACGTTTGAAAAGTCTACGGACAGAATTAGGCCTATCTATGCAGGAGCTGGCTGATCAGGCTAACGTCAGTAAGTCTATGATTTGTAAGATAGAAAAGGATGAAGTACAGCCGACAATTGATGTGGCTGGGAGGTTATCAAAAGCACTGGGGAAGACGCTTTCAGAGATGTTACATGCTACGCAGACGACACAAGTGATTTTTTTGCCGAAAGAGGAACAAGCGGTTTGGGAAGATGCGCAGGGGATTAAACGCCGAAATATCTCGCCGGTGATAGAGGGATTAAAAATTGAATGGCTGCACGTAGAATTGCCGCCGAACGCCAGTGTTGTCAAGAATATTCCCGTAGGAGGGCAATTCGGTGGGAAGGGAGCGGAGAAATATATGCTAGTGATAAAAGGGACATTGAATCTGAAGGTTGATCAAAAAAACTTTCAGTTGAAAAAGGGTGATAGCTTGTATTTTGATCCCTCTTATCCGCATGAGTTTTATAATAGTGGAAAGGATATGGTGGAGCTTTATGTGGTGATGAAACATCCATGATATTAAGGAAAAAATACAATTCCTTAAACTCATTCCCGAAAATTTATTTGCGACATTAAACTTTAATGAATTTCATATTCCTGATCCTCAATTAAATAGCATTCGACAATCTTTAAGAAGAAGAATTAGATTGCTACATTATGTATTATCAATTTAATCGTAAACGTTCGGTCAAATACATCTTTTTAAATTGCTGGAGATGTATCAAGCTTTTGCTTTCTAAAGATGAAAAGGAGCAAGCTGATGAACAATAAACCGAATCAAGAGA